>Ga0208863_1000617_pt1 | contig 30436 bp, 29 predicted proteins | sample RifOxyD3_FD_184040 | JGI IMG/M metagenome (GOLD analysis project Ga0208863, IMG submission 184040) | Soil microbial communities from Rifle, Colorado - Rifle Oxygen_injection D3 (SPAdes) | ecosystem: Environmental > Terrestrial > Deep subsurface > Rock core/Sediment | place: Rifle, Colorado...
GGCAGCGATATTCTGCTGCGAGCGACAACGGTAACTATCGCCAAAGAGTCGATCCCGAATGGTATTGATCTCAAGCCGAAAACCATGCAATACCCTGCGCGCCAGGTCCAGACTGCCAATGCCATCAAGCTTGAGGTCTTCTCGCATCTTGGCGACGGCCAGACTTACAAGGAAGGCGAAAAAATCTCGTATTTCGTCAACATCAACAGCGATGCCTACCTTCTTTTGGTTTATGAAGATGCCGAGCATAATCTCATCCAGATAATTCCCAACAAGTATTCGGGCAAGGGCTTTTATAAGGCAGGTACGCTCTTAGAGGTCCCGGCGCCGGGAGGTCCGTTCGAATTTGTCGTACAGGCACCTTTCGGCCTGGAACGACTCTGGGCTTTTGCCTGTAACAACCCCTTTCCGAAGCTGCAGGGTAACGAGCTTAATGACGGTCTGATAGTATTACAGGAGACCATGGATTCCCTGCTGACCAGGCTGAGGAATCATGGGATGAATCCGAAAAATCAGTACGGAGAGGCCAGTACTATTATTACTACCAGGGCGAAATGAAGGATGAGGGAGGCTAACCGGTCTATAGCCTAAAAACAACAGTAGGGGCGCCCTTGGGCAGACACAGGGGTCTTACCCTGCTAGAACGTGCGGATAAAACACGATAAAGGAGGATTAACAGATGAGAAGAGTGATTACATTGCTTGGTATTCTTTGCCTGGCAGCCCTGGTGGGCTGTTCATCCACTACCACCCCCCCAAAACCGGTTGATATTCCCGATGCGGCAAAAACCGAGAAACTCCTGTGGAGTTCAGCGAGCGAAAGGCCGGCCTGGACCATGGAAGAACCGGAGACCGTCAACGGCATTATGACGTTTGTAGGTCTCTCCAACCGATTTGCGACTGAACAGGGCGCCAGGGAAGATGCCCGGCGTAATGCCATGGACAGCGTCGTAAAGTACATGGGCACCCTTGTCAAAAACAAATTTGAAAAAGCTACGGTCAGTTTTGGCCTTGAGAGCAATGTAATTGATCCGACGGCCGGTTCACGCGCCTTTGAGAAACAGCTGGCTATTAATCTCGCTACCCAGGTTAAAATGAAATCCTGGTATATGGAAAAATGGCAGACCGCAACAGGGGTTGGCTATCAGGCCTTTGTCTTCTCTCAGGTGCCGATGGCAGCGGTTGATGAATCCTATAAAAAGAGCGCCAAAGATATGCAAGATGGTGCTGAAAAACGAGCAAAGGATGCCGCCGATGAAGTTGCTAAAAATCAGGCGCAAAAGGCCGCTGATTTCTGGAAACAGATGCAGGAGCAAGGCGTAGCTGAATAAATTGGCTTTAATTGCATATACCGTGATAGAATATTGAACTGGCGGGAGAGGAGTAATGCCTTTCGCGCCAGTTCGGTTTCTTTTCTCCTCGGGTGGTGGATAGCCTGAGAATACATGTGTGAATTCGGTAGTAGTGAGGTAACGACTATGAGCAGCGAAACAGGTACTGGCTTCCGAAAAATCGGCATATCTCTGCTCCTTGTTGGCTTGATTTGTTTTGTTTTCGGTCTGACAGCCTGCCGGGCCAGATCCTCACGGACGGCTGTTGATGGCGGGCGATCGACAAATACCGGCCAATCGATTTCCACCGGAGACAGCCTTCTTCGAGATCTCGACAATACAAATGCCAATATTCGCCTCAAGGCGGTGAGATCTTTGGGGAGTACCGGCCCGAAGGCAAATTCCGCTGTGTCTCGTCTCCTTGAAATGGCCGGCAATGATCCCCACCCCAATGTCCGCAGCGAGGCGTTAGTGGCGCTGGCAAAAATTGATCCGGAGAACCTTTCTGTTGTCGGCCTGGCTATCGCCGCCATTTCCGATTCCAATATCAGAGTGCGAAAAGAGGCAATTGTCGATCTTGCGCGGGCTGGATACACTAACGGACAATTTCTGGCAGCCCTGCAGAAAAAGGCCCAGTTCGAACCTGATCGCCGCTTACGCAAAGTCGCAGATGGTGCCTACAGAAAACTTTTAGCGCAATCAGCAGTTGCCGGCAGATCTCCGGAGGTGAAACCGCCGGCTGACAAGCAGCCGGTCAAGGAGGCCAAAGCCGCTCTGGAAAAGCCTGCCCCAAAGGCAGATGAGGAGTTCAAACCGACAGTCGAATTTGTCTTTCCCAAAGCCCGGGACGAGAACCGTGATGCAGTTGCGGTTATCATCGGCAATAAGGACTATGAAGAGAGTGAAAAAAATGTTCCGGATGTCAAGTTTGCCCATAATGATGCCGAGGCAATGAACAGGTTTGTCATCGAATCCCTGGGATACCGTGAAGGCAACGTCTTATTGATCCTGGATGCGACGCAGGCTGATCTGGTTGCCACTTTCGGCACCAAGGATGATTACAAAGGTCGGCTTTTCGATTGGATCAGGCCGGGCAAGTCCGATGTATTTGTCTATTATTCCGGGCATGGCGCGCCAAGTCTGCATGATGGCAGCAGTTTTCTTTTGCCGGTCGATGCCGATCCCATGAAAGTTGAACTGACCGGCTACAAATTGGAAACATTTTATGACAACCTGAATAAAATCAACGCAAGAAAGGTTACTATTGTCCTCGATGCCTGTTTTTCCGGCAGCTCATCCGAAGGGGTGATTGTTAAAAACGCCTCTTCAATCTCGTTACGGGTGGTTGATCCCAAAAAATTGGCCTCTGCTACTATCTTTACGGCCTCCGACTCCTCTGAGGTAGCATCATGGGATGACAAGGCAAAGTACGGCCTGTTTACCCGGCATTTCCTGGAAGGGGTCACTGGCAAGGCAGATGGCAAGGGCTTTGGGGACGGGGATGGCAAGGTCGAGCTGTCGGAAATGAAGACGTTTCTGGAGAGCGAGGTGACCTACGATGCCCGGCGGCAATATGGCCGCGATCAACATCCGCGCATCTCAGGAGATCAGAAGGAAGTGATCTCAGTTGTTAAGTAATCATTATATTTGATCTCTCTAAAAGATCTGGGCAAAGATCACCACGCGGCAGACAGTTAAACGGGCAGCGTAAGATCAATAGATAATCCCCATAAAAAAATGGAAGGCTGCTGTTCAAAGGTGTGGGGCCAGCTCTCTTTAGAATTTTTTGGTTCTGAACACGCTTAGATCAGTGCGCAAAATAGATGCTCAGCCTCTGCGCATTCCTGCGCGGTCAATCCAAGTTTTTTCGCACGGTCTTGCCATTCGCCCACAACCCCGCAGACCTCACTGACGATCTTTTTGGCGCGATCGGTGTGCAGGCGATAATACTCAGCAGTCGAGAGCACAATTTCCAGCTCGGGCTGGCGGTGATAGAGATCCAGAGAGAGGACGTGTTCGTCTTTCTTAAACGAGGGGTTCATGTCAAAAGCCGGAGACAGGCGCCAGCCTGCTGGAGACCTGCTGAAACCATGATTCCGGAGGTGATCGTCACGGTTGGCGGTGGCGACATTAAATACAACTCTGGTGAAAAGCTCTTCGAGGTCACTGGCGATATGATTGGCTTCACCATAGGTAGCGATAAATTCCGCCAACTCCAGATAGCTGGCGTCTTCTGTGTCAAGATGACCGAGCACTGACATGGCCGAGGCGAAAAAATGTCGACGATCACCTTGCCGATCGAACCTTTTCACCAGGAAGGTATGAAAACCGTTGCCTATCTGCATGAGTCGGGAGTCGGGCACCATTATGCCGCATTGCTGCGCCAGCTCCTGCAGCAGTTTTTCCCAGAGGGCCACGTCGTAGTCATCATCGGCGGAAGGAAATTTGGCAATCCAGAGATTGCCATTCTCATCAACCAGGTTGGCCTTGGGGCGGGCTCCGCCAAGTGACGAACCTGGAGCGACCAAGACCTTCAACCACTCTTTGATCTTGCCAAGATCATCTTGTTTTTTCTTGGTCAGCTCAAAGGCTACCGCCTGTAATTCAGCAATTCTGGCGACTGGTGGAGCGGATAACGCCTCGTTGGCCAGGAAGAGATGTTCGCCAGGCCGGCTGAAACGCAAAGCTCCCATGCGTGTACAATCCTGAACCCCCAACAGGAAATCCCAATGTCCCAGAGTTCTCGGCTTACGTCCTGCCTCTCTGGCCTCTACGACTTCCCGGCGCTTCATCAGGACTTTTCCCCAGCGGTCGGGACATGAATCCATAAAAACCCCAAAATTTGAATCACCTGGGAAGAACTCCCCGGTTGCCAGATCAAGTTCCGGATCCAATGGGAAGGCCTGGGCGTGTTTGAGCCAGGTTGGCTCGTATGCAAAGCGTATGCTTCCCCGTTCCCCGCGGGACAATGTTCCTATGTGATGAAGGGAGCCAAACGCTGGATCGTCAAGCCAGACCCATATCTGTTCTCCCTTTGCTTTAGCCATCACTATCTCCCGTTGGTACTTTTTTCCGTGGGGCTCTCTTTCTATGCGGGAGAGATTCGTCCTGCAGGCGACGCCCCAGAACATCTTCCTTGGCTATCAAGGACAGATCTTCAACCAGTCCCAGGACCCGCAGCACCTGGACGTATTGCCCGACAGCCACCGATGGATCGCCCTTCTCGACCTTGTAAAGGGTCGGACGCGAAATGTCAGCGCGGGCACAAACCGTCTCCATGGAAAAACGACGGCGCAGCCGCGCATCCTTGAGACGCAGCCCCAGAGCAACCATCTCTTTTGCCGATGCTGGATAGATAACGACTGTTCTCTTGACCATAATGGATCTTATTATATACATTATACAGCATTATTGTCAATTATAATTATCGTTATACGGCACAGATCATCTTGGACAAAAAAACCCGCGTTCCTTTGCAGGAAGCGGGTTTCATGGTGAGGCAGGATGTTATTGTTTGCGTTACCTCTTCCAAACATATTGGCTATATTATTGTTATTACTAAATTTTTCGTGACACTACTTATCAGAAAGCGCCCTAACACAAAAACACCATTCGGACATAAATTGAAAACTACATCCCTCACAAAACACCTGTAACGAATTATATCCAGTCTTATTTTCCGGAAAATATTCCGTTTTTCCAAGAACACGGAATAAATATTGTATAGCAATCAATATTGTAACTACTTCAATTAGTTGATATTGTTAGCAGTTTAATATTATCTATTTGCTTGGCATTAACCTTGCGTAAATATTGCCTGAAAGTGCAGATCACTAAAAAAACAGGGGAGGGGCAATGGAAAAGAGATTATTAGTTGGATTAGCTGTTGGTGTGCTGATGTTTGGTATAGCGGGGTTGGCTCAGGCTACCCCTATTGCTGAAGCTGGTGGTCCTTACTATATAACTCCCGGCTCCACTGTGCTCCTAAATGGATCATTTTCCTATGACCCCAATGACAGGAGCATCGCTTCTTACCTTTGGGACCTAAATAATGACGGGACCTATGAGAGTTCCGGTATGACTATGCCTTTTAATTGTCCGACTAATGTAGTTTTTGGAACAGTCTATTGGGTGAATTTAATGGTGACAGACATATTGGGAGCTAGTGATATAGACAATGCGATTATCAATGTTGTGAATGAGCTGCCACCCACGAATCCCAATCCAAATCCCGTCCCAGAGCCAGCCACCATGCTTCTCATCGGCACCGGCATAGCTGGTCTGGCAGGCTTGAGACTTCGAAGAAAAGAGAAATAGTTCCCCCGGTAGTACCGTAACACCAAGTGCAGGGTCAGCAATGGCTCTGCCTTTTTTTATTAACTCTAGGACAACAAAAAAACACCTCCCCCCAAAAAAGCGGCCCCTATCAAAATATCTGCAAATGATCAAATCTGTTTTCTGGTCGACTACTATATACTGGTATAGGGCCTTCGAATCCACAGGCCGGGGGTTCGAATCCCTCCGGGCGCACAACGTAAAATCAAGGGGTTACAGCTTATCTGCTGTAACCCCTTTTGTAGTCTTCGGTCCTCCTTCGGTCCAAGCTGAAAAAATGCGGTGCGAAAGGGCTTTTTTCGTTGTGTGCGAAATTTATTGCTTAGTAGTTTTCTGTTTGGCCTTCATCCTAGCTTTTTGAAAGAATTGCTGATCTCGTTGAAATTGCAAAATAAGCCAGTCTACAAATGCCATACTATACTGAGCAGGAGAGCCTTTGACTTTACCTTGGTAAAAGTATTCTGACCGTTGTTTGATCCCGTGAACCTTGTTGACACACTGAATGTCGTGTTGATTTATTTCTAAAGTATTGATCGATGATTTAACCTTTTCTATGACTTCCGTTTGGCGAAATGGGTGCGATTTGCTTGGATCTTTGGGTACTTCGATTATCTGAGTTGCGCCGCTATTTGTCGGACCCGTTGAGAGTAAGATATCAGCCTCATCTTGTTTTTTTGTAAGTACAAGTCGATATTCAATTCCTATCGAGAATTCTGCTGGCCGTTGAAGATTGTCGAATTCATATTTGAGCTGTGTGCAGTATCTAGAAAGAAAGGTGGCCGCGTCTCGTCCCAGTTCTCGCCTTAGTCGTTTGTTGGCCAAGTCGCATTGCTCAGGAGGTATATCATATACGATACTCATCATTCCAACCGGGATTCGTTCCGAAATAGACATCCCGAACCATTTATTTAGACGTTTGTGGTAGTTGATCACACCTGCCTGAAAGAGACATAGCACATCTCGTGGAATCTGGCTAAATACTAGGTGCACAGCCTCATCTCGTAGTTCTGCGATGCATTCGATGTTACGCCTTTCCGGAGCCTCCTGGCTTGGCATGACCCGATTCAAGCAGTCACGTAACGACAGGGACCTTTTAGGTTTTCCACGTTGTTTTTTGTAGTAGATGCTGCTTTGTTTTCCCTCATCTTCAAGTATTTTAGCCTTAAGCAGCAATTCCCATGCGTTACACAGCAGGTAACAGAATGTTTCGACCCGGTATTGGATAGAAAGCCTGTTAATTGTTTCTAAGGCAAGTATGTAAGCCTCAACACTTTTATCAACCAATCGCCCTTTAAAACCAGGGTTTCCACGTTGGCCTTTCATGGTTCATGTTCCTGAAATAGGAGTTTAGTCTTCTCCCCAGATGCGGGTAAGTGTTGTCTGGATTTTTTTTTCGAAACGGGTGATCAGTTCTCGGTTGGCGTTGACCAGTGTCTGTTCAGCTTCGATCTCGGCGATAATGGTTTGCTGTGTAGCGAGAGGAGGAAGTGGAATTTTTACCATCTTGAGTTCTTCACGATTAAAGAGTCCATTCACATTCTGCCGCATGAATTGCATGTAGCGACCTTCTCGCCGGTAGATGTTCAGCGTGTGCCAAAGGTAACGGCTGTACACCCGGTCAGGATATGCGCGGATACCGAGGAGGAAAGAGGCAAACAAATATTGGCCATCCAATTCGAACAAGGCCGTCTTTCCAACCAAGTGTTTGCTACCGTTACGCCAGTTGAACAACAGGTCTCCCTTTTGCAGGTAGTTCAATGTCTTCGTCGGTGGGGTAATCCAACGCAACCCTTCTAACGTGAGGGTTCCATCCTCAGTAACATTATTGATAGCTATGATGGGTGTTCCGCCCTCTGATTCGACTTCAGGTATTGAGACTGTGAGTCCGCTAACAAAATTAACAACATCTCCGACCGCTACCATAGGCCAGTCTGGATGAATGGGGATGTGAGGACGGTAGTGATCGAGAACGGCACGAGCACCATTGATGACTTTTTGATAGTCCTCAATTTCCGCCACGATCTCCTTCTGTATTTCTAGCGACGGCAGAGGAATTTGAAGTTCGCTGAATTTTGATTTTGAAAGTTCTTTAAAGGTCCCACCAGTGGCCCATGCCTTCATAGTGGGCACAAGCTTTGTAAGTAACAATGCAACAAATTCAGGGACGACACGCCCTAAATCTTCAATCACAACGTTTTTAAAACCTTGATTGGTAGCTATCGGGATACGATTAATGCCAATACGTCCAATGGTGGCACGAGTGGAAACAATGACCGAGTTTTCTGGAATAATCTTTGCCGATGATTCCGCAAGTCCAAGCTCTGTGATGGTTCGTTTTGTAGTTCGAATTTCTGAGATGAAGTCAGAAGCCGGTAAATCAACAAGGGTTGCCCAAGCGACTTTTCCGCCCCAATATTCTTCAACATCAGATTTTGGAGTTCCACCACTCTCAATGCGAAATATACCGGTTTCGCCTAGTGCCACAAGTGGGAAGGAGTGAATACGGCATCCATTCTCCCTATACCGCTCCCCGCTGAGATTGTAATCTCCATTCAAGGAAATTTTTTCTTTTGGCACTATCAGCCCGATTATGGGTTGAAGGTTGGCAAGAGGCTGTCGGTTACGGAGGGCTTGGATGTGTTCGGCCAATTCTGCTTTTACCTGTGTCAATTCTTCGCCTGTATTGGCCCGGCGTTGAGCACCGAGGCCAAACCCGTCGTTTTCTATCTTGAAAAAGGCAATAGTGTCACTTTGCTTTGCAAGAAGCTTGTCGAGGATCAGGATTGAAGTTTTAACACCGGAATAAGGATTGAATACACCTGCTGGCAGCGAGACTACAGCGACGAGGTATTCCTCTACCAACATTTTACGTAGTTGTTTATAAGCGGTCTGGCTCTGGAAGATGATTCCCTCAGGGACAATGATCCCGGCACGGCCAGTGGGCGTGAGGTGTTCGGCCATGTAGTCAACGAACAGTACTTCACTGCGTTTTGACTGTACTGAAAAACGGTTGTGCGGCTTAATCCCGCCCTTTGGCGACATGAAAGGCGGATTGGCGAGGATGATGTCCGCGTACTCGTTCCAGCGGTCTTGGCTGGTCAGAGAGTCGTATTCGTAGATGTGCGGATCGGTAAAACCGTGCAGGTACAGGTTTACCAGGGACAGTCGCACCATATCGGGTGAGATGTCGTAACCCTTGAAGTTTTTTGCCAGACGGCCTTTGTCATCAGGCGTCAGAAGGCTGTTTCCCTTGTCGTCTGTATTTGTTCTCAGAATGTGCTTATAGGCAGAAATTAGAAATCCGGCAGTACCGCAAGCTGGGTCGAGTATGGTCTCTGTCTTCTTCGGATCGAGTACTGCAACCATAAAGTCAATGATGTGTCGTGGGGTGCGGAACTGACCAGCATCTCCCTGTGAACCGAGCACCGAGAGCAGATACTCGAAAGCGTCACCGAGACGTTCACTGTGGTCATAGTTGAACTCGTCGATTATTTTGAGGAAGGAGCGTAGGGTTTCCGGGTCACGGTAAGGTAGATAGGCGTTTTTGAAGATATCGCGGAAGAGTGGCGGAATGCCAGGATTTTCGGGCATCTTTGAAATGGCTTCGGCGTAAAGGTTCAAGATTTCTTGACCACCGAGTCTAGAATGCATTACTTTTGCCCAGCCGTAGCGAGCGAAATCCCCGGCGAAGAACTTGCGTTTCCCGCCGAACTCCTCGCTCTCAGCGTCCATGTCGTCCATGAACTTATAGATCAGAGCAATGGTTATCTGTTCGACCTGGCTCTTTGGGTCGGGTACTTTGCCTACAAGAATGTCACGGGCGGTGTCGATGCGGCGTTTTGTGTCGGTGTCGAGCATGGATTCCTTAATCGCTGGTAGACGGAGTGGACTTGGTGGACCGGGTGGACGAGGGGCGTGATGACCGTTTTTGAGTGCGTACTCGGTAAAGGCGTTCGGTGAAGCCACCCTCGGTTTCAAAAGCTGTAGCCTGGGCGGTGAGTTGCCGGTCAAGCAGACTGCTGGCAACCGCCAGCAATACCAATGCGACGTTAGCGGTAAGTTCTGGGTAGATTGCCGGATCGGTTTGTTTGTGCCCACGTGGTCTACTCTGTCCACACAGTCCACGTTCATGTTCTTCCCGCACCCACTGCGCCACATCATCGACACTGGCGCACCTGCGGTCGATTAGTTGCTGTCGGCGGTGGTCGCCATGCTCCCAGATTGACAGACCCCGCTGACGCAGAAAATCCTCGTAGTCAAGCCGTAACTCTTCCAAACTGGCTCGCGCCACGTTGGTGAGCTTGATTTCAGTTTTTTTTGAGGTGCCCGAGGCCTGACTCCCTTCGGCGATGTTCTGTACTCCCGACCGCGCCGCCTGCACCATTTGATCACAAGTACGACTCCGTTTGTCGATGTAGCGGGCGCAAAAACGCACCGTGATGTCGTAGACCAGCTGGGCTACCTGAAAGCTCTTGAGCTTTCGGTAGCCACCGTGCTTGGCGATCAGCGGTTCACTAGCGGTCATGATGATGTGCTCTCCAATGCAGTAGTAAAGGGATAACGGTTCAGACCGGCTTGGCTTCTAATTATGGCGAATTCGCCATAATTAAAGGTGGGATTATGGACGCGCTTCCATATTCCGAGAAACTCGACGGTATTACGGTTCCGCAACCAGTCAGATATAAAAAAATCGCCGTCTTTCTCTTTAAGCATATCGGTTAAGGAAATGTAGTCCTCATCCCTCTGCGAAAGGACGGTGATGGTCGTTCCCAGAACATCAATGGTTAATTTCTTTGCTTTGCTCATATTTTATCCTTATGCGGCGAACTGATTCAGCGAAACGTAGTCCTTGACGTATTCTGGAATCAGGGTGCGGTACCTCTCCGGTACGGCGCGGAAGTCACGGGTGGAGAAGACCGGGTTGGTGGCCAGATCAGTAAAATGACGGCTCTCTATGATGTGGCGAACCTGATCACTGGTGACATAAGCCTTGAAGTAGGTCTTGATGGCCGGGATAGCCTCAGCTTCTTCAGGTTTAGTGTCAGCTACGAATTTGGCAAACTCCTCTTCCAGCAGTTCGTCTTTGGACTTGAAACGCGGAATGAGGCCGAAGATTTTCTCGAGGATCTCGCGCAGGGTCAGGCGACGGTCAACAGCGGCTGCTTTACGCAACTTGTCGAGGCTATAGTACTCATCAGGCTTGTCAAAAACCTCACGGTTGACATAATTGATGACCCTATCCCACTGGCCGGTTTCGACACTCTTGGCGATGAAATCATTTTCCCTTACAGTGTCTTCAAACCGCTCGAAGAACATTCGGTCGATCTTCATCCCTTCGAAGCCAATAATCTCTTCTTTGACCATCGAAATTATGTCAATGCCAAGATGCTCATAGGTACCACCTGGTTCAGTTTCTCCGCCTTCCTCATAGATCTTACCCTGTGGTTTTGGGAGTTTCAGCACCTCATCGTAGTTGAACTTTTCCTCGAAGTACTCACAGTTGGCAAAGAAGTCGAAAAGTTTGTAGGAGGACTTCTGCGGTTGCAAGACACCATCCTTGATGTTGTCGTCAAAGAGTTGTTCTAGAAAGTTATGCTTGCGGGTACCTCGCCCTTTGATCTGGATGAAGTCGGTTGGTGAGAAAATTGGCCGAAACAGACCGAGATTGAGAATGTCGGTGCAATCGTATCCGGTGGTCATCATGCCTACGGTCACACAGACACGTGCTTTGCTGGTCTTGTAAGCAGGTAGAAAGTTGGCCGAACCAAGCAGATTATTGTTACTGAAGTTGATGGTAAACTGCTGGGCGTCCGGGATCAACGATGTGACCTGGACAGCAAAATCGGACTGGTATTTGCCGGGGAACATGATGTCAGCCATCTGGTTGAGAATCTGAGTCAGCTTGGCGGCGTGATTCTGACTGACAGAGAAGATGATGGACTTGCCGATCTCTCCGCTGATCGGATCACGCAGGGCATTTTCCAGAAAAGTCTTACAGAAAAGCTGGTTGGTAGCAGGAGCAAAGAAGCGTTTCTCAAACTCGCGCTGTTTGAAGGTTTCCTGCTGATCTTCACCGGTATTGTCTATGAACGAGACAACGAAACCTTCTTCGGAGAGCAACTCTGTGGTGATCTCTGTGCGGGCATCAACTACAGTAGGGTTGATCAGATAGCCTTCTTTTACGCCGTCGAGCAGAGAGTAGCGGTAAGTTGGCAAACTGTTTTCACAGCCGAAGGTGCGGTAAGTGTCCAGTAATAGTCGGCGTTCTGCTTCACGCGGGTCACGGGTGGTAGGGCTGGTCTTGTCGAACCGTTTGAGATAGTCACGGGGCGTTGCGGTGAGGCCGAGTTTGTAGCCAATGAAGTAGTCGAAGACGGCACGGGCGTTGCCGCCGATGGATCGGTGAGCTTCGTCGGAAATGACCAAGTCGAAATCAGTTGGCGAGAAAAGGCGTTGGTACTTGTTGTTGAAGAGCAACGATTGTACCGTTGTTACCACTATTTCTGCCCTTTGCCAGTCGTCGCGGTTTTCTTTGTAGACCACTGTCTGAAAATCAGCGGACAAGAGTGCAGCAAAGGCTTTTTTTGCCTGATCCTCCAGTTCGAGACGGTCCACAAGGAATAGTACACGGCTGGCATTGCCTGAGCGTAAGAATAGTTTGACAACAGCGGCTGAAACAAGGGTCTTACCGGTCCCAGTAGCCATCTCGAACAAGAAACGGTCTTTACCGTCCTTGACTGCCCGTTGCAGAGCTTGGACGGCTTTTTGCTGATAGGGCCGCAAAAAACGCAGCTTGCTTGTAAAAAGGTAGCCGGGACGTTCGGCTTCGTTCTTCCAAGCAGCCTCGGTTTGATAGTTTGGGCGTTGTGTCAGGACGATGTAGTCTTCACCTATCTGTTCCTCGATAAGCCTCTGTGGGTTGGGTGTAACCTTCTGGTAGCCGATCACTGAAGAGGGGGTAGGAAAAGAAGTTATAATATAGGGGTTGCCTCGTTCCAGATCCCAGAAATAATGCAAGTTGCCGTTCGAAAGGATTACGAAACGACAGTTTTGAGACCTGGCGTATTTTCGCGCCTGCTCTTTGCCGACCAGCGGGTTCTTATCCTCTGACTTGGCTTCCAAGACGATGAGCGGGAATCCTTTGGCGTCGAGTAGCAGGAAATCAATAAAGCCCTTGCCAGCCTTCTCGAAATTTTCGCCAAGTGATTCAAGATCGGTTGATTTTATGGTGACACTTGGTTCAAGGCGGATGTTTGCAGGAGAATCCCCTTCAGCAAAGAAACGCCAGCCAGCAGCTTCGAGCAGCTTATTGATTTTGATGCGGGCTGTGGCTTCTTTGTTTGCCATTCGTTTTTCTATTCCACTGGAGTTGGTTATATCTATTACAACCTTGCAACCTTGACTCTATAGAGATGATCCTAATTTTATACAGGAATTTTAGACTAATCGTCACCTCTTTTCTTTTCCACGACGTGCTTTCTCCGTTTTTAACCAATTTTCAAACACATATTATTTCCTAAAGAGGCAACCTCGCCCTGATTAACCTCATCAGGAAAAATGGGGACAGATTTATTTTTCATTTTTCAAACGACCAAACCCACGCTTTTCAAGACACAAACCTGCTTGTCATTGATTCCACAAGGTCACAATATCTGGTGAATAGTCACTGAGGCTTCTTTCGTTAGCCCAGGCGATTATCTCCGGTGTTTTGGCAATATCTGTGCAGAGATATTTGGGATCAGGCATCTTGCCGACACGGGCCAGGTCGAGACGGTCGGCATCAAAACAGGTCTGTACAGTGATGTCTTCATGGGTCTTGGCGATGGTGTGCTGATTACAGGCGGCAAGTAATAGCTCGAAATCACCATCGGACAGGTCAAAATATTTTCCTCTAAAATCTTCTGCCAGCTTGGCCCCACGCTGGCCATGAGCGGTGTCCGAGCCATCATTCAGCCGCCTGGAATCGTGAAAAATGGCGAACAATTTTACAACACTTATCTTAGCCCCTGTTCCTTCGGCCAAACGTAATCCGTTCGAATAGACCCGTCCCCAATGCCGGATTCCATGGATGCCGTACCAGTTGAGAGCATATTGCTCTCTTATTGCCTGGATCAGTGTCTTGGTAATCAATTCAGTTCTTGTCGTCTCTTAAGATATTCAAATCAGATCGTTTTATGGAGCATCCGCATCTTACATCAGAATAACCAGCGCGATTCCTCCTCCGATGATCACAAGATTACCGACCGCCGATACTCCATGCAATTTTCTGAACTTGACGCGCAGCGGATGATCTGTGGGTGTTGTTTCAAATGAGGGGATCTCTTTTTTCAGTGCGGCAGCCTTTGGTTCAATCACAAATGCCTGAACCGAGGTAATGGCTAGCATAGCAACGATGATGATTGCAGTGATGGTCCTATGCTTGTCTACTGAAAAAAATAGCGCTATAAGGCCAATCACTCCACAGGCCAAGCCCCATTTAAAATACCCTGGGAAAAGTGCCCCGACAATCCCGCCGGCCATGTCCCTATTGAAAGATTTGAAGATAGCTGGCGTCAGGATGAAGGTGAATAGAGTTGCCCCACCTACCCAGCAAGATATGGCAAGACGGTAAAAGATTAAGGATATCTGCATATTTTCCACACGTCATCCAACTTGATAGCGTCGAATAAAACTGGGGATCTATTTTGCATTTTTTAAGCGACCACACCCGCACTTTTCAAGACGCAAACCACTCTTTTCCGATATCTCAAAAAAACCCGCATGGCTTTTAACCATGCGGGTTTTTCATATTTGGACGTCTCTAGATAAATGATTGGTGGGCGATACTGGATTTGAACCAGTGACTTCCACCGTGTGAGGATGGCACTCTAACCGCTGAGTTAATCGCCCGTCTGTAGTTACTTCGATTCATACCGCAATGCGGCTGATATTTCAACCAGAAACATGCCTGCAGGTTCACTCTTGCCGGCCTGGCGGTCGCCATTTCTGTTCGCTGAACTTCTTTATCTGTTTGTCGTAATATGCCTTGTTGGCCGGATCACGGTTCGCGGCATACATCTCGGTCTTGACGGCAAGTTGTGGAAAATCGTTGGCCCAGTAGGCCTCAGCCAGGGTATCCAGAATAAAGCCATGCGGCATCAGGGTCGAGGCGCTTTTCGCCAGCTCCAGAGCCGCAACAGGATCGATAATCGCCGGATCATCGGCAGTCAGCAGCAACCAGGCCAGGTTGTTCTGGACTTCCGGCTGATATGGTTTGATCTCAAGCGCTCTTTTATAAGCATGGACCGCTTCCCCATAAAGTTTGCGGCCTTGCTGCAGATCGCCCATCAAATGGTGCCAGGCCGGGTTATTGGGCTCCTCCCGGATTTTCTGTTGGACAATGGACTCGGCCAACCTCTCCCTGGTAGCCCCTTCAATGAGATTATCTGGCAGTTTCCACTGCAGATAAAAGCCTAATGCCAGCACCAACAAAAACAGAGATAGAGCACTGTACACCTTGCGGTGATGCCCCTTGATCCGGCTTGGCTTAGCAGCGCATTGTTCAAGGAACTCCACCCGTTGACTGATACTGAAGTGGTGCCAGCTCGGCTGGTCGCGGATATTGCCGCTCAGCCAGGAGATCTTTTCGAATACTGCGATGAGTGTACTGCCGGTGCCCAGGGTCTCAAAGGCGTAAAGGTCGGCCTGGCGTTCGAAGTTGCGCATAAAAAACCCGAAAATGAAACGGAAGTAGATGATCATAATGATAAACATGGGCGCTGAGGCCAGAAAAGCCATGATTGAACTGCGCCCGCTTTTACTGACATGCTCAAGGAGGCTGTAGAAGGTTTCGGAATTTAAGACCAGATAGAGGATCGGGTATGAGCTGGTCTGGGCCAGGATTCCAAAGCCCAGAAAAAGCAGGATATAGAGCTGCAGATGATAGCGCTTGGCATGGCCGATCTCATGAGCCATGACCGCATTGATTTCGTCGGGCTCCATGGCTTTCAGCAGAGATGGCGTAATGAGGAGATAGCGGAACCTGCCGACGATTCCCATGATGCCGGCAGTGAGCATGCGGCCCTCGAACATGGGCCAGAGCATGATTTCGGCATAGGTCAACCGCTCGCTGCGGCAGAACTCTTCAATCCTGGTTCGGGTTTCGCCTGCCGGCAGGGGCTTACAGTTCCAAAGCCGGACAACCAGAGCCGGAAAAAAGACAGAGAGCAATAGAAAAAAGGCGAGGACGATCAGCGGTTCTCCCCAGGTAGAAGCGAGGAAATGCTGGAGGGCCGGGATTGGCGCAAGTTTGAGTAGATCAGAAAGCAGAGAGAGAATAAGCCAGGGCAGGATGATGCTGAGATTGGTTTTAAGATTGTCGAGCAGAAAGGTAAAACGGCCTGGCGGCCTACCGCCGAAAACGGTTTCATAACTGTTTCGTTCTGCGGCCCACATCAGGCAGAGGTAGCCAAAGAAGATAAGCAGCCCACAGAAATCGGTAATGACCGGCAGGGACTTGGCAAAGGGAATCTGGGCGGCAAAATATTTAAGGTCAAGAAGGTAGATATCGACAGCCAGAAAGGCGATGGCCAGAATGGAAAATTTCTGTTCGGCGGAGAAGTAATCGGCAGAGTGGCGGATGCTGTTGTTGGCATGGCTCCGCCGTACCAGGAGGAGATAGGCGCCGGCTTTGACAATAAATGCCGCCAGGGCAAGTGCTAGAGGAAACTGGGGAGCATCCGGGGTGCTGGTAGTCGAGAGGATAAGAATGACGACCAGCAGATAAATCAGATTATTGTACATCAAAACCGGCACCCAAAACGGATGTTGCCGGCGGCCCTGATATTGTGGTGGGTGTGGCTATTGGCCAGCAGTTCCATTCTGGCGGCAGAGAAGAGAGCGTTTTCCGTAAAAAAATCGCCAAATCTTTTCTGGAGCCGTTTTTGCTGAAAGAGCAAGGACTTGAGTTGCATCTCCGAAAGGTAGCCAAGCTCCACTGCCGACTCGCCAAACGGGTGCAGCAGAGTCCGGTGTCGCAAAATGGTGGAGATATCGTCGTTCTTCAGCCAGCCGAAACGGTTGCCGAGTTCACCAAGGCGGGGACGGTTACCGCGCTGCCAGACCAGGGCCTGGATAATGGTCCGCCAGTTGATCAGGCCGGCATAATAGAGATAATGGCCAAAGAGCAACCGATGACTGGGGATAACGCCGGAATAAAGGTTGGTCTGGTCGATAAAGATATTTTGGGCGCTTGTATAGCGTCGGTCGGTCGTTTTTACCGGCGGTGCGGTCCGGTAATGGTAAGTCGAGGTTGCGGCAGGTCGGGGCGGCAGGGATTGAAACCGGAAACCTTTTTCCCGCGCTTCGAGATAATGATTCAGTTTTTCGTAGGCGTTCTGGACGTTAGTGAAGAGTTGAGCGTGCCGGCGCTGGACCAGATCCCCCTGAGTGGCTACCAGATCTGGATGGGTCTCGCGGGCTTTCTGTCGATAAGCGCTTTTGATGCCGGAGGGCTGGATATATTCTAAAAACTCCCGGGAGACATCATCAAGACCAAAAATAATCCGACAGGCGTCAAAGAGTTCCCGTTCAGCAGCGACCATGGTCATATCAGATATCCCTTTTTAACTGTTTTCTCCGGATAAATTCCTAAAAACAAATGGTTACCGGCAATAAAAAAGATGTCTGAAAAAAGCGAAAGACTGAAAATTTGGCGCGCTTGATATTGATGTTTCAGCATGGAACGAATCGACCATGTTTGGAAATCGTTGACTTCAGCTTGTAATTTATTTGAAAATAATCAAATGTATAGCATGATTTGTCCAGGAATGGAACTTTTTTATAATGAAAACACCTGATTTTTTCAATATCGGAGGCACTATGAACCCAAGCAGGCGCAACCTTAATCTTTTACCAGGTTATTCAAAACTTATGGAGATGGCGAGGCAACCGTTTGATCTCTCCTCTCCCGACGCCTTAACTACAGAACGGCTCGCGGCCCAGGTCTGCCGGGCCGCCGGTTTTGAAATCCTCTATGCCACCGAACGGGTCGATCAGGCGGTGCTTGACGCCCTGCAGAGTCTGGCGGATGAGAGCGGCGCGGTTGAACAGTTTTTGATGATGAAAGGTGGTGCGATCATGAACCGTATCGAAGGGTTTGCATGTGAAAACCGCCAGGTACTCCATACCGCTACCCGCGATATTTTTGCCGCAGCCCCCCGGCAACCGGCCGCCACTGAGCAGGCCAGACAGGAACTGGCTAAACTCGATCAATTTCTTACCGAGCTTGAGAGTGGCGTCCTTACCAACCAGGCAGGGGAACCGTTTACCGATCTGATCAATATCGGGATCGGTGGCTCAGACCTGGGGCCGCGCGCCGTCTACCATGCCCTGGCTGCTTACAGCCTGCCCAATCGCCGGGTTCATTTCATCTCGAATGTTGATCCTGATGACGCCGCCCAGGTCCTCTCCGGTATTGATCCGGCCAGGACCCTGGTTAACGTGGTGTCCAAAAGCGGCACTACACTCGAAACCCTGACCAACGAGGAACTGGCGCGGGCAGCCTTTGCCCGGGCTGGGCTTGACTCGGCTCGCCACTTCCTGGCAGTCACCGGCAAGGGCAGCCCGCTGGAGAATCCGGATCGCTATCTCCGCACATTTTACATGTATGATTATATCGGAGGCCGTTACAGCACGACCTCGATGGTTGGTGCGGTTCTACTTGGTTTTGCCTTGGGAAATACCCGATTTATCGAATTTCTGCGCGGTGCTAACTGCATGGATCAAGCTGCAGAAAACCGAAATCTCCGGGAGAATCCGGCCCTCCTCCTTGCTATGCTCGGCATCTGGAATCGCAACTTCCTGGGCCTGGACACATTGGCCATCCTGCCCTACAGCCAACCCCTCTGTCGCTTTACCGCCCATCTCCAGCAGTGCGACATGGAGAGCAACGGCAAGTCCGTGACCCGACTTGGCGAAACGCTGGCCTACAAAACCGGCCCGATTGTCTGGGGTGAACCCGGCACTAATGGCCAGCACGCCTTTTACCAGCTTCTCCATCAAGGCACTATCACGGTTCCGGTTGAGTTCATCGGTTTTCGAGAAAGTCAGCAGGGCCAGGACATCCAGATCAACCGCACCTCATCCCAGGAGAAGCTGATCGCCAATCTCCTGGCTCAGGCCCTGGCTCTCGCCACCGGCCAGGAGAACCCCAACCCCAACCGCGCGTTCGCCGGCAACCGGCCGAGCCTGATCATTCTTGCCGACCGACTCGACCCCTTCAGCATGGGCGGTCTGCTGGCCCTCTATGAAGCCAAGATTGTTTTGCAGGGTTTTGTCTGGAATATCAACTCGTTTGATCAGGAAGGCGTGCAATTGGGCAAGGTCCTTGCCAACCGGCTGCTCAATCACTTCAGTGGACTTAAGCAAGACAAAAACTATAACGGCAAGGCCAAAGATCCGCTCGGCTATGCCCTGCTCAGCGAGGCCGGCATGCTCAAACTCTCCTGATCAGGCAATATTAACGCCTTTCCGGTAAAAACCGTCAAGTATATCTGGCAGTCTGCCGATACGACTGTTAGAACGATATTTTTATAACGAACCACGCTAAACGGAATACGGGGTAATGGCATTAGGAGCTTGTTGTGGAAATCTTCATCACAAAGACATCGGACTTGATAAAAGATCGGCAGAGAGAGCCGAAAAAAAAGCCGCGCAAGAACCAGTTTGATCGCCGGCGGAGCAACCTGGACAGACGACAGGATGGCCAGGATGGTGTTGTCGTTACCCTCTCTTCGCGTGAGGAGAAGCGGCAACAGCTGGACCGCCGGCAAACACCTGATGCAACTTTTAAAACCGACCTCGAACAGATCTCCCAACCATCTCAACCGAACGAACATTCAGTCACCCCGGACACTTCGCCGGTCAGAGCAGATTTCATTGTCATCGTCTAGTGTTAACGCCCGCCTGAAAATTTCCGGTCCAGAGAGAGCCGACCGCCGCCACGAAAGACCAGAGCCAGGGCAATGCTGATAACCAGAATATGAAACTCGATGCCTTCGCCTTGCTGACTACCGGTCCAATTAAGAAAAAAGCCGTATTGCAAGTGGTTGGTATACATACAGATTGCCATGGCTGTGCCGATGCCGAGCGCCCAGATTCTGGTGAGAAAGCCGGCGGCAAGCAGGAGAGCCCCCAGAGATTCGGTAACCATGAGGAGGATGACGGCCCAGTTTGGATAGCCTTTGGCCATGAATATCTGCATGGTCCGTTCAAGGCCCGGGCCACCCCAAATTCCAAGAATCTTCTGAAGGCCATGCGGCAAGATGACGGCTCCCAATGCAACTCTGGTAAACAGTTGTGCCTGGCTGTCATCGGTTTTTAACAAAAATTGAAACATAGAGGTGATCCTTGACGCTAAGAAGTTGCAAACAGACCATGTGGTATGGCAAGATATAAAAATTAAGGGCCGCAAACCAAGAGGATGCAATCCCCTGCCCGGACAATCTTACCTTAATAGCAATTCCTCTGGTATTTCTCTATAATATTTTATAAAAAGTGATTAGGTGGATGGAGTTTATTCTTTCTCCCGATTATTCAGACGCCTTTGATTCTCTTTTGGGAAGGGACAGGATATGGCATTTTTTTTCAGAACTGCGGAGCGGGCGCTTCAGGAGACCAGACGCGTCCAGGATGATCACCAGAAAATCCAGGCGGAACTTGACCTTCTAAAACGCAGTGTCGAGCACCTCAAGCTGGTCAACATCAGCCTTTGGCAAATCATTAAAGAGCATAAAGGACTGCAGGATGTCGATCTCCAGAAACGAATCGAAGAGCTTGAGAAGTTTTATCATAACGAGGCCAAACCTGATCAATGTGTATCATGTGCGAAACCGATCCACATCAAAAAGAAGCGCTGTGTTTTTTGCGGGGCTGAACAAACGCGCCCCAACGATATCTATCATATTCTATTTGATAAATGATCCACAATCTATAATGACACCTCTAGATCCAGGAGAAATCAGTCAATTACCGGACTGCATCAGTTGCTTGAGCGGTCAATATCTTGATAACCACCTTAATATATTGGGACAACTACCATGAAGTTCGTGATTGTAGGTGCAGGAGCCATTGGCAGGCTGTTCGGTGTGTTTCTAAGCCGGGGAGGACACAAAGTCGTCTTTGTTGAAAAAAAGGCTGAGGTGGTTGAGGCGATCAACACACGAGGAGTTGGCCTTCTGGAATTGGGGACTGACGATCCGCATGGCATGCTCTTCTATCCGGCCATGGCTGTTACCGACGCAGCAACGATAGAGCGCTGTGATGCGGTTCTGCTGACGGTCAAGTCGTTTGACACCCTGGCTGCCATCAAAAGCGTCGCCCATTTAGTAAGCGAATCTTCACCGGTTTTAAGTCTGCAGACCGGCATCGGCAATCTGGAGATTATGGAGAAGGTGGTGGCCCACCAGAATATCGTCCGTGGATTTACTTACATGGCCGGCGCCGCCTTGGGAGCCGGGCAGGTCCGGCAAGGCGGCGGCGGCAAGACCTATATCGGTGAACTCGACAACCGGCCGTCTGTCCGGATTGCCAAGCTCTCCCAGACATTTACGGCCTGCGGAATTGACACCGAGGTGGTGCCCGGAATCAGGAACCGTCTATGGTGTAAGGTCATTGTTTACTCAGCAATTAATCCGCTCACGGCAATTCTAAGGGTAAGAAACGGCCAGTTACTGGAACAGCCTGAATCCCTTGCCCTGATGCGCCGGTTGCTGGAAGAGGGCAGGGCTGTGGCTACCGCCCATGACATAGAGCTTGGCTGTTCGGATCTTGAAGACTTGCTGCAGGCCACCTGCAGAAATACCGCCGCAAATATCTCCTCCATGCTTCAGGATATTGTTAACGGCAAAGAGACGGAGATCAATACCTTAAACGGCGCTCTCTGTGATATGGGGCGAGAGAGAGATGTGCCTGTGCCAACGCACGAAGCCATAGTGCAACTGATTAAGCTGCTTGAGAAGTGGGGCTATGGTCCCGATGATGCGCGATAGATCTTACGGCCCGGCTATATTGGCAAAATCGCTGCAATAGCTAGTTGATTATTCCGGAATTGTGCTTCAGAATAGCACGGATGGCGAGGGATATATGGCGAACTGGAAAAAAATATTAGTAGCGGTTGATGAAACCGCGACTGCTGAACAGGCGCTTCGTTACGTGGGTGAGGTTATCAGCAGCCCTGCCGGATTACAAATCTCTCTTCTGTATATCTACCCCGAACCGTCAGCGGCCCAAGTGCAAAATGGTCTGGATGTGCGGGACTACCAACTGCAACGTGATGCAGCAGGGCAACAAATCCTGGCGCGGTCACACGATATTCTCGCCAGTTACGGCATCCCGGCCGAACAGATAACCTCTATCTGTCGGATGGCGACCAGCGAAACCATCAGCAAGACCATTCTGCAGGTGCAGGCCGATGGCGAGTACGGCACTGTGGTGGTCGGCAAGCGTGGCGTCTCCAAGGCCGAGGAGTTCCTCTTCGGCAGCATCTCGAACACCATGGTCCGTAACAGCCGGGGGTTTGCTGTTCTGGTGGTCGGATAACGCGGCAATCATCCCGGCTGATCATTCTCATGCATTTTTCTAATGATTTTTCAGGTTTTTTCTTGCGCTGGACTGGAGTTGCGTCCCATCTTTACGACCATCCTTGTTGACACGCGCGGTCTTAAATGGTAGATAAGCTAACGCATCATTCTGGAGGGATGGCCGAGTGGTTGAAGGCGGCGGTCTTGAAAACCGTTGAACGAAAGTTCCGTGGGTTCGAATCCTACTCCCTCCGCCAAATAAAAGAGATCAGGTTTCGGCTGCCAAAATTTTCGGAGAGATGACCGAGTAGGCCGAAGGTGCTCGCCTGCTAAGCGAGTGTAGGACCAAAAATTCTACCGAGGGTTCGAATCCCTCTCTCTCCGCCAGTTTTTATTGAGGGACGTTCGTTAATGTCCAACTAACCCGTATGGCTCCTTGCTATACGGGTTTTTCATTATCCAAGGGAGAGGACTGGGGGCTGGCCGCAATAACCACTTGAGGGGCAATGAAATGCGCAATTCTTGGCATGGGGCTGATAAGATCAATAATGTGGATTGGCAAAGGTAAATAGGGGAAGTGCCACTAGCAACCTTTTCCTTTATCGGTAATGCGCAAAGGTCAGTAGGGTTTGTTGCCCACCCAGTTCCCAGCCGGCTGGTATTGGCACACCCACACTTGTTGCTGAGTGTCCTCGCACACTGCAATGCCACAACCGACTGTTGTGGTGGTGCGCCAGACCATTTGTGTGTAATGGCCGCACATTTTGCCCGGCTTGCAACTATTGTTTGTGTAGTCGTAATCCGCCGATTCACTGCCCCAACTATCCACCACTTGTTTCGGTGTTACTTTTTGGAGCTCTCTGCGGCCATCAGACCAGTTTATCGCACTGCTCCAAAAAAGATTTTCACCGTATTTCCCACCAGATTTGCTGTGGCGCATCTGGCAATGGTTGGTCTTTTTCAAATTGTCAGCCCAGGCTTGGGCTGACACTGCAAGAGCTGTCGAATAACTGAGCTTCTCCGGCACTCCGGCTTCGGAACGCCATTTGTTATGTGCAGTGACAAAGGCTTTGGGGTCGAAGTTGCCGGCGTAGGCGGGAAAGGCTGTCAGTGTGGCAACGAATAGGATGGTAATGGTTTTAAGTTTCATGGTTCACTTTTTATCCCAATATAAGTTATTGGACGCCGCAGGCACAAGGGAAAGGGTGCCCCCTCACATATTTTGTTTTTGCATATCAGATATTTTGTCGCTCGCGCACTTATTTGAAAAGGTTGCAAACTACCTAGCACATTACCCTCTGATCAATCCCCTCTCGCCCATTACATAGTCTAAAATTTCATGAGAATAATTGCGCCACGGTTTTCATTGAGATGAACATTCTGGTTCTGCCGTTGTGATGACACAAAACTTCAAAACCGTATTTTGCATAAAACTGTTCGGCCCTGGTGTTTAAGCAATCAACGATAACTGCAACAGCTCGCATATACGCATTAATTTCCCATAGATATTCGAGGGCTTTTATTAAGGTGACTTTTCCCAAGCCTTGCCCCTGGCATTCTGTATGCACGGCCATCTGGGCAAGGAGGAAAACCGGCACGGGGTAATGCGGCAACTTTTTGGCAATTGCGGCAGGCAGAGTCTCCCGGAGAATGGAACTGGGAGCAATCGTATAGAATGCGCAGATGGAATATTTACCGCCATTCGGTGTTACGGAAGCCGGCAGGACCATAGTTCTACTAATCCCTACCTCCATATGCCTGGCTGCTTGAGTTTTAATGAATGTATTTAACTCAACCTCGCCACAATCAAAAACAGCCCGATCGTGGACAGCTTTGTCAAGTTCTACAAAATTGTAATCCAAACTCATTTAATACTCTGCTCTCTGGTGAAGGCTGCAGCATCCAGCAAAGCTTTATTGGGTTTCCTTGTCTCTTCGCAGGCCTTTATAAAACGGTCGAAAACATCATCATCAACCATGAGTCCTTCATGTTGAGCAATCACCCGGGTGGCATCGACATCCATTAGTTTTGCGACATAATCAGAGAGGCTCTTTAATCCCAGCAAGGCAGCTGCTTTTTCTGCTTTTGCTTTAACTCCCTCATCCAATCTCATATCGAAGCGCGCAGTAGCCATTTTTATTGCCCTTATCAATAGTGTACGGATTGATTCCGTACACTATTGATGTTAAGGTTTAATGACTACTTCGTCAATAACTATCTTTACTCCATACATTTTTATCTTAATGCAAATTCAGTGCGATTTTGTTTCTCAGGTTGAGCGTTTCAAGAGGAGTACCGGCAGCCAGGGCTTGGCCCAGCTCCACCCCCAGCTTGCGGGCTTCCTCAAACTGCCGCTCTGAATGACCGTACCGTTTGTAAAACCTGCCCCAGAAGGTTGAACGGCTGAGGGGTTTCCCTGCGATCTGCAGGAAGACACCCAAGGTCCGCCACGGCTCTCTATGGGGATGCGAAAAAACCAGACAGTTGGGCACGGCAGCGCCGCACTTCTTAAGCAGCCGCCGCAGCCCGAACCAGTGCAGACGCCAGTATCCCCGGCAAGAGATGAGCGGCAGTACCGTTCTACCCTGCAGGAGGGGATTGCCGTCCCGATCGAGAAAGGCTAGAACCGGGCCGCTCGGGTTATAGGACCAGGTCGGACCGGCCAGAATACACAGGTCGAACCCGGCAGTCCTGCTGACCGACAAAGGCTTGATCGGTACCCGCTGCCGAAAAAAGGTGGTAAGCATCATTAGAATGGTCTTAGCAAAAGATCCAAGCGGAAACCGTAATCGGACCTCCGGCTCAAGCCGCTCCCAGGCCACCATGGCGCCGCTCTCTTTTAAGCCATCAGCGAGATTCTCAAGCAGCCCCTTTGTCTGGCCGCTTAATGAGAAAAAAATAATCAAAACCTTTGAGGCATGAACGGATTCAACCATGCATAATTTTCTCCTGCAGCCTAACTGTCTACAGCCTATCCTCCTCAAGGGAGGAGTGAAAAGAGTCTACCTGAACCGTTACTATTTTTATTTGTCGAAAGTTACGAATCAGGTACACTTGAGCCAAGGGTACTGTCAAGTGACGAATCATTCAATGATGTTTTTAAAAATTCCTCCACACGAGCAGGTAAGAGTCTTACGACATGACGACACAACACGACATAATCATTATCGGCAGCGGCCTCTCCGGTTTAAGCGTCGCCCATTTTCTGACCAGAGTACGCCCTGAGATTGATGTCATTCTGCTTGAAAAAGAGACCAGGCCGGGCGGCGCCATCCAGACCTTTACGGATCAAGGCTTCCAGGCCGAATGGGGGCCGCATGGCTTTCTCGACAACACCCCGGAGAGCCGGGAACTGCTGGTCGATCTGGGGCTTGATCAGCAGGCGCAACGAGCGCCGCTCGGCGATTTTCTCCGCTTTGTCTGCCATAACGGCAGACTGGTGCCGCTGCCGCAAAGCCCGCAGAAGCTGCTGTCGACCCCACTCTTAAGCATGTTGCAAAAGTTCCGCCTGCTCGGCGACCTGTGGATCAAACCTCGCCCCGGCCCCTTGACCATTGCCGCATGGGCGGCCCACCGTTTTGGCACCGGCATCTTGCCTCTGGTCGATGCCGCAGTGACCGGCACCTTTGCCGGCGACATGGCACGGCTTGATATCGACGCGGTCATGCCCGGCGTCAGGTTGCTGGAAAAAGAAAACGGCTCAATCCTGAAAGGACTTATCAAAAAAAAGAAAAAGGCTGCCACAGAGCGAGGTCAATTGCCGGCCATGCTTAATTTCTCGGCTGGTATGGAGCAGTTGATCGCCGAGCTTGGCAAAGGGAAAAAAATTTATCCTGGGGCGGAGGTCAAAGGGATCAGCAAGAAAGACGAACTCTGGGAAGTTTCCGGAGAGGGCGGGCCGTACATCGGCCGGCACCTTATCTTGGCGCTCCCGGTCAATCAGGCCATCAAACTATTAGCACCCCTCAGTCCGCCGCCGGTCCAGGAGATCCCGGTCGCCAGACTGATAAATGTGGTGCTGGGATATTCGGCCAGGGCCGTGGTACCGAGAGGTTTTGGCTATCTGGCGCCGGAACGGGAAAAAAGGTTTACCATGGGCGCCATGTTCACATCCCATATGTTTCCCGGCCGCGCCCCGCATGGTTCTGTCCTGCTTGAGGCCCTGGTTGGCGGCAGGCGGCATCCGGAGCGGCTTAATCTTGATGATCAGGAGATCATCAAACAGGTTGGCGCCGATCTTGCAGAATTAATGGAACTGCCGGAAGCACCGATCTATGCCAAGGTTTTACGGCCTGCACATGCCATCCCGCAGATGGAAGAAGACCACCAGGCTTTGTTGGCCTGGCGGACCGCATTCTATAAAAATCATCAGGGGATTGCCATTACCGGCTTTGGCTGGGATGGTATCGGCATGAATGACATGATCAAACAAGCCAAAAAATTGGCGGAAAGCTTGCTGAGCGGAGAGCAGAACAAAGATTCAGATCCAGTGGTCAAACCCGTGTACTTTTAGAGTTTCCCATGAACGCCCCTGAGCCTTCATCGCCTGCATGGCACGCCTGAAACAGTCTGGACAATAGCCGTGTGATAGAGCGCCATCGCTATTTTCAAGATCAAAACAGTCGACCCACTCTTCATCCTGTTTGACTCGTTTACAACTGCAACAGACGATCATCATAATCTGCCCTGCTATGCCTGGTAACGCCTGACTCTGCAAAGAGCCATGCCGGCACCCGACATTCCCTTATTGTAAAAACTGCTTTTCAATCTTCTTGGCAAGCAGATCCACCTGCCCCCGCACACAGCCGTTCGCTGCCATGTTCTCGGACACGACCCGGATGGAGTGCACCACGGTCGAATGGTCACGATTAAAGGCTTTGCCGATCTCCACCAGAGGCTGCTCAGTAAGTTTCCGGGCCAGATACATGGTCACCTGACGAGGGAAGGCCACGGATTTCTTCCTCGATTTGGAAAGCATATCATCCACCGATACCTTGAACTGCCGAGCCAAAAAATCACGAATCATCTCAGTTGAAAGTTCCTGATGCCGACCAACAATATTGACTACCACCTCTTTAACCATATCAAGGTCGGGGGTGGTACGTAGGAGACCGGATTTGGCCTTGATGCCGACAATGGCGCTCTCAATCTTCCGAATATCGCCCTGCAGATGTTCAGCCATATAATAGATAAGGTCTTCACTAAGAGTCAGCTTGTTATTCTCAGCTTTTTTCCGGATGATCAACACCCTGGTCTGCAGATCAGGAGGGTTGATGGTAGTGATCAGGCCGGCTGAAAGGCGAGAACGCAGGCCGGAATTGATATCAGGGATATCCTTGGGAGCAAGAGCGCCGGTCAGGATGATCAGCTTGTTCGATTCCATGAGGACATCCATGGTTTCAGCAAGCTCGGTCTGGGTTTTCGCCTTGCCGGCCAGGGCATGGACATCCTCGATGAGCAACACATCGCACTGGCTGTGGTATTTCTCCTTAAACTGTTCCATGGAATTATTCATAATACCGCGGACCATCTCGGCGGAAAGCTGCTGGGCCGTCACAAAATGCAGACGGGTGCCTGGCGAGTGGTCGAGAATATGATGAGCAACCGAATGGGTGAGGTGGCTTTTGCCCAGGCCGGTCTCTGATTCAATATATAGGCAGCTGCCCAGCGAGCTGTCACCGGAGGCCATAGCCATGCTGGCTGAATGAGCAAGCATATTCGCCTCTCCCACCATGAACTCATCAAAGGTATAGCGGGGATGGAGAGCCTTTACACAAGAGCGACCCGGCGGCATATTCGGCAGACGCAACTGCTCCTTGATTTCCGACCCGGGCAGTAATTGGGGCTTTGCCGCTTCCGAAACCACTGTAAAACGGACAGCTTGGTCTTTGCCGCTGACCGAACAGAGGCAATGTTTTATGTCAGCAAGATAATGCTCGGCCACCCAGGAACAGAAAAACCGGTCCGGCGCTGCGAGTTCGATAAATTTATCATCAGTAGCGCTCCATTGAAGCGGCTCGATCCAAAGATTAAAGCTGCTTTCGGAAAGACGCTCCCTAAGAGCCTGTTTGGTCTTCTGCCAAAGGATCATACTCATTCTCCCGGAGGACTGCCCCTAAAACTTGTTGGAAATGTAATTGGATGATGCAAGACAGACTGTTGTGTTGCGACTGTAATAGTAGAAAATCGCCCCGGCTGTCAAAACCGTTCTTAGCTAAATTTTAGCGATTACACCATCCGACTTTTCAACACCCGATTTCCCCTTGTCTGATGTAACAAATAGCCTTATCAGTTTTCTAACCCCTTAAAAAATGGTACATTTTAATTAAACATAAAAAGATATGTGATTATAAATGTTTATTAAGTACGGCATAGCTTTTTCCCATATATCAAACATCCATTTTTTCTCTCATTATCTCTTATTATCTCCAAAAAACTCTTATTTCCTTTTTTATTTCTTATTAAAAATAATTACCAAAATACTATAATAAATTGTCCTACAATGTGGCAGGAGATTTGCATATGGCATCTAACTCTTGACTGATACTGTAAACTTACCAACTCTTATTTACCGGAATACATATATTCAAATGTATGAACAATATGCATGGTAGGTGAATAGATAATCATTATCAATTAGGTTAAGCTGCCTTCGCGACCATCTTTACTGTTCAAACTTGACACTTAACTGATTTCCTTTTACTATAGTGTGACGTTTTTAAAATTAGTGACACGCGCACCTCGACCTGATTGAACTATTAAAAAAAATAGAACTACTCGGGTTAGCGGTTTACAGTTTCAAGTTACAATAAATATATTTCCCAGAATGCCATACGATAATGACCAAAATTGAGGCCGTTCTTTTTGAAGCAAGAGCACTCGAAATTCTTGCAACCCAGAACACGCCCATTCATCGCCTTGATCCACGAGCCAAACTGCTCACCACCCTGATCTTTGTGCTGGTAGTACTCTCACACGACAAATACGCAGTGCCCAGGCTTCTGCCCTTTTTCATCTTCCCGGTCATTATTGCCTCCCTGGGCAACATTCCAATCGGTTATCTCGCCAAAAAACTGCTTATCGTCTCACCCTTTGCCATCCTCATCGGGATCGCTAATCCCCTGCTTGATCAAACTGTTCTGTTTCATCTCGGCGTAATTCCGGTCAGCGGCGGCATACTCTCCTTTCTTTCCATCCTGCTCCGCTTCATGCTTACTGTGTCAAGCGGCCTGCTGCTGATTGCCACTTCCGGCTTAAGTGAGATCTGCCTGGCCATGGGCCAACTCAAAGTCCCGCAAATCTTTACTATCCAGCTTCTCTTTCTCTATCGCTATATCTATGTCCTTATTGAAGAGGGCGCTCGACTGGTCAGAGCTCGCAATCTCCGCTCCTTTAACGGGCATGGCCAAGGACTCACCACTGCCGGTCCACTCATAGGCCAGTTGCTGCTCCGGACCTTGGAACGGGCCAGACGCATTCATCTTGCCATGCTCTGTCGCGGATTTACCGGCGAAATACGGGTGATGCGCGACTTCAGGATGCAGACGATGGACTGGCTGTTTCTGACTGGCTGGACAACACTCTTCATCCTTCTCCATTACCTGAACCTTCCCCAGATTCTCGGCGCTCTGCTAACCAGGATTTTTCCCTTATGAGCCACCATATCGTCGAAGCCCAAGATCTCCATTTCACCTACCCGGACGGTACGCCGGCCCTTAACGGCCTCTCCTTCCGCATCATCCACGGCGAATCGGTCGCCGTGGTAGGCAATAACGGCGCCGGCAAATCCACCCTTTTGCTGCACCTGATCGGTTGTCTTTACCCTACGGCAGGGATAATCAGGGTTGGCGATTTCCCGATGACCAGAAAAACCGCGCAGGATATCAGACGGACAGTAGGTATGGTATTTCAGGATCCGGATGATCAGCTATTTATGCCGACGGTTTACGACGATGTCGCCTTCGGCCCGCTCAACCTCGGACTACCGCCTGACGAGATTGAAGAACGGGTAATTAGAGCTTTGACTACGGTGGGCGCCTTGAATCTCCGCGACCGCCCTCCTTACCGCTTGTCCGGCGGCGAGAAGCGACTGGTGGCCATCGCTACGGTTCTGGCCATGTCACCAAGTATCCTGGTCATGGATGAACCCACGGCCAGCCTGGACCCCCTGGCGCGACGCCGGCTGATCGCCCTGCTTGCCACCTTCAGTCAC
>Ga0208863_1000618_pt1 | contig 30435 bp, 33 predicted proteins | sample RifOxyD3_FD_184040 | JGI IMG/M metagenome (GOLD analysis project Ga0208863, IMG submission 184040) | Soil microbial communities from Rifle, Colorado - Rifle Oxygen_injection D3 (SPAdes) | ecosystem: Environmental > Terrestrial > Deep subsurface > Rock core/Sediment | place: Rifle, Colorado...
CACGATATGGCGTGATCCACATTTTCTACATTCCATACCTTCGATAAGCAAATAGAATACCTAATTAGTCAGTGCCTATATTTTAATAATTTTTTAAACATTTATGGTAAATTAATAAAATTAGTTACAAAATAGGGTTGCAAAAGGAAGCGGTATGGCAAAAATAAAAACTATTATGTTGAAGATTTTATTTTTTGTATTTTTTTCAACCGTACCGCTTTTTTCTCAAACAATATTTTTAGCAGATAATCAAGCCCCGATTAATCTTCTGCAATCCGGTGAATTATATATAGACCATGGTGGCGTTGAGAGTTTTGAGACACTTTACAATAGCAGTAAGTTTTTAAAAACAAGCGAGGAGTTTATCAACTTAGGCTATGCATTTAAGAGCGTTGCATGGCTTCGTTTTACAATCAACAATGATTCAAACGAGACTCAAAAGCGTTATATAACTGTTGATAACACCATGCTCGACACGATAGAACTCTATAAACCGGTAGAAGACGGGAACTACACAAAGGAGCTGAGCGGTGTTTTTCAGAGAGAAAGATTTGATAATATCCTGCACTTTAACTTCCCCGTAGAGCTAAAACCATCGGAGTCGCAGAGTTACTATCTCAAAGTTACCTCTGCAACCTCCGCGCTCTTTTTTAAATCCCACCTCTACAATGAGAGAGATTTTTATAAAGAGGAGATAAGCAGACAGCTTTTTTACACTCTTTTTATCGGTGCAATGGGGATACTCATACTTTACAACTTCTCACTCTTTCTGTTTTCCAGAGATAAAACCTATCTCTATTATGTTTTTTATATGATTGCCTCTCTTGGTCAGCATCAGACTTATACAAGTATGGGTTTATACATGTGGCCAAATGATATGATTAAATATGTTATTGAGTATGAATCCCATCTCGGTATTTACTATATGACTGTTTTTGCTCTTGCCATGATTCTTTTTACCCGCTCTTTTTTAGAGACCTACAGATATAAAAAAATTGACCTCTTTTTAAAGATTATGATTGTTTTAAACATCGTAATATCGCTTTTGAATACGAATGAGAATTCACTTCTGGACATAGCGATGTATGAAGAGTATTTACTGCTAATTGCACTCTTGGTTATAGGTATTTATCTCTATTACAAAAAAAACACTCAGGCAAAATATTATATTATCGGCTGGGGCGTCATGTTGAGCGGAGTTATTGGAATACTTTTACATAACTTAGGAATTTATAGTGTTCAGTACCACTCTTTTTACTATATTTTTGAAGTCACGATTTTATTTGAAGCAACTTTCTTCTCAATTGTTTTGGCATCTAGGCTCAAAACACTATCTGTGAAGCTTTTGCAAAAAGAGAGAGAGTATAGTTCAGAACTAGAATCTACAGTAAAAGAGCGTACAAAAGAGTTACATGTAGCACTTGAAACAGAAAATATCTTAAAAAAAGAGCTACATCACAGAGTAAAAAACAATATGCAGTTTATTATCTCCTTGTTTAAACTTAGACTCTACCCTTTTATGAGTGATGACATCAATAGAGTGATAAAAGAGGTTACCTATAAAATAAAAGGTATGGCAAGAGCGCATGATATGCTTTATTCTCAAAAATCACTCAATACTATTGACACAAATGAATACTTTACTCAGTTAATTAACGAGTTAAAAAACGGTTATGAAACAGAGCATATAAGATTTGATATAAAAGTAGAAACAGAACTTTATAGTGATAGGCTTATTTATTGTGGTTTGATTGTCAATGAAGTGATTATCAATGCTTTAAAATATGCATTTGATGATGGGCAAAATGGAGTAATCAACCTAAATCTTTACAAAAATAAAGATGAAACTATTTTAGAACTCTCCGATAACGGAGTAGGACTTAAAGAAAATCATAAACAATCCTTTGGTCTTCTTATGGTAAATACACTCGTAACGGAGCAACTAAAAGGAACTATTGAATTTGATACAAAAAATGGAACAACAATCAAAATAAAAATTTAAGGAAATAGCTTTGAAACTTATCATAATGATTACAATCTTTTTTCAACTGCTTTTTGCAGATGAAAATAGTATTAATATTGAGCCTATAACGGTTGAAGCAGAACATCTTACACAAGAATATAATAACTACTCAAAACATGATTTAGAGGTGAGAGATATTGATTCACTCGATGATTTAAGTGCTGTCCTGCCATCATTTTCTGTTTCAAACTATGGTTCAAGAAATGTAGCTTTTACATCATATAGGGGACAAGCAAACTTTATGACTACTACCTCACCGGTAGCCATATATATAGATGATATTCCTCTTGCTTATGTAAATACTTTTTTAACACATGAGTTATACAATATATCGGATGTAAACATTTTAAAAGGTCCTCAAGGATTTACAACCGGCTTAGGCGCACAAGCAGGTATTATTCAACTAAAGATGGATGATAAACTTGTAAAAGAAGCAGAATTTAGCAGTGAAGTTACTATGGCTAATTATGCTGAAAAAAGTTTGGTTCTGCATTCAAAAACTCCTATAGAAGACGGAACTATTGCTATTGATACTCTTTATAAACAGGGAGATGGATTTACAAAAAATCTTTATGACAATAAAAGTTTAGATGATGAAGAGACAAAAGCTTTGAGTGTTAGGATGATTAAGAATATTGATAATTTAAAACTGACTTTCTTGGGGCTTCAAGATTTTAACAATGACGGCGGAACCCCTTATCATGACAACCTTCAAACGCCGTTTGTTATGAATCAAAATGTGCAAGGATATATACGGCAAAATAACCTGCTTAGTTCAATAAAACTAGAATATTTTGCGAATGATTATGTATTCAAATCTGTAAGTTCCTTTCATAACTATAGGTCAAAAGAGCTGCTAGACGGAGACCGCACACCGGAGAATTTTTTGACGATTGATAGCGATGAAAATTATAAAGAGTTTACTGAAGAACTCAGCATGCAGATACAAAAGAGTGGTTGGGAACTACTAAGTGGTCTGTTTTTTGCCTCACGCTATGAACATACTTATACCGAAAACCATCATTATGAATATCTCGATACCAACGGTTATAGAATATGGCAAACATCACAGCCTGAGAAAAGTTTTGCCCTCTTTAGCGAATATGCAAAAAATATAAATGAGAATATTATACTTACCGCAGCTCTGAGATATACATGGAACGAAAAAGATTTTAACAATAATATCAATCAATCTTTCCCGATAGAAGTAGCCGAGTATGGATTTTTAAATACAGCTTATCCTCACATCATAGCAACTTCTCACTGGCAAAAAGTTTTACCCAAACTAAAAATAGCTTATAAACAAGATAATGCAAATTTGATTTTCTTACAATATGCAGAAGCGTTTAAAAACGGTGGATACAGTTATGATGATTATGATATTAAAACATTGAGTTATGACCCTGAGGAATCAAAAACTTTGGAGTTGGGATTTAACACAAAATGGAAAAACTCATTAAACCTTAGCGCAACACTTTATGCAACACATGTTGATAAACTTCAGGTTGAAACCATACGCTCTGACTTAAGCAGTTATATAGACAATGCGGCAAAAGCTGATATTTACGGCATTGAAAGCGAGTTGCGCTATTTATTTAATAATAACTTTAGCGTACATAGCGGTGTAGGATTTATTCACTCCAAATTTGATGACTATATATCCAACTCAAATAATTACTCCGGAAATCAACTGATAAATGTCCCCCAATATACCTTCCAATTTGGTTCAGAATTCAGTTTTAGTAAAAACTATTATCTAGATTTAGTATTAAAATCAAACGGAAAAACCTATTTTGATAAGGCAAATACGGTATCTGAATCATCCTACACTTATGTTGATACGAAAATGGGGTATAAATCTAAAAAATTCTCATGGAATGTTTACATTCATAATCTGTTTGACAAACGATACCTAAATTACATTATTGCAGCAGAAGGATTTAATGCGTATAATTTTGGTGAGCCTAGACGGATAGGCGTATCTTTAAAATATGATTTTTAGAAGTATTTTATAAAGCTTGTAAGTCTGTGAGAAAGGGATTGTGTAAAAAAATGGTGGACCCTCAGAGATTCGAACTCTGGGAGGTATAACCCTCGCCGGTTTTCAAGACCGATTTTATATAAATATGAATAAAACTTAAATATCATTAAATACGCTTAATCATACCTACTATACGGCTTGATTAACTATTTCCCATTAGTGTATAATACCTTATAAAAAATAATAAAACTCTTTTAAGGGTGGAAATAGGGTGGAAAGATTTGGCTAGAATTAAGACAAACTTCGCAGGTGTATATTACAGAGAATCAACAACAAACGGCAAAAAAGACAAGACATATTATATTACTTTTTATGACATTCACTCTAAAAAAAAAGAAGTAAAGATAGGAAAATATAGTGAGGGTGTCAGAGAAGCTTACTGTAATCAAAAAAGAAATGAGACGATAACAAAGTTACGGCTCGGAGAAGAGCCTCCAATAGCTTCAAAATATAAGAAAAAAAATAAAGTTTTACTCTCAGATATAGCAGACAAATATTTTCAAGGGCGCGCTGAAGGTAAATCAAAGAGTAGTGATATTGCCACTTTTAATAAACATCTCAAAGAGTATTTTGCAGATTTAGAAACTGTAACAAAATCAGATATTGAAAAATTAATATCTACTCTAGCACAAAAGAAAAATATAAATGGTAATTTACTCTCACAACAGACGATAAAAAATATTCTTGGAATTTTAAGTGCGATTATAAACTTTGGATTAAAAGAGGAGCATCTCAAAAACAATATTACAAAGTTCTACAAAAGAGGTAGTGTGGATAACGCTAGGCAAAAATATTTAAGTAAAGAAGATATACAAGCATTGTATAAGAGGCTAGAAACTGAAGAAGAGTTTTATTTGATGTTTGTAAAGCTCTCTTTGAATACAGGTGGCAGAGCTGCCACTATAATGAATATTAAAAAGAAAGATATAAACTTCTCTCAAAACACTATCGCTTTAAAAGATTTTAAAAACGACAGCTCTTATACAGGGTTTTTAAATGATGATTTAAAAGTTTTACTAGCGAATTATACAAAGGATTTGAATTTAAACGATTCATTATTTACTTTAGGACAAACCACACTTTCACGCAATCTGGGAAGTATTTTAAACGAGTTGTTTAATGTTGGCATAGATGAAAATGATAGAAAAAATAAAGTGGTTGTTCACACTCTGAGGCATACTTTCGCCTCACATCTTGCAATTGGCGGCACTCCAATATTTACAATCCAAAAATTGATGAACCATAAGGACATATCTATGACGATGAGATATGCAAAATTAGCACCGGACAGCGGGAAAGAATCAATATTTGCTTTAGGATTTTAAGATATAATTGCATCGTTACAAGCAGTGTAAATCTTGGATAGTGCTAAAGGGCGTGTTTAGGGTTAGGGAGTAGTGGGTATCCCCTGAAAGGAGATACACTGTGTATATAATACTTGTGTTAGTGGTTTTAATGGCGTTCGCACCGCCGTTATATTAAAACCGTGGGAGCTTACGCTCTCACATCCACTAATGCAATTGTAACATATTTATAAAAACTTCACTAAAAATCTTCAAATTCTTTTCCAAACTAATTTAAAAGTTTAAGTTTCAAAAAAAATCAATTGCTTTTATTGCAATATTATTAGTGATGATTAAGTTTATTTAATCATTATAAAGTCTATAAAACCTGCTAAATTTCTTTATGGTATTTCGTTGAAAAATAGTCTAAAATCTAACCTATATTAAATCTCTTAAGTATCTGTATTTAGGGGGATTTGATTGAGTTAGAAACAAGAGAGAAAAAACTTCTTAAGCTTGCAGGCAAGAGTTTGTCCCCTCAAATAAAGATTAAAATTTTACAGTTTAATAGCTGAATTCTCTCTTAGTTTCTTTCTCTAAATCAACAAAAAGATTAGAGATGAAAGATTTTAAAAACGAACTTAACAAAACACTTAACCGCTTCAATAAAATAAGACTCTACCACACTCATGGATGGATGAATATTTTGCCTATCAAGTATCTCAAAAAGAATCCGCAAAGATATAATCAAATACAACTCAATACAGAGCACCACTTCAACGCTATTATCATGGACATAGACGATGAAGGACTGCTCACAGAGTGGAACGCTGTAGGCTTACCTACTCCCACAATCCAAACACTAAATAAAAATAACGACAAAGCTCATTTAATCTGGCTTTTAAATGTACCCGTAAGCAAAAAGAACCACAAAGCTATCAAATACTACAAAGATATCGTTAACAGCATAAAGCACCTAATAGGAGCGGATAAAGCTTATCAGAACCACCAGACAAAAAACTTTTTAAATCAAGAGCTCTACAGAACCACTTATAATGATGTTGCTTATGATTTAGGCGACTTCCAAGAGTTTATAATAAAAGAAGATAAATATCAAAATAATCTAGGAGAACTAGAAAGCACTGGAAGCAGACATATAGACCTATTCAACGAACTCAGACGCTATGGTTACACAATCGCAAAACAAAAGAACCTACAAGAGAAGCTAGAAAAACGAGCAGAGCTTATCAACGAGCAATTTGATGAACCCATCAAACCAAAGTCAATCATTAAATCTGTTTTACACTTTTGTGAAGAAAATGCCAGGAACTTCAAAAAAGCGAAGCAAAGCAGAGACGGTGCAATGAAGTTTAAGAAAATCAAAAACCTCTCAAGCGACCTATATAAAAAAGAAGTTGCATTAAGACAAAGCAAATCAGCATCAAGAACGGCAGATATAAAGCGTTTAAAAGCCTCTGCACGCATCAAAGCCACAGTTGAAACACTTCTACGCAAAAAGATTAAACTAACCTACGCAAACATCGCAAAGCAAGCAAAAATGGCACTTAGAACAGTTAGAAATCACACAAAGATAGTTCAGTTTTTTACTCAAAAAATCAATGGTGCAATTAGCTCTATAAGGGCAATAGCACTTGGAGCGGGCGGAGCCTGCACTTATCCCCTAAAGTGCTTTTTTCTTGATAGTGTCAGTAAAGCTGTTTTAAATTTACAAACCAAAGGAGAAATAAAATGTTATCAACATCAAAAAAATATATCAGGATAGATTCTGATTCTTTTCAGAGCAGTCTGTCCGCCTTGTTGTCACCGTTTGAAGAGTACGAGTACAAGTCATTATATGCAGTAGTTGAAACTTACCAGCCCTTAGAAATAAAGTATGATGAAGTATTTTATGACAAGCAGAGTTTTCATACTTACTTAAGAAAAAGAGATTTATCAAAAAAAGAAAAAGCCATGATAGAAAATTATCTCTCCTCTCATAGCGTGACACTTTGTACACATACTAGTAGCTCTATTATTGAGGATCCTTATGAGTCATTACTATTAGAGTCTCTTAATGCGATAGCGGTAATATAATTAACTATAAATGTAAAACTTCATCAATTTGAAGAGATGTATTTACAGAGTGTTCCTTTAGGTAAGAGTCTACTGAATCAGTCTCACTATTTTCAATAAGCTTTTTGTCATTATATGAAGATTCACTATTTACAGGGAGTAAAGTATCCCAAGATATTTTTTCAAAATCAATATTCTCTTCACTATCTAATGAAGTAAAGAAGAAATTGAGAATAAATGTAAACAACATCAAGGCAGATTTATCACTAAATTGAGTGACACAATCATTTACAAGGATATTATATTTTTGATTATTAGTAGAACCTATTTTTTCATGCTCGTTATTTAATTTTTTAATATACTGAGTGTATTCTTTTTTAATCTTAGTAGAAACTATTTTCAATTCTAGGTTTGAAGTATCATTATTGTCAGAGTTTCCAGTATTCTTAATAATAATTGTAAATTGAAAAATAATAACAAAACCCTCTAATGAATTTGATGTCCTATCTTTTCTAGTCAAGGATGAATTACCTATATCTTCTATCAAATATAAAAATGAATTGTAATAATAGTAAAAATTATCATACCCCTTTACTACAGTAACTAATTCGCCTTGATCTACACCTATATAGCAAGTATATTCTTTATCTTCATGCATTTAAACTTCTTTATGTAAATTTGTATTTGTATTGTAATAGCTTTGTATAAAAAATAAACTTATACTAGAATTGTTGTTTTTCATATGCTTCAACTAAAAATGGAATATTTGTTTTTTTAAAAATATATGCATAAAACTGATAAAATAAAATGAAAAATAGAATCCAACCCACAAAACTCGAAATAAGTGAAATACTATGTTGATAAACAGCATCAAAAACATTAATATCTGAAATATAGGCAACTAAAGATATTAAAATTAAATTCATCACTAGCGCGGAAAAAAAAACAAATTTAATTGCTTTTAGAGGAAACATAAAATAATTATTGATATGAAAGCCGCCTTCTAATTTGTCTATTTGTTGCCCACCATTACCAGTTTGTTGAAATTTTATTGATGGGGTTTCATTACTTTTTTTTGATTTTTGAGCGTGAGGCATTCGAAATTTAGACATTATATTTACAGAGTAGGTAAAGTAACTATTAATTTAATAAGCTCAGATTTTAAAACCTCTTTTTTTTGCAGTCCTTGTGCTAGAGCTAATAAACTATTGATTAAATTTTTAATATCATCATCGGCATCAATATTAATTGTTGACTGATTCTCCTCTTTTTTCCCCGTTATATGAAAGCCGCCTTCTAATTTGTCTATTTGTTGCCCACCATTACCGCTTTGTTGAAATTTTATTGATGGGGTTTCATTTCCAAATATTTCATTGTATATACCTAACTCACGGCACTTCTTTTTGATTGGGTCTACATAGTTGTATTTTTTCCAGCGGCTGATTGCGGCCGCTGACAAACCAATTAGCTCAGCTAATTCTTTATTTGATTCTGCATTTAACCTATCCATCATCTTTTTAATTAATATTTCTGCCTCATTATCCATTAAATAAACCTCATTTTGCTTTGTATTGATCAATTTAAGTTAATTGTAAGTTAATAATAGTTACAATACATTAATATCATTAATCAATGACATTAATTATTAATTATACATAATTAAACCTTAAAGGACAAAAAAATGACACAAGAAGAATATGATAAAGAAATTGAGAAATCAATCAAAGATATAAGCGCGCTGGGGTTTAAAAAAATGGCACTTTCTCCAGAAGATGTATCACAAATATTAGATGTGGATATCAGCACCTTGTACAACTGGCGTAAAAAAGCGATTGGACCACAATATTCCCAATCAGACAGCGGAAAGAGAAACAAGGTTATATACACACCTCGTTCGATTGCTGCATTTTTGCTGGCTCAGCTTCAGACTGCATAGTCGGTACTCCTTGATTGAATAAAAGTAGCAGTAATACTACTTTTATTCCTCCTTATTAAATCTTCATTTAAGCCCTATTCTCTAATAGGGCTTAAACGAGAGTTTAAAAATCTCGGGGGGAAATCCTCAACCAAGTGGGTTGAAACGATATACATATAGCACGCCACCAGCTTAGACCTATATAGTGTAACGAGGTAAGGTATTAGACCAGTCATGATAGCAGCGGGTCAGAAATGAAGCTATTCAATACAAGCCCTTTTGGGGTTTTTTGGGCAAAAAACAGTAAGTTTGATTTTGCATTTTTGCATAAAAAAAAGTGCAAAACAAAATTTATAAGGAGTGAAATTATGAAAAAAGAGTCAATAATTATTTCTATCGGTGTGTTGTTGCTAACTATATACGTTGTGTATTTAGGGAAAACACTTCAGCAAGTTAAACAAGAATTAAATGTTCTTAAAAGTGGTGCAAAACAAAGTTTGGCGACTTCGGAAGAAGCAAAAAATACTAAATTAGAAGCAGTATCTGTGCCATTTGATTTAGAGATTAAAGAAGGAGAGGGTTATGCAAAAAATATCAATAACTAAACTCTCTATTGTTTTAAGTTCGATATTTTTTGTCTCTTTTGCTTATGCAGAAAACAGCAACGATATTGTTAATGATTGGAAGAAACAGGCACAAGGATGGTCTGTTGACAAAGAAAAAGCCGCTATGAGTAAAATAAATAGTGACTCTACCGCCGCATCGAAAGAAAAAAGTGTTACAGCTCAAAATGCAAGTGCAGGTTTAGATGCAATAAACAAATATGGCGGGCAATTCGGCGGAAGTCCCGCCGCTATGGAAAAAATAGGAATTGCAACATCGGGGTATAAGCTTTTTATGAACAATGATCTACTTGGTGAAGTGTACGGCTATGTATCTGATTATCTGCCTTCTAGCTTCGCCTCGGCGGCTTCAGTTTGTTACACAAAAGATCCGCAAAATGTAGGTGGCGACTTTGCTGACCCTTGTGCTTTGATACCGGATTTAAATTCATTAGAAATTTGTAAAAAACTCCCTGAAATTGCAGGGTTTGAAAAAGTTTCTGCAGCAAAATTGGGAAATCTATTCAACGCGAATAAATATTCAGGAATGGCTAGTTTAGCCGAGTATTGCAATAAAAAGTTTAACGCTAAAAAAGAAAATCCAAAAGAAAAAACCAGCGCGACCGACAAAATTATGAATTCAAATGCAGTGGCTGGGATTGAAAACAAAAGACTGGAAGCCGTAAATGCACATGTGAAAGATGTGGTAAAAAATAGTGACATCACTTCTGCGAGTAGTATTTCAGATATAAAAATAATTAAAACGCTACCCGACGGTTCAACGGTTGAAACCGCACCATTTGGAGCTATTGCTGCAGGGAGCAATAAGACAAACGCCGTCGCCGCAAAAAAATATATCAACGATATAGCGACAACGACAGCTCTTGAGGGCGGGACGAAAGAAGATATTGAGAAAATATTAGTTTTAGTCGCTAAAAATCCAACAAGAGTAAACACAACTTTTGAGAACGATTTGCAATATGAGATGGCAAAAAAAGTCATTGTCTCAGAAATTGCAAAAAGTAATGCACTCGTTGATAATTACTCTGATATTTTAGACAAAGTTGAATCATCAATGAAAAGTAAAGCAGGGAAACCTGACGTTGAGACTATCTCGAAAGGCGCTGCAAAAAACTATGCAGACAGGGTTAAATCTTGGGTTGATGATGAAACAGCATTCAATGAAGCTTTTAATATTAAAGGCATTCCGTCGGCGACTAAAGACTATGTTGACAATGCTGTTAGAGGCTCTAATAATGAACTCGTCGATAGGATGGCGTTAGTAACGCAAATCAAAGAGCAAATTAATCATGAAGCTCTAGAACTAGCGAAAATTATTAGAGAAGGTGAAAATAAGAAGAGAAGATTTGCAATTGACTTAAAAAAGACAATTATTGCTTCTACACAATTTGACATGAACGCGGCACGGATTGGGGCTGGGTTAGACCCTTATCCTGAAGGGGCTACCGAGGAAGAGGTTATGAATGCAATAGCTAAAAAAGTTGCTTCTGATGCTCTTGCAAAAGAAGCGGCGGATAAGTTGAAGTTGTTAAGTCCGTTTTGAAAATAAAAATAAGGATAAAAAAAATGTTTGAATTTATTCAAAAAATGAAATCCAAAGCTCTCGAAAATAGGACTAAGACCCTCTATGTAGCTATGGTTGGAGTGGCTTTGATTTATTTCTTTGTGGGTGGTGGCTCCACTACATACAAAATTAAATCGCAAAATACTAGTCAAACCCATGAAGAAAATATCAAAAAGTGGAAAAGTGATAATTTACAAGAGGCAGCTCAAGAGCTTGGAATACCGCTTGTGAAAGGGGCTGTGAGTTATAGCAAGCTCATGTTGCAGAACGGGATGAGTTACCAGAACGTCAAAACTAAGAAAATCACAAAAATTAAAGGCATTCCACAAGAAGGGATCATGAAAAGTGGATTTTTATATAGTGATGGCAATTACTATTTTATAAATTTTGTCGACAGCGTGGGCGCTTATTACATGATAATCAATGAAGAAGGCACAAAATGAAAAAGATATTTTTATTTTTATTATTTGCTTTTATTTTAAATGCTGATATTGTGCCGGGTTCCAGCGAGACAACAGCATCTCTTCAAGAGTCACCAGCACTGGACACAAGTGTCCAAGATATTCAAAATTGGCAAAAAACCAGCGACGCAAAAATTCAAGAAAACATTAAAAAAACTGTTCAATCAAAGCAAAACATAACTCCGACTTACTTTGAAGAAGTAAAGTTTGCGTCCATGACAACCGTTAAAGACCTTATTTGCCCGCCATTGACGAGCCAGTGGAAAGATAAAGGGTATGTATCCCGCGTAGATTATATTGATCCAAAACAAGGACAAATACTATGTTCTGTAGTTCATGGTGAAAACGCAAACGCCGCACCCATCGCAAAACAAACTTTTACCAACGAAGCTTTTGTCAAGAAATTTGAAAAATTAAGTATCACATCTGATGGATATACCTCTCATATTGAGGATAATGCTTTAGCTGCAAATGAGTCGTTTAATAAAAATTTGATTTACAAATCCATAGAAAATGCAACTCTAAATGACGATAAAAAGTTAAATTATGTAGATCTGTTAGATGCCATCGCCGGTTTAAATGATTCCATTATTGACATTCAGAAAACAATCGAGTTGCAAAATCTAACCCTACTAAATGGTTATTACTACAGCGTTAATGACTCACCAGCAGGGGTTCTAAAGTCTGAATTATTGCAAACAATCAGAGAAGCAAGTAAGGAATTACTAAACGACAAAGGGCTTGGTAAACTCAACCCTTTCGACTCCCCAGACACAATTAATTATTTAAAAAACGATCCTAAAAAAGCAGAAGCTTTGGCGAATGCCGATACTCTTTTTATGATTAATTGGTTCTTTGACATTGGTCCGACAATGTCTTTTTTGCTCCGGTGGTTAGCTATTACAATTATTGGTTGGAATGTCGTATATTTGGGATTCAAACTTATTAATGACGAGAAAAAAACAAAAAATAGAGAAGTCCTTTTAAGCGGACTTTTTGTTCTCTTTTTATGGGCTTTTTTTGGGGCAGCTACAGACATTAAGATAGTTGACGAAAAGGGAAAAGAAATATCAATTTCAAAAACAAGAGTGCAACAAGGCATTGCGAGATTATATACGGAAACTAATGCGATTGCTGATGCCCTCGTAAAATCGACCATTACAACCTACTTAAAAAAGTTTCATCAGCAGCACAATGTTTCAGATACAGCTACGGTTCACAAAACTGAGGATGAAATCGTGAGGCTTAAAGAAGAGTTGATCATGCTCAACCAAATCGAAGAGGATGTCTGTTCAAAACAATACAATCTTACGGAGATAAGCAACCAACAGAAAACAAATAATTTAGCCGCAAAACAGTATCTTCCGACCGAAGAGGAAGCTAAAAAACTATTTGTAAATCCTTATCAGACATTATTGAAAGAGGAATATGTAACTAAAAAAACAACCATAACTGGTGATCCTATAGTTAAGATTAACAACGGTGTTTTGAGCCTGAGCGCGTGTTCAAATAATCTTGAAAAAACTCAATTTGTGAAATCAAACATTGCAAAGTATGAAAAGCGGGTAAGTGATTTTAATTCGGTTTCTAATTTAGAATTAAAAACCGCCAAAATCGACCTACTCAACACTACAATGTGGCACATGTACGATGAGTACGGCTACTTTAGTATTGCATTTTTACCCATACTTGAGTCAATAAATAGGGTTTTTGACACATTTGAGAAAAAAGAAAATGAATATAGAGAATTGATTTTTGATTCAAATAATCAGCTGGAAGATTTATCCAAATTCGCCGCAAAAAATGCTTTTCTACTCGCGTTTTTTGATTTGAGCAGTATCCAATCAATCATTAGTAAAATAGCGGCGTTGGTGCCTACTAGCTGGATACCGTTTGTGGGTTCTACTCTCCAGAGCGCAACAGAACTGGCGGCAACTTTAATTTTGGTTGATATTCTGGCGGAGCTAGCACAATCCTTGAAGATAGGTGTTTTTATCGTCCTTGCAATTACTATCCTTATGTTTGCATGGATTCAGAAGCTCACAACCTACTTGATAGCTCCTTTTTCAATTCTTATCGCTTTTTCAAATAATCACCATGAACGAATTGGCGCAATACTTGGCAATGTGATCTATGTCACCATCAAACCTATTCTTTTGATATTTTCAATAGTTTTAGCCTTAATTTCTCTTAGTGTTTTTGACTCGATCTTTGGATTTTTTACGAACGATACGGCTGAAATTATAAGCTCACAACCTGGCTTCTTTTCGTATCTATACAGTGGCTTTTTCATGGGTTTCATGCAAATCATTTTTTATGTTTTGCAGTTTGTAATTATTTATCAATTAATAATCAAACAACCACAGGAATGGACAGAGTGGCTGCAATTTAATATAAAAGATGGAACTACACATATAGCAGAAATGATCGAATCAAAGCTAGAAAAAAAGATGTAAATTAAATACTTAATATGATACAACATATTAAGTATTTATAAAGATTTAAAAGTATATACTACGATATAACAAAATAAGGAGTTAAGATGTTTAGAAAAAAAGTAAGAAAATCTATGTGGATTGATATAGGGGCGTGGGTTTTAGTCCTAACGATTATTTTTGGATTTTTTTCAAAGAACTGAAAAATGAATATCAAAACTGAAAAAAAAGGAGATTTGATTATCGTCAAAGTTGGGGATATAAGTCGGGGTGATTTTCACGATTTACGCGTGAGTATCGCTAAAAAAGTGCAAAAGCAAATTCCTCTTCATCTATTTGGGTTTTTGTTTTTGCCGGTTGGGGTTTGGAATTTTAGCGTGCTTCAAGATGGAAATTTTGAGCTTTTGGATAGTGTTGAAAATGGTAAAAATTACCGTTTTTTGCGAGTTAAATCAATATTTAATTAAGGAAAAATAAGATGAAAAATAAATTAATGATACTTGGTGTAATTGTTGTTTTGATGGGTGCAACTGTGCTAGCTGCTTTATATACGATTGAAAAAAATAAGATGCCTCAAGTGGCTAAAAAAGAGATGCAAGTCGAGGTTGAAGACCCGTTTGTTGAAGCCGAAAAGCTTGAGGTGAGACTTGCAAAAATAGAGGCAAGGCTTAAAAAACTAGAGCCGGTAAAAACACTTGATATGAACGAAATTGGGAAAATTGGGGAAGGATGGGGGCTTGAAAATGAAAAAAATAGCACGATTAATAATTAAAAAGAGAGAGATTGAGTTCTCCAGGGTGGTTGAGTTGTTTTGTGGTGGTGCTCAAACTAAGCCAATCTCCAGAGCGGCTTTTAAGAGATTTAGAAAAGTTAATCAGTTTATCGTGAATGAGATTGACGCTTTGCGATATATAAAATTTACGGAGTTGAAAAAATGAATAATGATCCTTTTAGCATGATGGAACCGCCTGTTGATCCTGAAGATGCGGCTGAAGAGTTACCAACACCAGAGCCAAAAAAAGAAGAGCCAAAGCCTGTGATTAGAGAGTCACCAGCTCCAACTCCAGCGGCTCCAATAGCACGAAATAGTAGGGTAGAGATAACGACTGAGTCTTTGGACGATTTCCTCGCGGAAGTTTCAAGGCTGAGTTTGATTTTAGAAAATACGCACCAGGCATTAAAAGGGATTGAAAAATCAACAGCCGTGGTTCAAAAGCTCCAATCAATCGCGGATATGGATCTAAAAGCATTTAAAAACAGGTTTGAGGATATGGTAAACAACCTTGACCTCAATCAGCACGTAAAAGAGGCTATTCAAGGGGCTTTAATCCCTCTTACAAAGGAATACCACGATTCATCGGTCCAATTAAAAAACCTCATTTTTGAGCTTGAGGGGCGAATTTTGCCTGAAAAAAAAACAAATAGTGGATTCAAATCTTTTGTTGTAGTTATTGTTTTGGTTCTTGCACTTGGCGCGGGTGGGTTTGTTTGGTTTCAGATGCAAAAAAGCGGGGGTGGTGAGGCTCAAAGTTCAGTTTCTTTTACTATTGAAAATGGGGGTTCGGTTGTGAGATCGGATGGCAAAGAAATAACAGCGAAATCGCAAATCGCTGTAAAAAATGCAGTTTTGAAAAATGGGTTTTACTACTTTAAGCATAAAGATACGGAGTTTAAAATTCCCGCAAATAGTATTTATTTGAATTTTAATCAAGGATGAGGAGATGACGGCAGAGCAGTTGAAAGCGTTAGAAGAGTTTAAGTCGGAATATAAACCTAAAAATTTGATTTATCTTTTTAGAGATGAGATTTTTGAACTGCAAAATTCGGGATATTCAATTTCTCAAATTATGCAATACCTTAATCTCACTTATCAATTTAAGACAAGTGAGAGAAGTTTGTCAAGAATTTTGGCAACTAAAAAAACTATTACAGTTGAAGAAGATATCGCTCGCGAAGAGCCAATAATAGAAGATGTTGCAAAATCAAGAGCAGCGGCATTTTTCACAAATAAAACTAAGGAAGTGTAAAATGATTTATGTAGTAGTAAGTAACAAAGGCGGAGTTGGTAAAAGCCTTCTCTCACATAATATATTCAGTTTGCTAGTAGGTGATAATTTTGAACTAATCGAAATTGACAATAATAATGACACATCAAAAACATTTTTTAATAGTGAACTGTTAAGAGATAAAACTCGAACTGTGAGGGTTAAAGATGCGGATGATGTACTAGATGATGTATTTTTTGAAGCAATGGCTAATCAAAAAAATGTAATCGTGGATGGTGGTGGTGGTGATGATACAAATCGACTCTTGGAGATGTTGGCAGAACAACCACAAGAAAATATTAAATACATTATCCCAACTGTAGTGGGAAGTGATGATATTAATGTTTTAAGCACTTATGAGCGAATTTCAAATAAGAAAAATGTACTTTTCGTTTTGAATGGCTATCACGAAAAAGAGAATATTAAAGATGAGTTTATGTATTTTTTCGGGGACGATGATTTAGAGGTCAAAGGTGTTGTTGGCAAAATAAAAGAGAAAATTAAATTTATAAAAATTCCATTTTCCAATCTTTATAAGGTGGCACAACTTAGCTACAACATGACTATTTATGACCTTGCCAACCTGTCAAAAGATTTAGATCCGGCAGAAGCAGCAAAAATATTTTTGGCAGAATCTGGCGGGGATAAATTGATTTATAGAGGACTGTATAAGCGATATAAAACATCTTTGAGAGCTCAAAAGCTTTTAAAAGAGATAAAAGACAATTTGGCGGAATTGGTTTAGTCTTTGGCGGATTTTGTCATAAGAGTGGCGGAAGTTTGGCGGATTTCGTCACGGAAGTGGCGGAAGTTGTAAAAATTTGGCGGAAAATGTCACGAGAGTGGCGGATTTCATCACGAGAGTGGCGGAAAATGAGATTTTTTCTTTTTTTTTGGGGTTCAAGGGGCGTAGCCATTTGCAAGGAGGGTCAGTCGGGTACCGTACTGCTTCCTTGCTGTGTTTAAAACTTTAAACACGATTAGGCGCATATCCGCCAACTACACGCCATTAATCCGCCATTTTACTTTTTAAAAAAGGCATGAAATGAACTACTTAACTAAAAGAATCTCTGCTCGATGTTCCGAAGTAGAATATCAAGAATTTTTAAAAAAATGTGAAATTGCAAAAATGACTAAGGCGGAATTTACGCGAAAAATGATTTTTTCATCAACAGTGAAAGAGTTAGATAAAACCTATCAAAAAAAAATATTATTCCTTTTTAATAATATTGCAAGCAATGTTAATCAGATTGCGCATTATGCAAACATTGAAAAGTCCATGGATGAAAAAATTCTCAAAAATTTATCCTCAATTTTAGAATTTATCAATTCGATAAAGGCTTAAAATGTTGATTGAATATACAGATGGAAAAAAGGGAATTTTCGAATATCTTCAGTTTGGTCGAAAACAAGGGCGTGAGTTTACACGCTCCGAGATGGATACGCGCGTAACACTTCTTGGTGATCTAAATATAAGCGATAGAATTCTCAAAAATACAAAGTTTGGATACAAGCACATCACTTTAAGTTTTAAAGAGGATTTTGTAAGCCGTGAGGATTGTCAAAAGCTTGTTGATGAATATATGAAATTTTTAATGCATGGGTACAAAAAAGAGGAATATTCAGCGTATGCGGAAATCCACTATCCAAAATTAAAAAGCTATACAAAAGACGGTGAACTCGTCATTCGTAAGCCTCACATACACCTAATAATATCAAAAACAAATCTTCTCACTGGTGAATTACTTCGCCCCCTCGGTTATGTCAAACATAACATTGATTTTACAGACGCTTTTCAAGAAAAATTTAACATCGAAAACGGCTTTGCGTCCCCTAAGAACAATCGCCAAAATAGAGTTGATAACAATAAGAGATTTGATATTTTTGAGCGAAATACTGAAATCAAGCAAGATATTGTTGATCTCATAGTTGAAAAAGATATTAACTCATTTGCTACTTTTGAAAATGAGCTCAAGGAATTTGGAATTGTTAAGAAGTCAAATAAAGGCAAGAGTAACGAATATTTATCCGTAAAAGAGCCACACCACGAAAGAAGCACGAGATTAAAAGAGTTTGTATTTAGTAAAGAATTTATTGAGAATTATTCAAAATCTCAAAAAATCGAATTTTTGAAAGAAAGAGAAATTGAAGAATTCATTAAAAAAGAGCCGGCTCGAAAGTTGGCAGCAGAAAACAAATACAACAAGGATTTGAAATATTGGTTTGATGTTCGCGCGCTTGAGGTTAAGTACATTAACCAATCATCTAAGTTTTATAAAAATGAGTATAAAGGCTACACCAAAGAGCAAAGAATGGATCATTTAGAAAAATTCCAAACTGCTTACTATCAAAAAAATGAGATGGATTTTACAGAGTTTCAAAATCAAAAGCAAGAGTTTGATTTTAAGCCTGAATTTGTTCCTGTTAGTGTTGAAGCTGAGAATGTAGTCACTCAAAAATTAGCAGATATAGAAAATGAAAAATTTTATAAATCTAAGCAATTTATAATGGATATGGCAAAGGTTTATAGGGTTTTAAAATCAACAGAAGGAGTTCTCGAATCTAAATATCAACTCGTTAATGGAAAAATAGTCGCTGGTGGTAATCAGCTCGAAACAAAGACATTTTTAAGAGACCACATGCACTTTACAAAAGCAGACATTAGCACATTAGAGATGAGAATTCAAAAATTAGAAATTAATTTAAAGGACGATAAAAATGAGAACACTTACACTAAGCACCAAAGACAGAGAGCATTACAAGAGTCCATTAATAGAGGGTTTGCAAGAGGATTCACTGCCACAAACAGAAACGATATGCGAATATTGTCCGAAGTCGCACTGGTTCATGACAGAGAGCTCGTTGAAATGTTATTGCCAACCGATGCACTCAGTAAGTTGGACCGACAATCAAGATCCGATTATCAAATGCGACGGGCAAACATTGGCGATTATGGCTCTTCTTCAGTCATTAGAGAAAAAGAATTAAAACTTAAAAAAGGAACTTTAATTATGAAAATAGACAAAATTGAAATAGACAGAATATTTGCTCAAGAACAGATAGCTAATCGCGGAAGCGATAAGACATCAGAAGCGTTTTTAAATATCGCTATGGTGAAATATAACGGCGTGAGCTTGGGAAGTCTTGAAGTTTGGAAGGAAAGCCAAATTGAAAAGAATAAAAATGTAGATGTTGAAATTTACGATAAATTCATCCAAAAGGCTATTAAAAACGCGGAGCGATTGAAAGATGCTCATTTATTACAAGAGCTCACACCCGGTAATTTTATTTTTACGAGTGAAGCGGCAAAAGAACAGGTTTTTTCTAATTATGAAAACACCTCTAAAATTGTAGATAATCAGCAACAAAATAGTCAAGCACAAACAGAGAGAAATGATATAAAAGTAGCAGCAGTCGCACCTATTAATATTAAAGCAAAGGAAGCATTTAATATGGTAGCCGTCAATGTCAATATTGCGTCAATTGGTGATAAAGTTGATTACTATCAAATAGGCTCTCAAGATGTAGCGGGTCGTTTTAGCGGGATAATTCACGATAAAGCAAGTGAGCACGATACGGCGCGGGCTTATGTCGTGAATGACAAAGTGGTGAGTATGGAAGAGTTTAAAAAATCAAATTTTGATTTATTTAAAACTATTGAGCACAAACAAAATGAACTTTTTACAGTGAAACGAATTGAGCGATTCAATTCAGTTCTGAGAACCGATACTATCTGCGAAAATGTATCTCTCACAAGAACTGGCACAGTTTACGCGAACAGTAGGTTTAATCTTAACAATGACTTGAAACCTATTGAGATGGGTATCACTAAATTCGATAAAAAACTTGATAAAAATTTCTTTATCTTAGCACGCGATTTTATCACTGCGAAAGAATTTCGTGACAATTTAAAAGTGAAGCTAAACGAACTCAAGGAAGCTATCAAAACATATATTAGCAGCAAACCAGAGTTGGCAGCATCAAACTTGATTATGGCAGCAGAATTGAGAGAGCTCAAACAAGAGCTTGAAAGTGTGAAAACATATCAAGCGGCACAAGAGTTGGTTCAAAAACATAAAAGAGAAGATAAAGCACAAGCTCAAGAGCAGATTCAAGAAGCTCAAGAGAAAAAAGAAGAAGAGCCAAAGCTCACACTTGGTGGGATTATCTCAAAAGCTAGAGGCGCTTATGATAGATTTGAGAGTGCACAAGATACGGTAGAACTCGCCAAAGACCTGGACGAAATCAGAGCAAAAATTGAGCCGTCACAAATTGAAGATTTAAGTGACATAGTGGAACTTTTTCAAAATGAAAAAGAGGGAAACATTGGTAAAGAGATTGTATCTGAGCTGATAAAAAATGAGGATTTGGCGGACATAAGCACTGCAAATATTATGTCGGACTATGGAATGGGAATCACTATGGATGGGATTCAAAAAATGACAGGCATCATCAAAGATACTTTCCAGATGGCACAAACCAAAGAACTAGATTTTAATAAGCTCTTAAATCAAGTGGTGGATTCTCTTGCCAAAAAAGAAAAAGGGATTATACAAGGGCAAGAGCGTTAGTTTTTTTATCTTCAATAATATACTTAATATGTTACATCGTATTAAGTATATGCAAAGGTTAAAAAGTATATACTACGATATAACAAATAAAGGATATAAAAAATGAAAACAACAGTTAATAAAATGCTAAGAATAGTTAGAGGTGACACGGGCGGGAGTTTAATTTATGCTGAAATGTTGTTAAGTCTTTTAAATAGAGGGCATAAGGTAAATATTGCGAGATGGTCGAATAAGGCGGATAGAGACGATTTTGAGGCAATTATCCAGTTTATGATTAATTTTAATAATTATAAAACTTTTGAAGAATACGAAAAACTTGTTTTTCCACATCTTAAAGAGCTTGAAAAATATGTTGCAACAGGTGGTGAAAGATGAAAAATTTAGTAACAATGGATATTAAAGAGCTGTTGATAATTCAAGATAAAATCGCGTGGATTTTAGAAAATGATATTTTCATGGTGGTGGCTAAAATTAATGAGCTTGAACGAGATTTTAAAGCCAAAATGCTTCTGTTTGATTCAATCTTAATTTTAAAAAGAATTAAAGAATTGGGTTATTTAGTAGTTTGTCACGAGCAAGTCGAAAATGATCTAATTCATATTTTCCGTGGTGATCAAAAAATTAATGGTATTTATTATGGGTTTGAATTCTCTAAGAAAAATGGATTAAAAAAGAATTTCGACGCTGTGAGTGATGAAGATTTTGAGATAGTTTTTAATATATTAAAAGGTGTTTAGAAATGGATACTTTTATAATTATTGTCACAAATATGTTTTCGACTATTTTTAACATAGGATTTATGCAAAAGATGGGGTGGGTGGTTGTTCCGGCAATAGTAGCTTATGGGATATATAGGTTTAAAAAAAGTGAGTTGCTTCAGGATGGACTCTATTACTACTGGGGTGGTGGCTCTCGTGCCAATCCGACTAAAAGAGGGTATATCACAGGGCAGATGTGGACCACGGTCGATAAGCTGCGTGGGATAAGTTTCAAAAATAAAAACGAGCACAAAAATTGTATAAAGTTCGATAATTTTAAATTTTTTCCCGACTATATTGAAAAAACGAAAATGCCAAAATTCAAATCAAAATCCGCCGAGAGTTTGGAGATGAATTATCCTGCTTTGTCGACTGCGGAGAGTGTTCTATTTATCGGTTCGGCGGGGTCTGGTAAGACTATTTGGCACAGAAGTATTATTGATCAACCTTGGTACACTAAACTTATTATTTTTTCAAAAAAAGCAGATGCAGAAATATATTTTTTTAGACCAGGCATTGACTTTATGTTGTCACCAAAAATTGAAGATGGCGCTATTCATGATATATTGAGTGAAGACATTCAGTATATTGGATTATATATCAACACACTCATGAGCGCGGCAATAGGTGAGAAAAAAGATTATTTTAGCGGGTCCGCGATGCAAAGATTGCAGACGATGGCAGAGAGGGTAAAAATAAAATCAGTTGATAATATATCAACGACTCGTGAAAAATGGGTAATGTTCATAGACTTTATTGAGGGCGCTATAGATGAGTCAATGACCGCTGAACAAAAGAGTGAAGGCGATGTAATGAACACAGTTAAAACGGTGTTAGAGTTACTATATTTAGTCGCCTACAGGGTAGCTAATGGCGCAACAACCTTCACCGCAAAAAACTTTTTTAACTCTGATATTTATGGACAAAAGCTATTTTTAACGGGTACAGATAAAAGTTTGGAAGCAATTTTATCCGCAAGCTTGGCAGTTCTAATCAAATATCAAATATCTATGAAAGATATAGTTGAATGGAATCCTGACTATCTAGTTATGTACAGTATGGATGAGTATTTGTCCTTAGACAAAGTGATAGACAGCGAAATTCTTGACGAAATGACACAAGTTGGTCGTTCAAAAGGTATTTCATCATGGAAAGGGATACAAAGAATAACTGCGAAGGATAAAGAAAAAACTCAAGCGCTAATATCTAGTGTTCATTACATAGTTGTATTCTCCACAGTTGACCCGGACACGATAAAAATAATTCAATCCATAGCTAGTGAAATTGAATATCGCTATGAGGATATTTCCACTTCAAAAACAGCTGGTAGAGTGACTGAAAATAAATCTATAAAAATAACAAAAAGACAAGTTTTAGATGATCACCCGATTAAAATTCTTCAGTTGCACGATTACGCGCATATTACATATTTACCAAAAAAAGATTTGCTTTACATGGGATCTTCTTCATTTGTGGAGCGTAAGAAAAGAGAATATATTAATTTTGCAGAAATTGATATGACAGAATTCGCGCGTTGGAAAATTGCCCGCATAGATAGAAACAAAGCTTTTGAAGATGCTAAAAAATCTTTAATTTCTGAAAAAACTATTGAAAAAATCAAAACACGGATTAGATAATTCCGCCTCATTTTTAATGGGGTGGAATTTAAAAAACAAATCAAAATAGGAGTTTTAAAATGGCAATAAAATTAACAGATCCAACAGCAGATGATAAAAAAATCATATTTGATGGACTACATGATTTATACAAAAAAGGCATAAACATAAATGTGTATCAAAAAGAGTTAATTCAAGATTTAGATCATCTTAAAATTATAGTTGCTCATATGGCATCATCTCCACATTCTATTCATAGAAATAAAACTGTAGATAATTACATGCTCTCTTTAGATGATGAGAATATTGGTTTTATCACCATGTCTTATGATTTTAAAAATAATGATGTTGAAATTTTGTATTTCTCTATCATTCCAAAATATCAACATCAAGGTTTAGGAAAAAAATATTTTAAATTAGCACTTGAAATAATAGAAAAAAGTGGAAAAAGCATCTCTGTAGTTGTGAGGAATAAAAACTCACCGGAAATGTTATCAATTTTGAAAGAAAATGATTTTAGAGAGACTTCTTTAGATGAGCAAGGCTTTTTGCCTTTTTACAAAAATATGAATGTTATATATCTTTAAAATTGTTTTAAAAGGTGTACGATATGCCAAAGAGAGAGATAAGCCCTTGTGGGGCTTGTAGGGGCTTAACTTTTACTTAAAATTTATAGGTTCATATCTTTGAGGTATTTTGTAGCAGTGTTATAGTTTATCTCTGCCATTTTTGCGACAGTTGAGGCGTTTATTTTTTTGCCTTCCATGCGTAAAATATTTATAGCGTTTTGAATTTTGTCTTTGCTTGCCTTGATTCGGGTTTGATTTGCAACGACTGTTGCACCTCTTTTTTTATCTGTTATACTCCCCTCAAACTCTTCTTTTTTTCGCTCAAGCATTTTCACAAGTTCAAAATGATTATCTTCTTCAAGTGCTGTTTTTACCTCTGTGTATTCTGTATCTGATAGAGTTAATCTCATCTTCTTTTATCCTTAATTTGTTATACCGTAGTATATATAAATAAAGCTTAAAAATAAAACTTCCTTTCCCTTTTTCCCTGCTTCTCTTCTCTCTTAAAAAATCCCCTACTTGGAAATTTAAACCAAAAAAACAAACTGCGTCCACAATCTCCTAAATGGTCAGAGCATGTGAATTTTAACCGAGTTCGGACGAGGTGGTTTTGAACTTGTTCAAAAAATATTCATTTGCGAAAAAAATTCTTGTGTGTGGCTCTTGCTCTTAAAGATAGCAGCAGAGAGATAAAATCTCTCTAGGCTGATATTTTATCTCTTGATTTGCCTTGTACTGTCTGACTGCCGTATTTCGCCTTGATGTCGTCCATGCTTTTCTGTTTTGGGTTTCTGCCTTTCATCTCGCCAAAATACCATTGTTTCTTTTTGCTCGCCCATTTGAAGCCGATTGTTTTCAAAGTTTCTTTTATTTCTCTTGTATCACCTGTAAGCCAAATCCAAGAACCGACAACTTCGATGATGATATTTTCAAAATGTAAAATTTGAGATATTATTTTTTCAAGTTCTAAATCAAACTCGCTGTCGTCTTCAAATCTTAAGCCATTTTCAATAAAGTCATTATAGATCTTGTTTAATGCTTTGAATTCCTCATCTGTTCCGCCAACATCGGGGTGTAATTTCTTAGCTAGGTCTTTGTATATCTTTTTAGCTTCGTTTATGCCTTCAACGCCTTTAAATGCCTCTTTAATATTCATTGTTTCCATTTGTTTCGTCCTTTTGTGTTTTAAAAATTATCTTGTTTTTAGATTCTGAGGTTTTTTCTTATCTTCCAAATTTCTATTTTTTAGAAACTTCAAAGATTTAACCTCTTGGCTATTTTCAAGATATCTTCCTTTTGAGTTCTTCGGTTTTTATGGATTGTAGTGGTTAGATTTTTGCTGAGAATAAAATACAAATATGTAATATTTAATTTTAGTATCAGCAAATAATTTAATAGAATGAAATGACAAAAAAACGAACTCATGAGGATTTAATTTGTAAATAGACATTGGTTAATTTTGGGGTTGCGGTACGCAGTAAAAAAATAGGAATTTGGAAGATTGAGCCATTTTTGGCTCTGCTCTTTGGCTCTTGCTCTTAGTGAGTGCCGTGTGTGCACTTATATCTTTTTAGCTAAATATTGTTTATTTTAAGAAATCTCAATGTATCATACTTTACAAAAAAAAATTAACAAAAAAAATAAAGGAAATATTCAAATGTCTCCATTTGTAAAAGATTTAGGAATAAATGTGTTTAGTGCAATAATAAAATTTATTTTATTGGTAAGTATTCTTTATATTATAGTGGGAATTTCTGGTTATTTTACATCTGATAATGATTCTGGCAAACAAACCATAGCCATCTATATACTAGTCGGTGCAATTTTAGTATTTATTATCTCTGTAATCGCTTTGAATAAAATACCACAAACAGCATCAGATAAGAAGAGAATCTTAATATCAAAGCTTCCAGTCTCAACATTAAATGATGCCAACCAAGAATATAACATACTTGAAATGATTTCAGCTAAAAGTGATAAAAGTTTTGAGGATGCTAAATATAAACTTCAAGAAAAAGCAACAAGATTAAATGCTGATGCAGTTATTGGTACTACGCAAAATACAGAGAGTAATGTTACAGGAAGTGTTTCCTCCTCTTTTGGAAGTGTTGGTGGAACAACTAAAACAAGTATAATATATCATATTAATGGTACAGCTATTAAGTATAAATATGCTTCAGCCAATATAGGGAGTCTTAAACAAAATGGTAAGTTTTTAACTTATGATGGCAATACTGGAATTGGAGTAATAATGCTTAATAATAACACTAAGATGAATTTTAAAATAGACATGTGGGATGACCCGGAATTTCTTCCTGCAGTTGGGATGAGTGATATCAATATATATAGTGACAATGGAAAAATTAGAGTTATGTCAAAAAATTATAGACTTGACAAATTTGAATCTTAAGTTGGTTTGCCTTAGAACAGAATGAAGGATTTAAATGAAAAAAGTGGCAATTATTATTTTTATAACTATAAGTATTGTGAATTTAAATTTTGCACAACAAACATTTAATTTGAATGCTGGTATTATAAAATGGGGTGTTTCTAAGTTAATAGGTGCTGCTATTAAAATGATATTTAGTAATGCAAAAGATCAAGTTGTAGAGTACGAAAAGAAAAAATTAATAGGTTATTTAAAAAAACATCCTGAGCATATTGATTATGCAGAAAATTTAATAAAAAAACAAATTGAAAAATATCCAGAGTATAGTTCGAGAGGTATATCGTTATTGAACGATATATCAATTTATTCAAAATCAAAATATTTAAAATAATTAAAAGTGATGTTTAATCTACCGGATTTACAGTTAGCAAGGATTTTTTTATATTATAATTGGTATGATGAACGCGTTATGTATTTTAAAAATAGGGGGAATATTTGAAAAAATTTATTCAAGCATTTGGAGATAGTTTTATCTCTTTTATTGTTGCAATTTCTTATATAGTGGTTGTTATGAGTGGGTTTGCTGCAATGAAAATGTCTATGATGTATGGTCTCATGCTCATTATTGGTGGAGTAATGTCTATAACAATGATTTTTTATGTGCTTTTTATTTTAATTGATATTCGAGATAGTTTGCGAACAATAAAAGAACAGAAACTTTAACATGTAATAAGATAGTCTCTCGAGCTATCTTATTGCCATTCTTATTGCCTGTGTCAAGTTGTCACACCAAACACCGCCCCAATAGTCCGTCATTATGTCGTCCTCATCTTTAATGCCTCTTACTCTAATACATGTGATTGTTTCGTCTGTTCTGCTTATAAAGTCTATTATATGACCGTTAAGCTCTCCATAATATATATTATCGTTTTGTTTAACCTCTGTGTGTTTAGCCAGTTTTTTAATTGCCGTAGTAAGTTTCATTTTTGAATCCTTTTCATATATCTTTTTTGAAGATTTTTGAGGGGTGGTTTTATCTTCTTAACTTTTTAATTTTAAGAATTTCAAAAACTTAATCTCTTAATCTTTCAATATCTCTTTCGTTAGTTTCATCGGGTTTGTAGGAATGTGGGATATGAATTTTGGCTTAAAATAAAATATAAATTCGTAGCATTTTATTTTAGTATATGTCAATAATTTAATAGAGTGAAATGACGAAAACTTGAAACTAATGAATTGATTTGAATTATTATTGATTTAGTTGGAATTCTGGTGCGTAGCAAAAATTAAGAAGTTAAGAAGATGCTTTTAATAGTAAGATTACTATATAGTAATTTACCTCTTTTTCCGCTCTTTGGCTCTTTTAGTCCCGATTGTAGTGTAATCCTTTTCGCCTATGGCGACAAAGATTTTAAGTGGAAAGCGGGAAGTAGCTCATAAAATAATTACAATTAAAGGTTCGTTAAAATACTTTAATAAATAATACTAAAACGCTTGACTTTATTATTTTATTACGATACAATATACTCAACAAAAAAGGATTCAATAGTCTTTTTGGTTTTATATCTTATTTGAAATGTTTTTTATCAAAAACCACCCACGGGTGTAAAAAAATTATTTAAAGGAGTCACAAATGACTTGTACAAAACTTAATATCGAAAAATTTAAACACGGCGGATTGACTTTATTAAATTTGGACGGATTAAAAACAAAATCTATTGAAGAGTTAGAAGCTCAAAATCCTTGTTTTTTGTTTGAGCCTAATTATGACTATGATAATGATGATTTGTTATTTGGGTACTATATACAACACAAGTCCATGACCGGAGATGTACTCTCTTGGAGAGCAAATTGTCAAAGTGGTGGGGCTCGTGGGTTTAGTATAGACCTTGATGGTGAGGATTATGGTTCATTTCAAATCTTTCTTGACAGCCTGGAATGTATTGAATAAAGATGACACTAGGATACATAAGAGTCTCAACAGACAAACAAAACTTAGAGAACCAAAAGCATAAGATACTCTCTTATGCTCAAAAACAAAGGGAAATAAGTTGAAAAATATTAATTTGAATGCACTTTTTGATTCATTTTTGGAAATAATGGACAAAGATAGAATAGAAACAAACAATTGTATTTTGGTAGCACATGTTGTAAGTTCTATATTACTAAGCCAAAATATAAATAGTGCAATTTGTATAGGTTATGCCTGCTGGAGCGTAGGAAGTGGTAACAATGATATATTAACTCATTTGCCAAGTTCAACAACACAGAGTGATGAAGAAAATTCTATAATGCTACATGCTTGGGTAGAGATAGGTGCTGATAAGCAAATATTAGATTTTACAACATATCAATTTACTAAAAAAGCTAAAATACTTGATTCGATAGATGGTTTAATAACTAATGTTGAATGGTGTCCAAATTACTTATTAAGTGGACAAGATAAATTAAAATCATTACAAGAAATTCAGCAATCCGAAGATGCTGGTCTATATGGTTATGAAAGAGTAGAATTTTATGAAGATTCTATAATCAATCAAGAATCATACAACAAAGAAAGAATTGATAAAATTGTAAAAGACATACTGGAACGGTATGTGAAAAGTGAAAAAAAATGATACTTGGATATATTCGAGTATCAACCGACAAACAAAACTTAGAAAATCAAAAGCATAAGATACTCTCTTATGCTCAAGAGCAAAAGATAATTATAGATGAGTTTGTAGAAATAGAAATATCATCTAAAGGCGATTCAAAAAAGCGATTAATTGATGAACTCTTTTTAAAGCTCAAAAAAGATGATACGCTCATCTGTACAGAACTATCACGGCTAGGTCGTAATATGTTAGAGATTTTAAATCTCATTGAGAGATTTAGCAATGCCGGCATAAAACTTATATTCGTTAATCAGCCAGAGCTATCCACAAATCAAAACAGTGCTTTATCTTCTCTTTTACTTGCTATATATGGCTATTTTGCACAAACAGAGCGTGAGATTATAAGTGAGCGTACTAAACAAGGTTTAGCAGCTGCTAAAGCGTCCGGTCAACAATTAGGAAGACCTAAGGGTGCAAAAGCAAAGGTAAGAGCCCTAGACCCTTATAACCTAGAAATACTAGAGCTCTTAAATATGGATGTAGCTCAAAGCAGTATTTTAAAAATAATAAATACTAAGTTAGACAAGCCTGTAACGATAACAAGTCTTAGATACCATATTGAGCACAACAAAGATTTGAAAAAAGCTAGAGATAATTTTAAAGATGGGAGTTTGTTAAAGTAATAGTGTCGCCTATGGCGAAACCGCTCTTGCTCTTTGCTCTTGAAAGAAAAATCCCCCGCTCTTGAACTCTATCGAAAAAAACTAGCTACTTCTGCAATATCTCAAAAGTTCAGAGCATGTGAAATTTTAGCCGAGTTCGGACGAGGTGGTTTTGCGAAGCAAAAAATATTCATGTGCGAAAATATGATTGTGTCTTTGGCTCTTATAACTATATAGTGAGCTATATAGTTTCTTGCTCTTTAGCCCTGATTGCAGTGTAATCCTTTTTGCTGCAGGCGAATAAGATTTTTAAACGGAAAGCAGGAATAGCTCTAAAAATGGCACTTTTAAAATAAAATTAAGCTGTAGGCGCGCTACACGGGCTATTCTTGGGTGTGGGACGGGTTTTGTATGGCGGAATTTGGCAGAACTCTCAACAAGCGGTTTAAGAGCGAAGAGCGGGATTTTGCAAATCCTTTTTAAGGGTGGAAAAAAAGCTCAAATATCTCTAGGGGTGGAAATAGGGTGGAAAGCAAAAAAAATAGTTTTCTTAAGCGATGTAGTTTCGAAGTTTTTAAAAGCTTTGAAATGACTTGTTTTAGGGGTTTTTGAAGTGGTGGACCCTCAGAGATTCGAACTCTGGGAGGTATAACCCTCGCCGGTTTTCAAGACCGGTGCTATCGACCAACTCAGCCAAAGATCCACGTTTGTAAAGAAGTTATTATAAAGATTGGAGGTGCCACCCAGATTTGAACTGGGGATAGCAGCTTTGCAGGCTGCGGCCTTACCACTTGGCGATGGCACCAGTTT
>Ga0208863_1000619_pt1 | contig 30428 bp, 29 predicted proteins | sample RifOxyD3_FD_184040 | JGI IMG/M metagenome (GOLD analysis project Ga0208863, IMG submission 184040) | Soil microbial communities from Rifle, Colorado - Rifle Oxygen_injection D3 (SPAdes) | ecosystem: Environmental > Terrestrial > Deep subsurface > Rock core/Sediment | place: Rifle, Colorado...
GCCCGATTGGATAATGGTAGTAGTCGCTGCAAAATTGCAGCAAAGCTAGCAGTTTAGGCGAGAGCGGCGCACTGTCGTGCAACACCGCGATGACCGGTTTAATTTTGTCTAGCGCGTAGTCTGAGGTCGCGACACATTCCACCACCACCCCCACCATCTCACGATGGCGAAATGGCACGATGACGCGCTGACCTGCCAGCACAGCCTCGTCCACCGTATAATCAAACAAGGTGGCGAGCGGCACATCCAAGGCAACACGAACAATACCGGTCAAACGGCCATTTACCGGAAGTTCAATCATTCAGAAAATAGTGCTCAACATGGTCTGATGCCCAAGCCAGTACCAAAAAAATCTGCGCCTTCAGTCCAGGCAGGGCAGCTAATTAATATCGAGCGTGCAAGCACTGGCCTATCATCCGCATCGCGAGTGGCGATCCGGCTTAACGCTTGCTGTTGCACACCGGCATAAAGTTCACGGTCTATGGACTGAACGATACATTCCAGACTGTCCAGAACTTTCATTGCAGCCGAACTTTCGACTCCTCCTTTTTCCAGCAGCGACGGCTTATACTTCCGGGCATCAGCATAAGCCATATCAGGCGCAAAAAATTTAACATACGAAGCATACGCCAGAATTAATTCTCTCACCCGTTTTCCCAACACCGCACGAATCAAAATATTCGCATCAAGAACAATCGCTTTATTGATCATACGACTGTAGCTAGTGACTTATTGCGTGAGATTGTTTGCGAACAGTTTTGAACTCAGTGACAACAGCTTCGATATCAAGCTGTTGCGTGGCCAGCAATTGCTCCAAAGCATCACTTGCCTTCTTTAGCGCCGCAATGTCCGTATCAAGCTGACCTTGCGTTGGAATGAAGTAACCGACCGTCTGACCATGACGTGTAACCGCCACAGGCTCACTGGATGCAATGTACCCCGCCAGGTCCGCCCTGAATTCTCGTATGCCAACCTTAGTAGTTTCCATGACGTTTCCCCCTATCGCTAAAACACTCAAGAAAAATTGTGTACACATACTAGAGCACAACACAGCGTGATGCAAGCTCACATGTACGCTACGGTTCGGGACGCGTATCAAACAGGCAATCGGTTGACAGCGCGCAGACGAGGACTTTTATTCCATCAAGTCCTCTCCAATTACAATCGCCAACAGCACACAACGCTACGTCATTCCCGCTCCAGCTGGAACCAGTTATTTATCAACGAGGCTCTGGAGAGCGCGCAGTCTGCCCCAACCCTTCCTGCAAGGCAAAAGGTGGCATCCAGCCTAACTCACGGCGAATTTTGCTGCTGTCGACCTGAAGTGAACCCAATAGTCTCTCAACCTGATCAGCTTTGCCCGTCATACGCCCGGCCAGCTTCAACAGGGATTGCGGACAGGATAGCAGGCGCGCCGGATGCCCCATTGCGTTCCCCAACTGCCGTAACAAATCAGGTGTGGCAATATCTTCGCCATCGCTCACAAGGTAAGTTTGCCCAACTGCCGCAGGGTGCGTTGCACACATAATGAGTGCATCTACCAGATTCCCGACATAAACAAGGCTGCGCCGGTTGTTCACTGAAGCCAATGGCAGAGGGATGCCACGCGCCAACACCTTCAGCATCTGCGCAAAGTTGCCTTTCACCCCCGCGCCATAAACCAGCGGCGGACGGATAATCACCACTTCAAGCCCAGTCTCTGCGGCAACGCGATGCAATGCCTGCTCGGCCTCCCATTTTGAAACGCCATAGGGATCTTGTGGATTCGGAATATCCGTTTCGGAAAATTTACTGACGCCATCGGTCGTTTCTCCGTTTACCTTGATCGAACTGACATAAACGAATCGCCTAACCCCTGCACGAGCCGCCTGCCGGGCTAGGTTCTCCGTGCCCGCAACATTGGTACGACGAAATTCAGCCAACGGATCCCTAGCATCATCTTCCATGACATGCACACGGGCGGCGAGGTGTATCACCACATCAACACCACAGAGCACTTCAATCCAATTAGTTTGCTCATCAATTTGACCGACGACCGAAAAATCAAAAGCTTTTTGCTTTAAATTTGGCGTGCGTAAAGCAACCCTGACTCTCGCTCCACGATTAATAATTTCAGAACACAAATAACTACCAACAAAGCCATTCGCTCCGGTCACCAACACAAGCCCACTACGCTTGCTCAAAGGACTCGCTCCAACAGTCTGATAGGGAGTTTTAACATTAGAAAAAAGATATTGGTATACAGGCCATTTTCAAGGCAAGCGCGAATAATCTCACGATTAACTATCCAACTTGATTTAATCCCTCCACTGCTTAAGCCTCCAGAACGCATTTTGACGGTAGTTTCATCCATGAACTCCCAAGTGATATGGTGTTTTACCAACAAGCGAACGAGCATTTCAAAATCTGCAGCAATCCGATAATCGGTGCGATACCTACCCGCACGCTCATAGCACGACTTTTTACAATAAAACGTCGGATGGGGTGGCATTACCCCTATACGCAACATAAACTCACTGAAATTGGGTATGCGATATTTACGTAACACACGACTTAGATTGTCAGGAGCAACGATATCCAAACAAGAAAATACGGCATCCGTATTGCCAGATTTAAGGCAATCAACAATTTGGCCCAATGCCCGTGGATTGGAAAAATAATCATCTGAATTGAGCATGCCAATGTAATCACCCTTCGCCAGGGCAATACCCTTGTTCATCGCATCATAAATGCCGGCGTCCTTCTCACTCACCCAATAGTCAATTTCGCCCTCATATCTGCGAAGAATATCCAGCGTCCCGTCGGTAGAACCGCCATCAATGATGATGTGTTCAACATTGCTATAGGCCTGCTCAATAACGCTACGTATGGTGTGCTCTACAGTCCCGACGCCATTAAATACCACGGTAATTACCGAGATTAGCGGCTGACCACTAAATGAACACTTAGTCATATTCCGCGTTCTCATGCCACCTTCCTGCTTCATAAAACCAGCCTCATACGACATCTGCTCCACAATCAACTCGAGCAGCTGCAATACCGATCAGACATAAAAAATCACGTGCAAAATCAATTACATATCGATCTGAGCACGCACTGATCTGCCGAGCCACCACAATTCGATTCGGTAAATTCAGACTCCACTCCTCTAACTTGTTTGCCAACATATTGGCATCCTGAGGATCGAAATAAATTGCACCTTCGTCCATTTGCTCACGGTGTACGTTAATGTCAGACAGCAACATCGGCACACCAAGCGACTTAGCCTCTTCAACGGTGCTACTCCACCCTTCAAAAAGGGAAGGGTTAAGCAATACGCCGCAGATTCTCATCAACGATACAACATGCGCTCTAGGCACCATGCCCAGTATCCGAAAGTTATCCTGCAAACACAGATGATTAATTCTTGCAATCAAGCCCTCGTAATATCCGGGAGATCGCGGATCAATAGGATTGCCAGTTGTGACAACAACAATCTCAATCCCCTTTTTCTTTAGCAGGTTCAATGCCTCAATCACGAGCATGTGATTCTTGTGACTCCAGAACTGGTTAGGTAGATACACAAAATGTGCTGGCAGGCCATATTCGTCAATCACAGCTGCAGGGTTTACATCCATCAGATTGGCAGAAATAGGTGCGGAAAAACGTACAACGGCAGTTCTGCCAACTGCTGATGGGTAAAATGACTCACAATCATAGCGAGCATCTTCACTACTCAACATCAAAAATCTGCCCGATGCAACTTGCGCTCGAAAACCTAACTCCCTCTTCCAATAAGCCATCTTGCCGAACAAATGCCTCATACGGCGGTGTTGAAAATCCGGCATCCAGGCAATGATTGGAATCGGGAAACGCCAGCCAAAAAAGACTGCATTCTCAAATACCACATCAATATGCTCTTTTTGAAAGAGCAGCAGAGCTTCTGAATCAATTCCGGTCAAGATCGCTTTTACCATTCGCTCCCGAAGACGTTCAGCATTAAATACCGGCGAACGGACAACCTCGACAGTGCTTATCAAAGCAAATCCGCTCACGTCCTCTTCCAATGCATCGGTACCACAAAACAATACGGGAATAATTGAATCACTCTGAAAACGCTCGAGTGCGCGAAACAAGTTTATCAGGTAGTTATAACCCCCTGTCCAGGCCGCGCTACCTCTAAGCGGGAATGCCACCCGCTTCGCTATCATCTTTGAACACCTCTAAACCAGTTGACGTAATTTTCGATGCCCTGCTCGACACTAATTTCCAGATAAAATCCCTTGTTATCTAGCGTTTGCCTGTTCGCAACCAATCGCTGAGGATCCCCCAATCGACTATTTCCCGAGAACTCTATCCGCATTGAACTACACCATGATTTCGACACCAGCGCTGCAATCTGCGCAACTGAAGTGGCAATGCCCGTACCACCATTCAATATCAGGGCTGATTCTTCTTGGTCGGAAGCCAACTCCAGCAGCCGAACCACATCACGAACTTCTATCCAGTCGCGCAACTCTGCCCCCGTCCCTCCCAAAGTTAACACGGCATTGCCCTCGTCCAGCTTGCAGCATAAATCCCACAACAACTGCTTTTGCAACCAAGAACCGTACACTGAAAACAATCTAACAATCGCATAGCGCAAATCAAATGCGTCCGCATAACTTCTGCACAATTGTTCCATCATCAATTTATGATGTCCATAAGGTGAAAACGGATGCGTGATGAAATCTTCGCTTATTGGTTCATCGTAGTCAGCACCATAAACGGCAGCGCTGGAAACAGCTACCAATTTTGCTTCAGGCGCAGAGGTGCGCATCCATTCGAGCAACTGAGCTGTACTTGCTACCGTGCGTAAAAAATCCTCGTGCGGACTGGCAAAAGAGGCGCCAACTGAAGAACCTCCTGCAAGATGAAAAACACATGATGGCGTTCCTGATTGACGACGGAGAATCTCAAGATTTGGAATGTCAATCCCAGAATTCAGCCAACCAGAAACACCCCATGCACGCGATTCATTTGACGGCCAAATACCATGACCAATACCATAGACAATGTGATTGCTCTGCGCCAAATGACGGGCTAGATGTCGTCCGATAAAACCCTTGGCCCCAGTAATCCAAACTATTCTTGGCATTTTACGAGCTCTTTTCTGGTTTATCGGAGACAAAAGAATACAGACGGCCCGGGCGCGAATCCACTAGTGACAACATTACAATACACACTTTAAATATTGGATTAATCGCCAACAATGATTGCACAACATATTGAATAAAATTAGCTTTTACAAGACGCTGCACTAAGTCTGCACGTAAACTTTCTTGCGTATGCGGATAATAATTTATCGGACTCTTCAGGGGAAGCAATACGGCGTGCTCCGCAAATCCGACCCTTTGAAGGGCCGATGTGTATTCTCGCAACATAAAAGCATTCTCTCCACCGTACAGTTTATGCAAGGGGTGTATCTGAAAGAAAGCTGCCAGGTCGCCCGGTTTTGAGATCACATGCTCCCGTACCGCGATGAATCGCCCACCCGGCTTCAACACTCGGAATATCTCCTTGCATGCCTGCTCCAAATCAGAAGTGTGATGTAAAACCGCACGCGCAAATACGACATCAAAACTGCCATCTGAAAAGGGCAATCGCTCTGAAAATTCCTGTACTACATTAATAGTGAGGTGCGCTTCATCGGCCAAAGATTGAATTGCCCCGGCACCCACCAAATCACTCGCATCCGGTTCCAGCGCCGTAACGGCAAAGCCCTCAAGAGCCAGTGCGTAGCTGGCTATTCCCCGCCCGGCACCAATATCAAGTGCCGCACCCGAATATCCCTCTAGGTATGATCGAATCGCCTGCCATTCGCTGCTTGCACGATAACGCTCGGCTGCTGAAATTAACGGGTCATCATAAAAAGCCGCCTTGACCAAATCTTGCTGTTCTGGTTGCGCACGCAACCAACATACTGCGTCTTCCCAGCTTAAGAATACAACTTTATCGCTCATCTGTAGTCAACTCACGAATAACAATTGCCGGATTGCCACCGACGATCGTAAAAGGCGGGACATCATGCGTGACAACTGCGCCCGCACCCACTATGGCACCTTCGCCAATAATCACGCCCTTTAGAATCATTGCACGCGCTCCAATCCAGGCTCCTTTTTTTAAGTGAACAGACTTCGTTACGGTCGTCGTCCAATCGTGACCACCTCCATTACGCCAGTCAACAAGATCCATTTTTCTGATACTGTAGTTCAGACTATGATTGTTGCTGTCAGCAATCAGGCAACCATACGAAATAAGTACATCGTCTTCGATCAGTACTTTTTCAACACAATCAACAATGGTCTGTCCACCAATAAAAACATTATTCCCTACATCAATAAGACTATTTTCTCTTTCTGTAATCAATACTCCGGAAATAGCGCAGCCTTCCCCTATTCTAATCTCGCCGCCCAATTTTCGACGATCAATACGACATGACAACAAGCTATTGGCGCCTAAACGGCTCACCTTCCGAGCATTGATAAAGTGCCTAAATTGGCTGAAGGCCTTTACTATTACTTTCCGCACAACGGCTTCCCTAGTTTTTGCATATAAACCACTTTCCTACAGAAAGCTCGTCTTCCCACCTCGAAGAAAGTACTGTCACGTCTGAATATGAACTTTTATATTTATCAATCCACCATTCGACAGAATTGTTATGAAAACTCTGTACCGTTTTCAGCCAACCTTGGTTTTTGTTGTCACGCGAAACGGGGACCATATGAAAAGTTGCTTTGCCCACCGCTCTCTTACACTCGGCCAACATGTCCAAAACACCCTGTTCAGTGAAATGTTCCAGCGATCCAATCGAATACCCATAATCAAATGAATTATCTCCATAAGGCATGCAGGTCGCATCGCCAACACGCAATCGAACGGGATCAATCCCACGTTTAGTTGCCTGATTAATTAGCAAATCAGAAATATCTATCCCATGCAATTCCAAATCTTGGTAATTTTGCAACGCAAGCATCGTACCACCCGGCCCACATGCAATATCGAGTACTTTTCCATGACAGTTGATCAGAAGGTATTGTATTTCGTCCCAGACAGATCCCTTCCCCCATAAATCCAACGCATCCGCCATTGACTGATGCCAATACACATCCAGTTCCTGCTCTTTCACTTGAGCGGATTCCACGGCGACAAAACGACTCTGCATCCATTTTGTTTTAAGTTGCCACAATTTTCTTTTTAATACGGGCGGACAGTAATCTTCTATAATCTTTTTCATTTAAGGCTCAATCATAATTAATGCAAGCTTACTCATTGTTAGTTGCCAACCACAGCAGACTACTCATATTTTAAAACTTGGCAATCGTTAAATTCAGAAACGGTGCGTACCTATCGATTAATTTTACTCATAAATGCCCGGCCTTGATTCTGGTCGAGCAGACTGCAGTTTAGCCATAATTACAAACGTCCAACCAGAGCAGTAAAATCTGTCCATTGCCTGGATTTGCCGTAAACCTCTCTTACGATTTGTTGTCCGCGCAAAGCCGTCAAACGCAACGACTCTGGATTTTTCAATGCAATTTGAATCTTCTGAACTGCTTGCTGTGCATCGGCATAAAGCGATGTTGCAATTACACTTTCAATTCCTTCAGGGTAGTTCCCCTGATCGGAAACCATCATCGCACCGCAGCCCAATGCCTCGAAACAGCGCATATTTCCACGGTCAGCTCCCGCCATGTCGACTGCGCCATTCAATACAATTTTTGCCTTCGAAATCATTTCGTACAAGTCACGACCATATATGGGATCATGACTGACAGCGCGAATATCAGCAGGGCGGCGGTGCGATGCCAGAGGCATCAGATGACCAACTGGCGACTCCGCCAAACGCGTAAGCCTGGAACAATCCAGGCAAAAAACCACGTTATACTGGCTTCGAAGCGCAGCCACCGCATCAAGAATCACAGCACGCTGGCGATGATGCCGCGAATATCCCCCAACAAAAAGCACGTCAATTGGCCTGACAGTGCTCGCAGCATAAATATCCATCTCTGGATCGTGCGCAGGTGACAAATACTCGGCGCGCCAGCCTCGCGCCCGATAACCATCAAGGATGCTAGGGAAGTTGCACACCACGGCGTCGTAGCTGCCAAAATCCGCGCCGGGAGATGGTGCGGCTCGCCAGGCAATTGACTTTTTCACGCATCCCGGCAACTTGCGGACAAAGTCGCTTCCATAACGCATGGGATCCAGATTATAAAACACTTCAGTCCTGTGGTGCTCTATCTGCGCCAACAGAATGGCAGACAATCTGCTGTTTGCAGGCATCCCTTGCGCCTGCGACCAATATCTCTGCAAGTTTATGTCGTCCCCATTCGTAAAAAAGGCATCTGCCCCCCCCTCCAGCACGGGTTGCAGAAAATGGCACGCCCCGAAGCGATCTGCCAGAAAAGCCTGTCGGCTTTCAGCAAAATTCGTACAGTCGCGGGTCAGACGAGCAAGCCTAGGCAGGTAGGCCGGATATAAACCGGAGTTTTGAAAAAGTCTCATGTCTGTTATTCGTGCAATGGCAAGGCCCAAGCATAACACGGGGCTGCTGTGTGCTTAAAAGTATTGCACGGCTATAGCCTTTATCTATGTTGTTAATTTCAATAATATTATTTATGCACTGCAAAATCTTTTTTGCTCATGACTTGCATTCTTGCTGTAATTCCCAACATCAAACAGGTGCCTACCATCACAAAGTAATTTCCGTAAACTTGATCGACAATCAAAAATACCGTTAATAGCGCTAAAACAAATCGCACTTTGCATCCTTTCTCCCCGCGAAATTTTGAAAAATTTCTACGCCCCAATGCAATGAGTGCAACTGAAAAAACGCCAAGCAACAGCCCCCCTCCCAGCAAACCTAACTCGGCAAAAGACTGCAAAATGGTACTGTGAGGAAAACCACCAACTCCGACGCATGACTTCTCCCCAAATCTTGCAGAACCCATACCAAAAAGCGGTTTTTCCATAAAAATAGCTGCTGCTTCCTGATAGAGAACTGAACGTATCATGATTGAATTTACTCCCGCCTCAAGGTAGGAGCAACTTGCCTTGCCGAGAATTGGCTTACTCTGAATTACCGAAACCGGAGACGTTGAAGGTGAAGATACCGAAACCGGAGACCTTGAAGGTGAAGATACCGAAACCGGAGACATTGAATTTGGAAAGAGCAGTTTCGGGGCAATCAGTATTTGAGCATAAAACCGTGCATCAGCTCGTGGCATGACGGCTAAGGAAATCCCAGCTATGATCACCACATAAAAAAACAATCCCAAACGGGAAGAAAATTTCCAATTTTCTGCGAGGAATGTAACGACTGCAACCCCCACCAAGCCCCCCACCAACCAACCTCTGGCTCTCACCCACACGAGTGTAATGGTAAAAATTCCGATGAGCCCATAGCAAACCAGCCGGGATAGATCGCCCTGTTTTTCATCATTTTGGTGAGCTATAAGGTATTCGCAAAGAGATGTAAGCGCTATCGCCAAAATGCACCCAACCAATAATGATCCGTGATTTAATCCAAAAAACATCCAGCGACCAGCCAGCGGACCTGGTGAAATAAGGAACTCAATTAACAATAAAGGCAATACTGCCAAACCCAATCCAACCATAATTTGCGATAAAAAGCCAACATCCTGAGAAATCATCATCCGACCACACAAATAGGGTGCAAGCACCATAAAAGGCAGATAGTACATTGATTTTATGATTGAATCGTATATCTCGCCATGCGGCATAACAACCCCTGCCATGATCGTGATCACAAACATTGAAAATAATACGTCGATTGCTCCAAGCCTGTTTATAGCATCTCTTCGCCGCCAGGCAATTACGAGTACCCACACGAAAAGCGATGCATAAAGAACGACCGTATCATGCTGTTGCCATGCCAACCCGGTAAAATGCGCTATTGCCAAGCAGAAGGTTAAACCAAACAGAAAAATCGCAGATGGAAGTGCAGGGCTTAACATCACTGAACGCAAATCTGGATTCATACTGACTTTCATCGGGAAAGGCCTCCTTCTTCAAAAAATGCATGGATGTAATTTTTCGGTTAATCAACTGTGCCCCTCGCTCTTTTAAACAGGGGAACGGATTTGCATTTGGTGATCATGTTTTAAACTGTGTGTTTATCCATCAGCCACTTTAAATTGATGTACGGCCATAACCGCCCGACATTATTCCAGTCCCACTGCCGAGTTTGACTGATTGCCTGCACGCGGGCGCGTAATGCAGGAAGATCGACCAACTCGTTATATGCTTCGTTAGGTCGGTCAAGTGTTTCACGCACCCACGACTGTAACGGACCGTTCAACCAACCCGGCATGGGTGAATTAAAACCAACTTTTCGCTTGGCCATCCTGATGCTTTCGGGCATTTGATCTTTCATCGCCGCTCGCGCCACCCACTTGCTATAGCCATTTGCAGACTTTGCACTATCAGGCAGCGACATGACATAGGTGACAAGACGCCAATCCATGAATGGCATCCGAACCTCAATGCCATGCGCCATGGAAAGACGATCAAAATTGCGTAGAATAGTCGGCAAAACAGTGGCATGAAACATACGATACAAACGGTGGTTCATGGAACCCCATTCGCGAGGCAATACATCGCTATCCGAAGGCAAAATCAACCCCTCTGGCGCTATTATGCGATGTCCGCGTAGAAAATTAAGCCCCTTTGCCGAAAGCCAGGCCGCCTTTGCCGAGTCTTGGATAGCCGCAATACCTGATGATCCGCTAGACAATTGCGCTATCTGATTACGAATATGGAAACCGAATGAATGACCCTGCTGCCGATATGCGCCCATTAGTTCGTCTGCACCATGCCCGTCTAGCGATACAGTAACCCTGTTGCGTCGCAACTCGCGGTATATCTGCCAGGGAGCGGTCGGCAGGCTGATGTATACATCGTCAAGATCCGCCAGAACCTCTTCGATGTGAGCAATTGCATCATCCTCGTTCGACACCATGAGGTGCGCATTAACGCCAGCATACGCTGCTGCTTCCATCGCCTCTGGAGTCTCGTCATTGGGCTGTCCTGGAAATGACGCTACGAAGGCATGTCGCCAGTCCCTTGCAGTGTGAAGCGTGTTGGTGCCACTATCGCTGACATGCTTCATACCTGAGACTATGGCGCTTGAGTCGAACCCGCCACTCAGACAGGTGCCTACCGGAACATCGCTACGCATACGCAATCGGATTGCGTCATAAAATATTTCGCGAAAACGTTCTTCACACCGTTTAACGCTGCCAGGAGGATCAATCAGATGATCTGTGGTTCGCCACCACCGTCGCACATTCAACTGTCCGTTAACCAAGGTAGCGCAATGGCCAGCAGGCAGGCGACAAATCGACTCAAAAAGCGTTCGCTCTGATGCTTCTATCGAAAACGGATCAAACAGCAAGCGCGCCGCAACTGCATGACTGATACCGGATCTTAACTGGGGAAGGGAGCGCAATGCCCGTAACTCTGAAGCAAAGGCAAAGAAGCCCGCATTATGAACATAATGCAGCGGCTTGATGCCGAAGCGGTCTCGCGCAAAAAAGACCTCGCCGCTTTTATTGTCGGTCAATGCGAACGCCCACATGCCATTGAACTTCAATAGCATCTCCTTCCCCCACTGATGCCACGCCTCAAGGATGACTTCTGTGTCACTCTCACCCCGAAACTGGGCTCCATTGGCTTTCAACTCCTTGCGGAGCTCCATGAAGTTGAAAATTTCACCATTAAAAACAATAACATAGCGACCATCGGCAGAATACATGGGCTGATCGCCAAGTGTGCTGACATCAATAATCGCTAAACGCCTATGAACCAGGCCAACACGCCCATCTTTCGATACCCATTGCCCTTCGCCGTCTGGCCCCCGGTGGCGCAAAGCATTGCCCAGCTTTGAAAGTTCTTCCCGACGCAATTGAGTCGGGTCAGCTACGATAATTCCTGCTATCCCACACATTTTTCCCTACCGATTCGTAAAATTATCGTACACACCTGCATAAATTTTAAGCATAAGTGTACGAGGCGGTGCAAAAACAAGACTTAAGGCCAGCGATGCAATAAATACCGTCAAACCTATCAAGGCGTAGTTCCAGAACACCGCCAACCAGTTAGTCGCCGGGACAGGGTCAATGAACCAGCCCACAAACAAACCTGCGGCCAACGGCGGGAGCGTCGACAGGGCTACTTCGCTGGCTGGCATCCTGTTTCCAATGATATGTGGAGTGATCACTATTGCCCATACAAGACGTAACACGTTAGCAACAAGAAAGCCTCCGCCAGCGGCCAGCGGCCCGAAGCCAAAAATCAGCAATGTGCTGCATACTCCAACTGCAATTGAGTGCGCGAGTGCCATAATCCCTAATTGCCTAGTATAACCTCGGCTCATAGCAAAGTAGGTGAGAACATTCATGCCGCTTCCAATAATACCCGCCGTTATTAAAGTTCGAAGCATAGGTGCACCAAACTGTGCGGCTCCTGCGTCAACCCATAAGGTAATAACAACCGAACTCAACGCAATGAGGGGCGCCAGGGCGACAGCAGCAATAGTATTTATTAACCATGAACTCACCAGAAAAACTGATGCTTGTTCTGAAGGATGCTCTGCCGAAGCACTGAAATGCGGAAACAGCACTTCGCTGATCTTCAACACCCCCATGTACACCACCTCTTGCAAGCGTGTCGCAACGTTGAATTGGCCTACCACTGACATCGAAGCAGACCCGCCAAGCAAGTAGCGATCTGTTTGCAAGGCCAAACCACCAGCAATTTGGGCGGGGGCTTGCCATCTGCAAAACGCCAGGATGCGCTGAATATCGCCAAGCTTTGGGCGCATCAGTGGAAACATAACTTTCGCATGCCTGCGAGACTGTTGAACGGTAAACAAAAGCGTCATTATGAACCCGAGCGCGGTACCGCTCAAGAAACCCAACACCGTGGGAGCGACCCAGGTCGCCATCAGCAAGCACAAGGACGAGGCGATGGCCGACACAACGTTGAGTGCAGCAAGGGCACGAAACTGCTGTGTAGACGTGATCGTAGCCTGAAAAATCTGAAGCAGTTGCTGAGCAATCCAGCCTACTGTAGCGGCAAGACATACCGCTCGAAAATATGGCTGAGAGTCAGCATCTGACCCGACAAGGTGTTGAGTCAAGTATGATCCACCCAGGCCGAAGGCAACAAGCACAATGGTACATGCGAAAAGGCACAGGGCTAGCGCAGACGAGAACATTTGACGTGCCGCCTCAATGCGGCGTTCTGCAAGCATGGGAGCAAGCTCACACACGCAGGCCTGCCCAATCGTGACGCCAACAAACATCAGCGGCGCTAGCATAGCCAAGACCAGACCGCCAATTCCAAACTGAGGCATTCCGATGCGATACACTACAATTGGTAATGTAAAAAAATTCAACATCACAACGACGCCAAATGCTGCGAAATTCCAGTTCGAGTTTGCTACCAGAGTTGTCCAGATGGTACGCTGCTTGGCGGAACCGGGGGCGTGATCACTCAACGCTCAAAACTCCGTACAGATTCAGCCACCTTCGCAATTTGTGCTGCACTTATTTCCGGAAAAATCGGCAGGGACAGTATACGGCTCTGATGATGATAGGCCGTTGCGAATTGCTCTGGACGATGTCCAAATCGTCGATAGGCGGGCAAAAATGGCAAGGCCGTTGGGTAGTTGATCACGGTTTGAATACCGCAAGCGGACAAGTGCTTCGCCAGCCCATCCCGATTTTCATGCTGGATCACGTAGAGGTGAAAAACATGCTCGCAGCCAGGTGAAGTCGCCGGTGTTTTAACTGCGCCGTAATCGAAAAATAGCCGGTCATACTCGGCGGCGATTTCCTGCCGACGCACCGTCCATGACGCAAGCTTTGGCAGCTTTACCGAGAGAATCGCCGCCTGCAGACCGTCTAGGCGACTGTTTATTCCCTCAATTTGGTGGTCGCCCTTCTGCAATCCACCGTGACGGGCAAACATCGCCATACGATCTGCAAGTGCCGCATCGGATGTTACAACCGCACCTGCATCTCCCATGGCCCCCAGATTTTTCCCCGGGTAGAAAGAATAAGAAGCCGCGTTGCCAAAAGTGCCAACCAAGCGATTTTTGTAGCGTGCCATATGTGCCTGCGCACAATCCTCAATGACCCAAAGACTGTACTTGTTGGCGATGGACATGATCGCGTCCATATCGGCTGGCTGACCATATAAATGCACTGGGATAATACCAACGGTTCGGGATGTAATTTTCGCTTCAATTTGTGCCGGATCGATGGTGAACGTTTCACGATTCGTGTCACAAAATACTACCTTGCCTCCAGCCTGCGTAATCGTTTCGGTGGTGGATATCCAGGAATGCGCCGGTGCAATTACTTCATCACCCGCCTTGATGCCCAAGGCGTGCATCGCAATATAAAGTGAGTCTGTGCCATTGGCACACGACACACAATGCTTTGCCCCCACCGCAACAGCAAAGGCATCTTCGAATTTCTGTACGTAGTGGCCACGAATAAAGGCTGAAGTACGTATGACATCCGCGATAGCGGCATCTACATCTTCCTTAATCGTCAAGTACTGCGCGTGCAGGTCAACAAATGGTACGTTCATGATTTATCCTCAATAGGTTAATTTTCTTCCGAGCCCTATCAATCTGCTTTCGAACAGCTTGAACGTTATGGTGGAAAAAAGGATGCTGACAGCAAGTGAGCCTGTCAGGATAAGAGCCTGCGGCCACCCGGACAGCGTTTTGGAGTATCCGGTCAAAAGAAAGGCAGTTGCCAAAATTATCGGGTGAAAAAGATATAAGGAATATGAAATTCCACCTAGGAAAATCAATTTTTTGGATCGCAAAAAGCGCACCCAAATGGCTGTCGACCCGAGATTCAACATAAGATTGATTATCACCAGACCGAAGCACAGTGTGAGCAGCGTATGTCCAATGTAGGCCATCACCGAGCCTGATGCACGATTTACCAAGGGCAAAAGGCAGATACAGTAAATCATGGCACGCCGAAGCCCAGCCTCGTGATCTCGTAAATACTGCTGCCAGCGTGCCGTATCAAAAGCATATGCGATAATTCCACCAACCGCTAGGCCATCAAGTCGAGCCAGCGTACCTAAGTCGGGCGGAAAATTGTTACCCGGATCTGTCTTGTAGATGTAAGCACGCCAAACTATTGAAGCGATGGCGGTAGCGATTAGAAAGATGGGTAGCTGGCGGCGCGGCAACATGAGTGCCAGAAGCGGAAAGACCAAGTAATACTGCTCTTCAATCGCCACAGACCATGTAACACTAATCCCATCAGGACCGTAAGTAGCATTCTGAGCCATCCAATAATTTTGAGTGAAGGTTAAGAAGCGCCACAGTGGTATATCTCCGTTAAAGACGTGATTTTCCACACCCGCAGAAAGTACGCCCCAAAAGATTCCAAGCAATAACAAATATGGCGGCAGGATACGCAATGCCCTACGAATGTAAAAGGCAAAGAGAAAGCGTCCATCTGATGCTTTTCTTGTAATCAGGATACGGGTAATCAGAAAACCAGAGAGCACAAAGAACAAGTCTACTCCGGCACCACCAAACAAAAATATTCTAAATACAATATGCGGTAACCAGCCCTCAGTTGACCAGGCAGGAATGCCAATAAAATGCCAGGCTAACACCATAGCAACAGCCAATCCGCGAATGCCATCCAGCTCCAAATCCCGATGAGGGCCCTTCCCCAATACATGCCGAGTCATTATATTTGGCTCCCGAGCATTTTTCGAGCGGGCACTCCGGCATAAACACCTGGCTCCAAAATATCACGGGTCACAACTGCACCTGCACCAATAACCACATCATCACACACGAAGACCGGAAGCAAAGTTGCGTTTGAACCGATAGACACGCGGTTGCCGATCCTGGTCGACTTCCATAGAGTCATATCACCGCGAGCAGGTCCACCTTTTGCAAAAGCATCATTGGTAAACATGACACCATGCCCTACAAAACAGTCTTCTCCAAGGATAACGAGCTCACAAATAAAGCTATGCGACTGTACACGTGATCTGGCACCGAGCGTCACGCCTTTCTGTATCTCTACAAACGGCCCGATGAACACGTCATCGCCCAAGGTACATCCGTAAAGGTTAGTCGGATTTACCACGATTACGTTGTTACCGCAATTGACATCGACAATACCGACTTCCCTAATTTCTGGGCCACTCAAGATTTACTCCCAAGACGACATTTTTTCGGCCTGAAACGCAGCTGTACTTCCTTGCCTGTTTCCACTGACTCGTAGATTGCATTGATTAGTTCAAGACTCCTCCGACCTTCGAGTCCATCCACGAGATGCTGCTTATTACGAAGAATGCAATCGACCACATGTTCGTAATAAGCTTGGTGTCCGAAACCGTAGACGTTGGGCGGATTAACCGAATATTCCTCCATGACTTTGTCGTCGTCGCACTCCGGTTTGATGAAGCTCCAGACCTTCAGCTTATTTACGGCAAATCCACCGATTTCAACGACCCCCCCTTCGCCAAGTATTGAAATTGACCCTTCCAGATCTTTCGGGCGTGCCGCAGTAGTGGCCTCGATTATGCCAAGAGCTCCATTTCTGAAGCGAAGGGTAACGACGGCCGTATCTTCGGCCTCAATATTGACCAGTGCGGTTGTGCTCATGGCAAATACGCTGTCGACTTCGCCCATCATCCACTCCAGCAAATCAACATGATGGCTGGCTTGATTTGTAAGTACGCCACCATCGAGCGCCCAGGTTCCACGCCATAAGTCCTGGTCGTAGTAGGATTGCGGACGACACCATCGAACTCGAACCGTACCGAGAACCAGCTTTCCAAAACGCTCTTCTTCCAGTGCCTGGCGTAATTTTATTACCGGAACATTGAAGCGGTTCTGTTTAACAATAAACAGTTTTATTCCGGATTTATCACAGCTGCGAATCATGGCATCGGCATCCTCCAAAGTGAGTGCCATGGGTTTTTCGACAACGATATGCTTGCCATATGGCGCGAGGGCTATCACTTGCTCGGCATGCTTGCCGCTTTCTGTAAGCACTACCACAACGTCAATAGCCACTGTTGACAACATTTCGTGCATATCAGTGAAATGAGGTACGGAAAACTCCGTAGCAATTTTTTCTGCCTTTTCGCGAACTAAATCACACACAGCAACCAACCTTGCATTGTGAATCTGATTGTATCCCAATAGTTCGGAGTGGCGTTTAGCAATTCGACCGCAGCCGACCAATGCAAAATTCAGGGTACGCATGAACATCTCTTTCTGATAGTTAGTTCTCATCCAGAAAACACCTAACGCCCCAACGCTAACTGTTGGTCAGCGTTGATTCCGTCAGGAATTTTGGTGATTTCCGTTATAAAACCGGATCTTACAAAGTTGCGAAATCCGTCATGTTTTCTGCCAAGTTAAATGCGTATTCATTCCGCCGTTACTGACAATTTCCTGTTGCTACCCAATGTGCACCATAAGCCTGCCGCGACAATCGGGCGAACACTACGAATACGCATCGCGTAAACCTTGAAATATTGCAATTCGCGCCAGTTGAAATAATCCGCACGAAATATCCATTTGAACATCTACTGTACTCTCCACTCGTTCCCACGCATCAGTCATTACCAAACAGATCGCGCGTATATACCTTGTCCACCACATCTAGGAGATCCGAGCTCATTCGGTTGGCAACGATAACATCCGCCTCCTTTTTGAATTGAGCCAAATCACGCACCACACGCGAGTGAAAAAACTCAGGCTCTTTGAGCGCCGGTTCGTAGACAACAACTTCGATACCCTTGGCTTTTATCCGCTTCATTATCCCCTGAATACTGGATGCACGGAAATTGTCAGAACCGTTTTTCATGATGAGACGATAAACGCCGACAATATTAGGGTTGCGCTTGACAATACTGGCAGCGATGAAATCCTTGCGAGTGGTGTTGGAGGCCACAATCGCATTAACCAGATTTTGCGGCACATCCTGATAGTTGGCCAGCAACTGCTTGGTGTCTTTAGGCAAACAATAGCCGCCGTAACCAAATGAAGGGTTGTTGTAGTGATCCCCGATACGTTGATCCAGGCTGACACCCTGAATAATCTGTTTAGTATCAAGGCCATGCGTAGCCGCATAGGTATCCAGTTCATTGAAATACGCCACGCGCATCGCAAGATAAGTATTGGCAAACAGCTTAACGGCTTCGGCTTCGGTGGAATCGGTAAACAGCGTGTCGATATCCTGCTTGACCGCGCCCTGCTTGAGCAAATTGGCAAACACCTCGGCGCGCGTCGAGCGCTCGCCCACCACGATACGAGAAGGGTGGAGATTATCGTAAAGCGCACGCCCTTCCCTTAAAAATTCAGGAGAAAAAATCAGATTGTTGCAATTGAATTTGGCGCGCGCCTTGACGGTATAACCGACCGGAACGGTAGACTTGATGATCATCACAGCTCCGGGATTAATGCACATCACATCCTGTATCACCGACTCGATCGAGCGCGTATTGAAATAATTGGTCTCGGGGTCGTAATCGGTGGGCGTGGCAATGATGACATAATCCGCCCCGGCATAAGCCTCTGCCTTATCGAGGGTTGCACGAAAGTTAAGCGATTTATGCTGCAAATACGCTTCAATCTCGACGTCTTCAATCGGCGATTGCTTGCGGTTCAACATCTCAACCTTTTCAGGAACGATGTCGATGGCCACCACTTCACTGTGCTGGGATAGCAAAATGGCGTTGGAGAGTCCTACGTAACCGGTACCGGCGATGGCAATCTTCATTATAAACAATGCACCAAGTAATCCTGATACGCCAGCGCAATACCCGTCTGCAAATCTGTGTTCAGCTGCCAGCCCAACTGTGCGAGCTTGGAAACATCCATGATCTTACGCAGAGTGCCATCGGGTTTGCTGATGTCCTGCACGAATTCGCCTTTGAAGCCTATCACCTCGGCAACAATTTCTGCCAGCTCCCTGATGGTCAGATCCACGCCCGAGCCCACATTGATCAGCGGACAACGTGAAGAATCCACCAGCTCATCGTAGCGCGCTACGTCCAACGTCGCGAGAAACACCAGCGCATCGGCCAGATCTTCTACATAAAGAAATTCACGTTTCGGCGTACCGCTGCCCCAGAGCACAACTTCTTCCGCACCCGATACTTTTGCCTCATGCATCTTGCGGATCAGCGCAGGCAGCACGTGCGAATTGTTCAGATCATAGCTGTCGCCCGGACCGTACAGATTAGTCGGCATTGCCGCCAGCCACTTGGTGCCGTATTGGCGATTGTAGGACCAGCACATCTCGATGCCGGCTATCTTGGCCAACGCGTAAGGACGATTAGTCGCCTCCAAAGGTCCTGTCAGCAAATATTCTTCTTTGATCGGCTGTGGACAGTCGCGCGGATAGATGCAGGAACTGCCCAGAAATATCAGACGCGCCACACCCGTCGAATGTGCTGCACGGCAGATATTGGCTTCGATGAGCAGATTGCTCATCAGAAAATCTACCGGATAGACGTTGTTGGCATGAATCCCGCCGACTTTTGCCGCCGCTAAAAACACCAGTTCGGGCGTCTCCTGCTCAAAAAACTGTTGCGTCGCGACCGCATCTTCCAGATCAAGTTCCCCATGAGTGCGCGTGACGATATTGGCGTAGCCCTGACGCTGCAACTCTCGCACAATCGCACCGCCAGCCAAGCCTCGATGGCCCGCGACGTAAATCTTTGAATTCAAATCAAAGGCAAAAACGGTCATTTACTTTTCTTCTTTATAGTGTGTTTGAACTTCAGAACCGCGAAATTCAGTTCGATTGTCGTCTCTGTGTCGCTTGTTTGTAAATCTTCATCAAAAACTTCAGCGATCAATTCGCCGCTACGTTACATCAATACTTTCTGCTGAGCTTTAACAGTTACAGTATGCAGAATCACTATTACTCCAATGGCAGTATCGGATTGAGCGGCTTTCGTTGCTGCGCTCAATCCCAGTCTTCAAGGAGCTCAATCTAAAACGGCACGTAATGCACTTTTTGGGAACTCGCCTCGCACAATTCCCGCCGGAATTTCTGCCGTGATGTCGTAATCGCCATATTCTGCATGAAAATGTGGCAGAGGATGGTCTGCCCAATCCATGTATATGATAATTCCAAGGAAGCGGGATATCTCAGGCATATTCAACTATTCGTTGTAATCGTAAGCCGCAAAGCCGTGTTTCTTGACCAAATCGTCGCGCTCGGCTCCCTTAAGATCTTCCCGCACCATTTCTGCAACCAGCTCATGGAAGGTAATCTTAGGCTTCCAACCCAGCTTCTGATGTGCCTTGGTCGGATCGCCCAGCAGGGTTTCAACTTCAGTAGGACGGAAATAACGCGGATCTACCTGAACGATACACTGTGCGCCGTCATCGCGAGCGTAGTGTGGCGATCCAGCCTGGATTGCCGCGTCGGCTTCGCCTCCTCGCAATGACGACTTAATTAAATAACCCTTTTCATCTTTACCTGAACCTTCCCAGCGAATTTCCATACCCAGCTCAGCAGCAGCGATGTTCACAAAATCGCGCACGCTGTATTGCACGCCGGTGGCGATCACGAAATCTTCAGGCCGATCCTGTTGCAACATCAGCCACTGCATCTCGACGTAGTCTTTGGCATGTCCCCAGTCGCGCAGCGAATCCATATTCCCCAGGAACATACAATCTTGTAAACCGAGCTTGATGCGCGCCAGCGCACGGGTAATCTTGCGGGTAACAAAGGTCTCACCCCGTATCGGACTCTCATGATTAAACAGAATGCCGTTACAGGCGTAGATGCCATACGCTTCACGGTAATTCACGGTGATCCAGTAGGCATACATCTTGGCCACGGCGTAGGGGCTGCGCGGATAGAAAGGCGTCGTTTCCTTTTGCGGTGTTTCCTGCACCAGGCCGTACAGCTCGGAAGTTGATGCCTGATAGAAACGGGTCTTCTTTTCCAGACCCAAGATACGGATTGCTTCCAGAATACGCAGCGTCCCGATGCCGTCCGCGTTGGCCGTATATTCCGGCGTCTCGAAAGAAACCGCGACGTGACTCATCGCCGCCAGATTGTATATCTCGTCCGGCTGCACCAGCTGAATGATGCGAATCAGATTAGTCGAATCGGTCAGGTCGCCATAGTGCAACTTGAACTTGGCATTGTCGACATGCGGATCCTGATACAAGTGATCGATACGATCCGTATTGAACAGGGAGGAGCGGCGCTTGACGCCATGCACCTCATAACCTTTGCTAAGCAGCAATTCAGCCAGATATGCACCATCCTGACCGGTAATACCTGTAATCAACGCAACCTTACTGACTGACCCCATACCTACACCTCTCATTGATTATATTTAACTTTTTCGCATTCAACTTCGCGCTTTAGCGCCGTTATCTCTAAATGCAAGCGCTCGTACTCCCGAATCTTGATTTGCAGAAACTCCACCGTCAAGCGCGCCTTTTGGTCCACACCATGCGGCGTAAGCAGATAGGCATACGCTAACTTATTGCCGCTGTTACGGAAGTTATCTGCTTTCAAGCAACCTTTGGCGATCAACGCATTCAGGCAAAAATTTACCTTACCAAGACTGACGCCCAACCGTTTCGCCAAATCCCTCTGAGAAAGGCTGGGCTCGTCGGCCAATGTCTTAAGTAATCCGTAACTGGTGGTATCGTCGAGCATGAAGTGCGTTCATTCCGTGAACAGCGAACATTAAAACAGCCTAGCGTGCGTGCTGTCAAGCAAAGGCACTGCCACGTCACATGTCGTACATAACAGGCAGGCTTATCGCAATAAAACCTTACCGGTTCAGGCGCGCTTGCTGCCAGCCTTGCCCGCCCGGTGTTCCAACCCCAGCGTCGCCAGCGTTCTTTCCCGCACCGCATGCAGCAATACTTCATTTTCGTCGAGCGACTCACCGTAAGACGGAATCATTTCTTTTAACTTGCGCTGCCAGTCGTCGCTCTTGACTCTGGACGGGAAACAGCGCTCAATCACTTCGATCATCGCCTGTACCGAAGTCGACGCGCCGGGAGAGGCGCCCAATAGTGAGGCGAGCGTGCCGTCCTTTGCGCTGACAATTTCGGTGCCGAACTCCAGTCTCCCGCCTTTTTTGTCGCAGCCCTTGATGATTTGTACGCGTTGGCCGGCAGACGCTAACTCCCAGTCTTCCTCTTTTGCATCGACATAGAATTCCCGCAAACTCGCCACGCGTTCCTTGTGCGATTTAAACGCCTCGGTGATCAGATAACGTGTCAGGTCGAGGTTGTCGCGGGCAACCGACAGCATGGGTTTGATGTTGTTCGATTTGAGCGAGGAGAACAGATCCAGCACCGAACCTTCCCGCAAGAATTTGGTGGTAATGCTTGCGAACGGGCCGAACAGCAGTGCTGGTTTTCCGTCGATAATTCTGGCGTCCAGATGAGGTACCGACATCGGCGGCGCGCCCATCGGGGCCTTGCCATAAACCTTACTGTTATGGCGCTTGACGACATCCGGATTTTTGCAGATCAGCCACTGTCCGCTGACCGGGAAGCCGCCGTAACCCTGGCTTTCAGGGATGCCGGATTTCTGCAGCAAGGGCAGCGCACCACCACCCGCACCTAAAAAAACAAAGCCGGCATCTATGGTCTTGCTGTGTTCGGTGTGGTTATCCTTGATGCGCACATGCCAGCGCCCATCCGGAAACTGTTTCATACTGGTAATAGTGTGGGATAACTTCAGATCAAAAGTGGAGTGCTTGGTGAGTGCCTTGACCAGTTTACGTGTGAGCATACCGAAATCGACGTCGGTGCCGTGCTTGACCTGAGTGGCTGCGACCGCTTGCGATAATTTGCGATGCTGCATGACCAGCGGCATCCATTGTTTCAAAACGGCATGGTCTTCACTGTATTCCATTTCTTCGAATAAATGATGTACGCGCAGCGCCTCATAGCGTTTGCGCAGAAATGCCACGTTCTCTTTTCCCCAGACAAAGCTTTGATGAAAAACCGGATTGATGAATTTTTCGGGTGAGGGCAACACACCGTTTTCGACCAGATACGACCAGAATTGCAGCGAAACCTCATATGCCGCGTTGATGCCCAGCGCGCGATCGATGCTGACACTGCCATCCGCCTGTTGTGAGGTGTAGTTGAGTTCGCAATAGCCTGCATGACCGGTTCCTGCGTTGTTGAGTGCATGTGAACTTTCATGCGCCACGGACGCTAAGCGTTCAACCATCATGATTTTCAACGACGGGTCGAGTTGCACCAGCAACTTGCCGAGTGTGGCGCTCATGACGCCCGCCCCCGCCAGCAATACATCCACTTTTTTAATCGACATTACTGGTCTTCCTGGTTTGGATCATAAGATTCACACGGCATTGTCCCGATCGTTTTATCCTTTGAGAATCGAGATGCGCGCGGGCTTGAAAGCTTGGCGAACCGAGCGATTATAAACTCACCCTATAGATTTGTGGCGACTCTATTAAAAGTTTGCACAAGGAATGAAGTGGTGCCTTTACGGCAAGGCGCAGCTTGCCGTATTGCCGTAAAAATCAGGCTGTCTTGGGCGTGAAAGTAAAGGCATCTGAAAAGAACGAGTCATTCGGCAAACGGCGTCCATTGGTGAAGTCGGTGTGAGCCGCTTCCACCACGACAGGCGCACCGCAGGCATAGACCACATGTCCTGACAGATCGCTGTAGTCATCCATCGCCGCATTGTGCACGAAGCCCGTGCGTCCCTGCCACTTATCTTCCGGCAAAGCGTCAGATAGCACCGGGGTGAATTTAATCCCTCGCGCTTCCCATTGTTTCGCCATCTCCAGCATGTATAAATCGGAAAGCTTACGCGCGCCCCAGTAGAAATGCATAGGGCGTGTGATGCCGATATACAGGGCGTGCTCGATGATGGCTTTGATAGGCGCAAAACCGGTACCGGAGGCGACAAAGATGATAGGCAGATCAGAATCTTCGCGCAGGAAGAACGTGCCCAGCGGGCCCTTGAAGCGCAGGATGTCGCGCTCTTTCATTTCCTCGAAAACGTGTTGGGTAAACGCACCGCCGGCGATGTTACGGATGTGCAGCTCCAGATATTCGTCGTTATGCGGCGCATTGGCCAGTGAAAAGCTGCGCGGCTTCTGATCTTTGAGCAAAATATCAATGTATTGCCCGGCCAGAAATTGCAAACGCTCGTTGGCGGGCAATTTGAGTTTCAGTACCATCACATCCTCAGCCAGCTTTTCCATGCTGTGCACACGGCAGGGCATGGTCTTGACCTGAATGTCCTTCACCGCACTGACTTCCTTGCATTCGATCACCAGATCAGACTGAGGTTTTGCGCAGCAAAACAGCGCCATGCCTGAAGCTTTATCCGCTTCGCTCAGTGCAAAATCCTGATGTTTGCCGTAATCCACCTGTCCTTGCAGGATTTTGCCTTTGCACACGCCGCATACGCCATCGCGACAACTGTAGGGCAGCGTATGGCCGTGCCGGAGTGCGGCTTCCAGTATGGTTTCATTTGCGTCGATAGAAAATTGATGGCCGCTGGGTTGTATCGTGGTTTGAAAGGTCATGATCAAAGACTGGGTGGTTGCGCGAAAGGACGAATTTTAACGCATAATTCGCCCATGAAACGAATACTCATTGCAGGATGTGGTGATGTGGCGCGGCGAACTATCCCGAAACTCACCTCTCGTTATCGCGTCTATGCGCTGATACGCAATACATCCTATGCCGATCACTTGCGCCAACTGGGTGTCGTGCCCATGATGGGTGACTTGGATGACAGAACCAGTTTATCTCGTATCGCGGGACTGGCCGATGCGGTGCTGCACTTCGCGCCACCTGCAAATCCTCCCAGCTCCCCCTTTGCAAAAGGGGGGATAAAGGGGGGACTCCTCGATGTACGCACGCAGCATCTGCTCAGCGCCTTGTCGCAAGCGACGCTGCCAGAGCGACTGGTTTATATCAGCACCAGCGGCGTGTATGGCGATTGCGGCGGTGAGCGGGTGGACGAGACGCGTGCTGTGAATCCGGCATCCTCGCGCGGCAAATTGAGAGTAGATGCAGAACGGCAAATCCGTGCATGGGCAAAACGAAACGGGGTGAACGCCAGCATCCTGCGTGTGCCGGGAATTTACGCGGAGGATCGATTGCCACTGGCGCGATTACAGGCAGGCTCACCCGCGATGGTCGCGAGTGAAGACAGTTACAGCAATCATATTCACGCCGACGATCTGGCGAACATTGCAGTAGCCGCGTTGCAGCGGGGCAAATCTGGCCGTATTTATCACGCGACCGATGACGATGAAATGAAGATGGGCGATTACTTCGATATGGTGGCGCGAGCTTATGGTTTACCGCGATCGCCCCGCATGACGCGAGATTGCGTGCAGCGGGCCGTCTCGCCGGTGATGTGGTCGTTTATGAATGAGTCGCGCAGACTGGGCAATAAGCGCATGAAGTGCGAGTTGAAGGTGAAATTGACTTATCCGAAGATTGATAATTTTTTATTTAAAATCATATAAATGAAAAATCCGGATCGCTCCGGATTTTTTGATGGATGTCATTGCGAACAAAGAGAAGTAATCCAGAACTCTTAAAGAGACTGGATCCCCGGCTTCGCGGAGATCACACTGGTGTGTCAGCTTGCGCGCATTTCCAGCATCAGGTGGTTGATGCGTTTGACGAAGCCAGCTGGATCATCCAGTTGTCCGCCTTCGGCGAGCAAAGCCTGATCGAACAATACCGCAGCCCAGTCATCAAAATGCAGTGATTCGGCTTTGAGACGGACAACCACCGGATGTTGCGTATTAATTTCCAGAATAGGTTTAGATTCAGGGACTTTTTGTCCGGCGGCTTTCAACATACGCGCCATATTACCGCTCATGTCGTCTTCATCGGCGACCAGACACGCTGGTGAATCCGTCAGGCGATGTGTCACGCGAACTTCCTTGACGCGACCGGCAAGGGCAGCTTCGATCTTGCCCGTCAGTTCTTTGTGTTCAGTCGCTTGTTTTTCCTGATCTTGTTTTTCGGCTTCATCTTCTAACGCGCCCAGATCCAGACCGCCTTTGGCGACCGATACCAGCGTCTTTTCCTTGAATTCGGTCAAAGAGCCGACTACCCACTCATCGACGCGTGCCGAGAGCAGCAACACTTCGATACCCTTCTTGCGGAATACTTCCAGATGCGGGCTGTTTTTCGCCGCATTGAAGGTGTCGGCGGTGATGTAGTAAATCTTGTCCTGACCTTCTTTCATGCGACCGATGTAGTCAGCCAGTGATACGGTTTCATCTGGCGTGTCAGACAGGGTGGAGGCGAAGCGCAACAAGCCGGCGATGCGATCCTTGTTAGCGAAATCTTGACCGGTGCCTTCCTTGATGACCTGGCCGAACTGGCCCCAGAAGGTGGTGAATTTTTCTGCGTCGTTGGCGGCCAGATCTTCCAGCAGGCCGAGCACCTTCTTGGTGCAACCTTCGCGGATCGCTTTGATGTCCTTGGATTCCTGAAGAATCTCGCGCGATACGTTGAGCGGCAGATTGTTTGAATCGACGATGCCGCGCACGAAGCGCAAATAGGACGGCAGGAGTTGTTCCGCATCGTCCATGATGAATACGCGTTTCACATACAGCTTGATGCCGTGCTGTGCGTTGTGATCCCACATATCAAACGGAGCGCGGGATGGCACATACAGCAGTTGCGTGTATTCCTGACGACCTTCGACGCGCGCATGCGTCCATGCCAGCGGGTCTTCATAGTCGTGACCGACGTGTTTGTAGAAGGCCTTATACTCATCTTCGGAAATCTCGTTCTTGGAACGCGCCCACAAGGCGGAAGCCTGATTGACCGTTTCATCTTCATCAGTGATGACCTGGGCGCTGTCTTTCCATTCTTCCTTCTTCATCACGATCGGTTGAACGATGTGATCGGAATACTTGCGGATAATGGAACGCAGTTTGTGACCTGCGAGCAGATCGTCCTGATCGTCGCGCAGATGCAGGGTGATGGAAGTGCCGCGTGTGGCTTTTTCCACCATCTCGATGACAAATTCACCGCCGCCGTCAGATTCCCAGCAAACGCCCTGATCGGTATTTTCACCGGCACGGCGGGTGGTGACTACCACCTTGTCCGCGACGATAAAGGCGGAATAGAAACCAACGCCGAACTGACCGATCAGCCCCGCATCTTTTTGCTGGTCGCCGGAGAGTTTGGAGAAAAATTCGCGTGTGCCCGACTTTGCGATGGTACCCAGATTGTTGATGACTTCTTCGCGGCTCATACCGATGCCGTTGTCGGCGATGGTCAGCGTGCGCGCTTCCTTGTCGTAGCTGATGCTAATTTGCAGTTCGGAATCGTTTTCGAACATCGCATCGTTGTGCAGCGCTTCGAAACGCAGCTTGTCGCAAGCGTCAGAGGCGTTTGATACCAGTTCGCGCAGGAAAATTTCGCGGTTGGAGTACAAAGAGTGGATCATCAATTGCAGAAGCTGTTTTACTTCTGTTTGAAATCCCATCGTTTCGCGATTAGTGCTTGCAGTCATAGCAGTCCTTTAGTGTTTGAAGAGAGTGACGCACAAGATGGGGCGCATTTGCCCGATTTCAAGTCCCCAGCACGGATGAGAACAGGGACGTGCTACACTTCAGTTACGGTGATGGACTTACCTTTGGATTCCCTTTTGACGCAGGACAGCCATGACAACCAATCAATCTGTGAATTTATACGATATCGCCATTATTGGCGGAGGGCCTGTGGGCAGTGCGCTGGCGCTGGCTTTGAAAAACAGCAAATTTAAAGTTTGCGTGCTCGAAGCCAGGCAGGCGGATCTGCCTAGTATCGACGCGCGTGCGCTCGCCCTTTCCTGCGGCAGCCGTTTGCTGCTTGAACGTCTGTGCGTCTGGCACAAGATGCAAGATGTGTCTGCGATCCGTACCATCCACATCTCACAAAAACAAAGTTTTGGCCGTGCCGTGCTGCGCGCAACAGAAATGAAGGTGCCGGAATTGGGTTATGTGCTGCCCTATCCGGTGCTGCAGGATGCATTGACCGGCGCGCTGCAACAGAGCGCGGTAACCACCATTTATGGGGCGAGCGTCACGCAGTTATCAGGCGAGGCGGAGCATGCAGTGATCGCTTACCAGCAAAATGGCGTAGCGCACACGCTCGGCGCGCGACTGGCGGTCGTCTCAGACGGCGGTAAACTGCTGGCACAGCAATTTCCACCCTCTTATCACGATTACGGACAGAGCGCGCTGATTACTCACGTTACTTGCGCCGCTCCCAGAGTCGATACCGCCTTCGAACGTTTCACTCCGCAAGGGCCGGTGGCGCTGCTGCCCTACAAGGACGGCTATGAAATCGTCTGGACTGCGCCGCATGAACGCGCAGAAGAGATGCGCAACTGGGATGATGCGCAATTTTTATCTGAGCTGCATCAGCATTTCGGCGACCGGGTCGGTGAATTTTTAACGGTAGGTACCCGCACCTGTTACCCGCTGGGACTTAAAAAAGCGCCCGATCAGTCACCGATGCCGCATACCGTACTGCTCGGCAATGCCGCACAAACCATGCATCCGGTAGCGGGTCAGGGCTTTAATCTGGGGCTGCGCGATGCGTGGGATTTAGCGCAGGTGATACTGGATAGCCAGTTAGACGCACTCGGTGCGGAAAAGATGCTGGCCAGCTTTCGCAGCCGTCGCCTTCTGGATCGTGAGGCAGGCATTCGTTTTACCGACAGTCTGGTGCGTTTATTCTCCAACGACTTGCCAGTGGTCGGCGCCGCTCGTGCCGCTACGCTCACCGCGCTGGACTGCTTGCCGTTCGCCAAGCGCTTCGTTGCCAAACGCATGATGTTCGGCGCAAACGGCTAACGGCCCTGTGCTTCAACAAATCTACAGCTCCACCACCACCGGCGTGTGATCCGATGGTCGCTCCAGTTTGCGGGGGACTTTGTCGATGATGCAGCTTTTACACTGCGACACTAGCGGATCGCTGATCAGGATATGGTCAATGCGCATGCCCATGTTGCGGCGGAACGCCATCATCCGGTAGTCCCACCAGCTAAAGGTCTTTTCAGGTTGCTCAAACAAACGGTAACTGTCTTTCAAACCCAACGCCACGAGTGACTGAAAAGCGGCACGCTCAGGTGGACTTACCAGCACGTTGCCCGCCCAGGCCGCCGGGTCATACACATCGCAATCCTCCGGCGCGATGTTGTAGTCGCCCAGTAGCACAAGTTTCGGGTAGCGCACCAACTCATCCTTTAACCAGGCGTGCAATGCGGCTAACCAGCCTAGTTTGTACTGATACTTGTCGGAATCAGGGCTCTGGCCGTTGGGAATATAGACACAAACGATGCGCAGGTCGCCAAAGGACGCGGCGATAACCCGTTTTTGCTCATCCTCATAACCTGGTATGCACATCTGCACGTCAGTTGCCGCCTCGCGACTCACTATCGCCACGCCGTTATAAGTTTTCTGACCGGTAAACACGCTGTAATAACCTGCGGCCAGCAGCTCGGTATCGGGAAAGTCTGCATCCTGCTGCTTAGTTTCCTGCAGGCACAACACATCGACCTGATTAGCGGCCAGCCATTCCAGTACCTGAGGCAGCCGCACCTTGAGCGAGTTTACATTCCATGTCGCTATTTTCATAAATTACAAATCCATTTGATTATATTGACTTTAATTTCTATCATTTTGTTTTGCGGGGCGTATTGCGGGGAATTTGCTCAGTCATTGCAGATCACATGGGGTAGCTCTGCACGCTCATACAAAGCATGTTCGCTACCGCCAAACTAAACGACATCGAATCTGCTGCAAGCCTCCAAGATACGCTGGAAAAACTTCCTGTCTGGACAATGCTGCGCATCTAGGAACGCCTGCCGATCAAACTAACGGCACAGATTGTACTGACACATACAGGTAAATCGGGCGGACGCTTACATGGAATCACGATAAATGGCGTGATTCCAGAAATAAAAATTAACTCACACCAATCAAAAATCAAGTGCGAGAAAGACGCCGGAAATGAAAAACGACCTAGCTGGATCTCAGCTAAGTCGTTGATTTTTGGTGGGTCGTGCGGGGATCGAACCTGCGACAAACGGATTAAGAGTCCGCTGCTCTACCAGCTGAGCTAACGACCCATTCTGGCATATAGCCAAGAACTTCGCGCATTATCGTTTAACAATAATATTCTGTCAAAACAATATTGCATCTATGCAAAAGCCCTCACAGGGAGGGCTTAGCATTTATGAGGCGTCTGACGATGACCTACTTTCGCATGGGTAATCCACACTATCATTGGCGCGGAGTCGTTTCACTGTCCTGTTCGGGATGGGAAGGAGTGGGACCAACTCGCTATGGTCGTCAGACAAACTGGT
>Ga0208863_1000621_pt1 | contig 30382 bp, 22 predicted proteins | sample RifOxyD3_FD_184040 | JGI IMG/M metagenome (GOLD analysis project Ga0208863, IMG submission 184040) | Soil microbial communities from Rifle, Colorado - Rifle Oxygen_injection D3 (SPAdes) | ecosystem: Environmental > Terrestrial > Deep subsurface > Rock core/Sediment | place: Rifle, Colorado...
CCGCGACAGCGTAGGAGTTGGCAGCGCCCCGACTAAACCCGTGCAACATCACCTTGCGCGGTTGCCCGCCGAGTTTTTTCAAGATGGAATCTACTTCCCTGTAGATTTGATGCGGCTTCAGGTACGAGTCGTTGGCGTCGCTCTTGCCGTTCCACCATTGCAGACAGATCAGGCCGATATTGCGTTCCTGCAAAAACTTATGCCAGATGGCAAGATCATCGGTAGCAAAACCTTTGCTCCCATGCAACGAAACTATCCAATGTGACGGCTCAGAATTATTTGGTTTCCAAACCGCCAGGAAACTCTGCCCGTCTGAGGTGGGAAACACTTGAGGATGGAGCTTTTCACTATCGGCGTACCAGCGTCCTTGCTGCGCGAGTTGAAATACCGCAGAGGCACCCGGTGGCAGATCAGCCGAATGGACGATCATTGAATATGTGCCGAGCCAGCAGGTCAGACAGGCAGTCACCAGACGCTGGATATTTTTTCGCGTGAATTTCATCGTTACTCTTTCGGTTGTAATTGTTTAACTGGCCAGTCAGACGCATTATGCGCCTTGAAAGTCATGATGTTAAATCTGCCCCCAATGGTCTTCCCACCCCGCATTATTCCACCATCTTCAACATCCCGTCGATGGTGTTCAACCCGCCCAGCCAGAAGGCCGGATCATCCAGATCGACGCCGAAGGGCTTGAGCAGTTCAGCCGGGGTGTTGCTGCCTCCGGCGCGCAGCAGATCGAGGTATCTGGGGACAAAGGCCGCCGGATCTTCCTGGTAGAGATTGTAGAGGGCCAGCACCAGCAGCTCGCCAAAGGCGTAGGAATAAACATAGCCGGGGGTGTTCAGAAAATGGGGGATGTACGACCACCAGAGGCCATAGTCCTCCCGCAGGGTTACGGAATCGGCAAACATGGCTCGTTGGGTTTTCAGCCAGTACTCGGCCAACTGCTCCGGGGAAAGTTCGCCGCTCTCCCGCCGGGCGTTGTGTACCGCATGCTCAAAGCGGTTCATGGCAACCTGGCGGAAGACCGTGGCAAAGATGGACTCCAGCTTCTGACAGATGAAGGCCCTGCGTTCCTCAGGGTTGGTCAGCAGCTTGACCTGGGATTTGAACAAAAGCAGTTCGGCAAAAACCGAGGCAGTCTCGGCCAGAACCAGGGTGGTTGAGGAATTGTAATAGCCGTTTTCAGCGGCCAGATACTGATGCACCCCGTGCCCCAGCTCATGGGCCACGGTGGAGATGTCGCGCAGGCTGCCGGTATAATTCAGCAGCACATAAGGATGCACCTCCGGCACACAGGGGTGGGCAAAGGCCCCGCCGCGCTTGCCTTCGAGGATCGGGGCATGGATCCAGCGTTTTTCAAAAAACAGGGCGGCTATCTCTCCTATCTCTGGAGCAAACTCGTGAAAGGCGGTCAGCACCATCTCCCTGCTGGTCTGCCAGTCTACTTGGGTCGTGGGCAGGTGGGGCAGAGGGGCGTAGCGGTCGTAGTCGTACAGCTCAGCCAGGCCGAGGATCTCTTTCTTGAGCCGGTAGTAGCGCTGAACCATGTCGTAGCGGCTGCTGACCGCCTCGACCAGCACCGTGACGGTATGATCCTCCAGTTCGTTATAGAGGTTCATGGAGCTGACCCAGGAATCATAGCGGCGCAGCCGGTCGTCGATCATCTTCTCGGCCAGCAGGGTGTTGAAGATATGACTCAGAACGTGGAGCTGGCTGGCGAGCCCAGCGGTGAGTTCATCGGCCGCCTGGGCCCGGACTGCGCGCTCCGGGCTGTAGAGATCGGTCAGCACCTCCTCTTCAGTCCGCTGTTTTTCCCCGAACTTGAGATGCCCCATGACCTTTTCAAAGAGGTTGCTCCAGCTGGAGCGGCCCACCGGCGCCTTTTCGATGAGCAGGGTTTCCTCGGCCATGGACAGGAGATGCCGGGCATAGCGCCGCATGCTTGCCAGATGGTGGCGGTAGTGACGCAGGTTCTCGTCTGCCAGCAAGGGGGTTGCCGCGCCGTCTTCAAGCTTGCTCCATTCCAGCTCGAAAAATACCGTCTCCCTGCCAATCCGGCTGCCCGCCTCCTTGATCTTTTGCAGGAATGCGCCAGCCGGAGCGTTCTGGATCTGGGTGGTAAAGTTGAGAAAGGCGAAGGTGGCAATCCGGCCCATCAGGGTTTCCAGGGTTTCCAGGTGCGAAACCAGAGCGCAAAGCTCGCTCGCCTCAAGACCTGCGACCCGGCCCGCGTATTGCTCCTTAAGGGCGCAGGCCTCCTGCTCGCAGCAGGCGAGGTCGGTTTCGATCCGGGGATCAGCAAGTCCCTGGTAAAGGTCGCTCAGCTGCCAGATAATCCCGGTGGTGCCGAGTTGTTCGTTAATAGTGGCGCTCATGGTTTTTGCTCCCTTGTCTGCCTGAAATTTTCCTTCTGCCTTCTGTTCCTGAGGGATGCTTCCGGGGTCAGATGCCCAGATCGTGGATTCAAGTTCGAAGTGCAACTCCCAGTGCTGAGGCAATATAGCGCATCGTCATGTCAAAAAACACCTCAAATTGCTGGCCAGGACGGGAATCCGCCCCCGTCGATCCTTGAGATGACAAGTCAACTCTTGACAAGAGCCGGTATTCTGGTTGATATAGCGGGCAACGATCAATGATGATTATCTCATCAGGATTCTGGCAAAGATCGAAAGGAAAGCTGAGATGAAGAAGAAAATCACTGTTGCCGCCCTGATCTGGATACTGGGAGCTGGCCCCGCCTTTGCTTCTGGCTATCGGGTGCCGGAACAATCCACCAATGCAGTCGCGCTCAGCAGCGCCTGCGTGGCCAATACTCCTGGCGCCGATGCGGGTTATTACAATCCGGCCAATATGAGCTGGCTGGAAGACGGCTGGCATTCCGACCTCAGCTTCACCTGGCTTAAGCTGGCAAGCATTGATTATGCTGATAAAACAGATTCCAGCCGAAACGATGGCTCCAGAACAGAAAACTTTATCCTGCCGCAGTTTCATCTTGTCTCGCCACGCTACAACAACTTCCGCTTTGGTCTTTCCGTCGTCTATCCCTTCGGCCTTTCTCAGCGGCGGGAATCTCCGTTCCCCCGGATGACCGCGGAAGAATTTACCCTGCAAACCTACGAGATCAACCCCAGCCTTGCGTACCAGGTAAACAGCCAGCTTGCTCTGGCCGCAGGAGTTCGGGCGATTTACAGCACGGGCAGGGTAAAAAGCAGCGACACCCTCGGTTATCTTGCTTTCGCAACGCGGGATCTCGAAGGCACTGGCCTGGATTACGGCTACAACCTGGCCGTCACCTATAAACCAATCAGCAACCTTTCTCTGGCGGCAACCTACCGTTCCAAGATCAATCTGAAGCTTACCGGAGAGGCTACGCTTGGTATTGGCGGCGCCACTGTTTACAGCAACCGTGATGCCGAGGTTATGGTGCCTGCTCCAGCGGTACTTTCCCTGGCCGCAGCCTACACCTTTAACAAAACCACCGTAGAGTTTGCCTACGACAAAACTTACTGGAACGCTTATGACAAGCTGGATTTCAATTACGCAGTCTCCCTGCTTAGCATTGACCCCAATCTGTATAATCTTTTCGATGCCCCAGTGGCAAAAAACTGGAGCAACAGCGAGGCCTTTCACCTTGGCCTGACCCACAGGCTGAACCGAGACTGGACGATAATGGCTGGGTTCGCCCTCGATCAAACCCCGATCCCGGATCAGACCTTAGGCTTTGAACTACCGGACTCCAAGGCAATAGTTTACTCCCTTGGGGCGCGCTACCAGCTTAACGACCGGCTCCAGATTGGCGCGGCCTATATGTACTCTGACAAGGAAAGCCGAACCGTAACCAATGCCGGAGGCATCGACGGCACCTTCACCAATGCCGCAGCCCAACTGCTCAATATCGGGCTGCAATACCGCTTCTAAAGTGACCATAATCAATGACTGAACCCACGGCGGTTTCCGCCTCCAATTACCCCCCGGATGTTCATTGTCTCAAATCAGGCGACCGGGAAATCTTTCTCATCGGCACGGCCCATATCTCCCGGGAATCCGTAGACCTGGTTCGCCAGGTTATTGCCGGCGAAAGACCGGACTGCGTCTGCGTCGAGCTGGACGAAAAACGCTACGAGGCTCTGGCCAAGCGCAAGACCTGGGAGCTTCTTGACCTGCGGGAGATCATCCGCAAGAAGCAGCTCTCCACCCTGCTGATCAACATGATCCTGGCCTCTTACCAAAAACGGCTCGGCGATCAGATGGGGGTCAAACCGGGCACCGAACTACTGGAGGCGGTGCAGGAAGCGGAGAAATACGGGATCCCCGTAGCCCTCTGCGACCGGGATGTGCGAGTCACCCTGCGCCGGGCCTGGCAATCCACCTCGTTCTGGCGCAAGAATTATCTGCTGGCCAGCATCATAACCAGCATGTTCGAAGAGACCGAAATCACCGAGGACAAACTGCGGGAGCTGAAAGAAAGCGATGTGCTTTCCGAACTGCTGGCTGAACTAGGCCAGGCCATGCCCGAACTGAAAAGGGTGCTCATTGACGAACGGGACACCTTTCTGGCCGAAAAAATCAAGGCCTCCACAGGCAAAAGGCTGGTGGCCGTGGTGGGAGCCGGACATGTGGCCGGAATAAAAATAGCGCTTGGCGAGGATCGCAGCGAGCAGATGGAAGAGATCAACCTGATCCCCCCCGTTTCCAAGGTCTGGGAGGTGATTGGCTGGGCCATCCCCGCCCTGATCGTGGCGGCCATGCTTGGAATCGCCCTTACCAAGGGCGCGGAGGTGGCTGGCGACAATCTGCTCTTCTGGATTCTGGCCACCGGCCTTCCCGCAGCCCTCGGGGCCATCCTGGCGCTGGCCCATCCCTTCACCATCTTCAGCGCCTTTGTGGGGGCGCCCATCACCACCCTTTTGCCCATCCTCGGCGTGGGACATGTCACGGCCTTTGTTCAGGTTATGAGTCAACCGCCGCTGGTTATAGAGTTTGAAACCGTTCTTCAGGATATGGCCACCTTTAGCGGCTGGTGGCGCAACCGACTGTTGCGGCTTTTTCTGGCCTTTACCCTGCCAAGCATTGGGGCCGTGGTCGGCATGTGGATCGGCGGCTCCAGAATTATCTCCAACCTCTTTTAAAATCATGCCGAAAGCATCTTTTCGCTGCTGAACAGTTACCTGAACATTACCTTAACAACTTAACCAACGATAATTAATCAGGAAAAATCATGAGCAAAAATCTGTATCTTAAGGGCAGGCAAGCCCGTCACCTGCGCGGCCTGGGACACCATCTTTCTCCTGTGGTCATGATCGGCAAGGATGGTCTTACCGACAATCTCCTCGACGCCCTGGAAGAAGTGCTGACCGCCCACGAACTGGTCAAGGTCAAGATCCAGGACGGCTGCCCGCATGGCAGGGAAGGGGCTGCCGAGCTGCTGGCCAAACAGACCAAGAGCCGAATCGCCCAGATCATCGGCAAGACCTTTCTGCTCTTCCGCGAGAACAAGGAGCTGAAAGAAGGTAGAAAGATCGAGCTGCCGACAGACAGATAGCCCTTGCCTAACACCAGACTATGCGTGATTATCTTGACCTGCTGAAAACCGCCGACAAGGATGCCATCCGCGCCAGCCGGGCAGAAACAGCCATCCGGCTGGCCCAGCCCAAGAAAGGCTTCCTGCGTTTCCGCGAGCCCTATCAGGCCCTGCGCCATCTGCATGCCCAGTTCACCGATTTCAGCCAGGAAGCGGTGACCATCGGCAGGCCCGCTGAGCTGGGCGAGGCGGATCGTCGTCTGGTGCATGAGGCGATGCGGGCCTTCATGCCTTGGCGCAAGGGGCCTTTCAAGGTCTTCGGGGTTGAGATCGAGGCGGAATGGCAAAGCTGGCGCAAGTGGAACCGGCTGCTCCCTGCCCTGCCCGACCTCGCTGGCAAGATCGTGGCAGATATCGGCTGCAACAACGGCTACTACATGTTTCGCATGCTACCGCAGAAACCGCGCTGCGTTATCGGCCTGGAGCCCTTTCTCCAGCATTATTACTGTTTCAAGACCCTGCGCCGGATGGCCGGGGCCGATGAACTGTTCATCGAGCTGATGGGGGTGGAGGATATCCCCCTCTTCCCCTCCTGTTTTGAGGTGGTCTTTCTGCTGGGCATCATCTATCACCGCATCTCGCCGGTGGAGATGCTGCGGGAAATCCGGGCGGCCATGCAGCCGGGCGGGATTTTGCTTATAGAATCACAGGCCATTCCGGGCGCGGCCCCGGTGGCTCTTTTCCCGGAGGAACGCTACGCCAAGGTGCCAGGCACCTATTTCGTGCCCACGGCCAGCTGCCTGCGAAACTGGCTTCTCCGCACCGGTTTTACCGAGGTGGAGATTTTTTGCAGCCACCCCATGAGCAGCGAGGAACAGCGCAAAACAGACTGGATGACCTTTGAATCCTACGAGGATTTCCTCGACCAAAACAACCCGGCCCTGACCGTAGAAGGCTACCCGGCCCCCTTGCGGGTGTTTCTTAAGGCGGTGAACCCCGGCGCCGTGGGGCAAAAATAACCTTAACTGACACAAGGAGCCGAAATTAATAATTCAGGAGGGCGTATTCACGCCAGTATTCTGAATCCTGACTCCTGAATTCTGAATTCCCCGGATAAATCAACCCTCAACCCAACATGGTGACAACGTGGCAAAACCGAATTATCAATACGAAAAACGGCAACGAGAGCTGGCAAAGAAAAAGAAGAAAGAAGAAAAGAAGCAGATTTTGCTGGAAAAAAAGGAGCTGCCGTCAGAAGACGAGATAAATCAGCCAACAGAGGCAGAGGCGGAATGAGGCCGTTTTTTTTTGCCTGGTAAGCTGTGCCACCAGGCCAAAGAGAAAAAACAACCATCTTTTTTATTGCTCTTTGATAGCCAATCAACAATAGTGCCGGTTTATTAACAAGCAAAGGAAAAAAACGGCATGAACATCCCCTCCAAGGAAACACCCGACAAACAGCTTACTGCCCTGTCCCTTGCGGCCCTAGGCGTTGTCTTTGGCGATATCGGCACCAGCCCGCTTTACGCCATGCGGGAATGTTTTCACGGTCAATACGGCATTGCGGCCTCCGCCGCTAATGTACTCGGCGTCTTGTCCCTCATCTTCTGGGCTCTGCTGCTTATTGTCAGCATCAAATACCTCGGCTTCATCCTCCTGGCGGATAACGAAGGCGAGGGCGGGGTTCTGGCCCTTACCGCCCTGATCAAACCGAAAAACGTCAAACCGCGCACCCCCCAATGGGCCCTGGTAGGAATCGGTCTCTTTGCCGCCTGCCTGATGTATGGCGATGGCATGATCACCCCGGCCATCTCAGTACTCAGTGCCGTAGAAGGGGTACAAAACATCACCCCGGTACTGGAGGCCTGGATCATCCCGGCCACCATTATCATCCTGGCCGGGCTGTTTCTTATCCAGAAGCGGGGCACCGCCAAGGTAGGCCGCCTGTTCGGGCCGATCATGCTCCTCTGGTTCTGCGTGCTTGCCGCCTTAGGCCTTGCCCAGATCGTGCGCGGCCCACAGGTTCTGGCCGCTGTTTTTCCCTGGCACGGCATCAATTTTCTTCTTGCAAACAAGATCCACGGCTTCATCGTCCTGGGCGCTGTCTTCCTGGCAGTTACCGGGGCCGAGGCCATTTACGCCGACATGGGCCACTTTGGCAAACGCCCCATCCAGCGGGTCTGGTTCGTACTCGTCTTTCCCTCCCTGGTTCTGAACTATTTTGGCCAGGGCGCTCTCCTGCTGGTTCGACCGGAGGAAGCGTATCACCCCTTCTACGCCCTGGTTCCAGACTGGGCCATGATCCCCATGGTGCTTCTGGCCACCCTTGCCACCATCATCGCCTCCCAGGCTGTAATCACCGGCTCCTTTTCCCTCACCCGCCAGGCGATCCAGATGGGGTACCTGCCCCGGATGCGGATCACCCATACCTCGTCCTCCCACATGGGCCAGATTTATGTAGGCCCGGTGAACTGGGCCCTGATGCTCTGCACCATCGGCCTGGTTCTGGGCTTTCAATCCTCAAGCAAGCTGGCCGCCGCCTACGGCGTGGCGGTAAGCGCCACCATGCTGATCACCACCACCCTCTTTTTTGTGGTCGCCAGCAAGCGCTGGGGCTGGAGCCGACTTACCGCCGGGCTGCTCACCGCCCTTTTCTTTGTGGTCGATCTTCCCTTTTTCGCGGCGAACATGAGCAAGCTCTTCCACGGCGCCTGGTTCGCCCTGGCCATTGGCGGCTTCTTTTTTCTGGTGATGCTGACCTGGGAACAGGGCCGGGAAATCCTTGGCCGAAGGATGCGCAGCCTGACTCCGAAGCTGGATGAATTCAAAAAAATGCTCAAACTCCACCCACCGCAACGGATCAACGGCCAGGCTGTGTTCCTGACCAGGGGCCATGACATTGTCCCCGCCGCACTGATGCACAACCTGAAGCACAACAAGATCCTGCACTCCGAGGTGGTTTTCCTCAATATCCGCACCGAAGAAATCCCCAGGGTGCCAAATTTCGAGAAAATCGAGGCCGAAAAACTGGGCGCGGGCCTCTACCGCATCATCGCCCACTACGGCTTCATGGAAGAGCCGAAAATTGGCACCATTTTCAACCTGGCCCGCAGCAAGGGGATGAATCTGGACATGAAAGAGGCCAGCTTTTTCCTGGGCCGGGAAAAACTCTCCATCGGTGAATACCCGGAGATGTGGCGCTGGCGTTCGCACCTTTTCCTCTTTCTGGCGCGCAACGCCATGGATGCTGCGGGATTTTTCGACATCCCCTCGGATCAGGTCATCGAGGTTGGGGTGCAGCTGGAGCTGTAACTCCGTAACCGTTCAGCAGCACCGCATCTGCGTTGTCATCAGCCTGCTCATGTGCACTAGCACACGTCGCAGACTTCTTCCTAGCAGCTACAGCACTGCTGAACGGTTACGTTTCATGTTTTCGAGTGCTTGGCACGATGGAGTATAGTGAATGGGCAGCATCCTCTTGCTGACCGGTTACAGAAATTCGAGCTTCCGGTTTCTAAAGTACAAAACAATATCACCAGCCACCATGATCCCGTTGAGGATATACAGCCAGATCACCGGATCGGGGCTGAAGAAAATCTTGTGCATGATGCCGGAGATATAGCCCAATAAAACCACGCCCAGAAAAAAGAGGCTCTTGCCAGCATTGGTTCGCGCCCGGTACGAGCGAGACAGGGAAAAAGGCCAGGCCGCGCCAAAGCAGACCAGCATGATAATTTCAAAAATACTCATAGTTCCCCCAATCGTTTTCCAGCGGTAAGGTCAGCTTGAATCCTTACCATTTCCGCCTCCATTCTGACCAGTATTTTTCTCCTTACGGCCTTACGGATTGTGATGACAACACCCTGGAAAAACCTGCTGGCCCGCAGCATAACCACCCCGGCTCAGTTGGGTCGGCATTTCAACGCGGATTTTTCGGCCTTGAACCAGGTGAGCGAACGGTTTCCGATGCGGATCAACCCCTATTACCTGGGGCTGATCAAGGCCCCGGGCGATCCTCTCTGGCGGCAGGCCGTGCCTGATCCGCTGGAACTGGACGACAGCATCTGCCTTATCGACCCGTTGGATGAGGAAAACCGCTCACCGGTGCCTAATCTGGTTCACACCTATCCGGATCGCGCTCTCTTTCTGGTAACCGGCCAATGCGCCATGTACTGCCGGTTCTGCACCAGAAAAAGAAAGGTGGGCACCAGCCGCATGCTGGCCAGCCGGGAGGCCATGCAGGCCGCCTTTGCCTATCTGCGCGAGAACAAACAGATCCGCGATGTCCTCATTTCCGGCGGAGACCCGCTTCTCTTGAGCGACGAGACCCTTATCTGGCTGCTGGACAACCTGCGGGCCATCCCCTCGCTCCAGATCATCCGCATCGGCAGCCGGGTTCCCTGCACCCTGCCCATGCGGATCACCACCCGGCTGGCCGCCATCCTCAAACGCTATCACCCCCTCTACCTCAACACCCATTTCAACCATCCCGACGAGATAACGCCCGAGGCGGCCAAGGCCTGCGCCCGGCTGGCCGGAGCCGGCATCCCCCTGGGCAACCAGACGGTGCTGCTCAGAGGCGTCAACGACAACGCCGCGACCATTACCAGACTCATGCACGCCCTGCTCATGATCCGGGTAAAGCCATATTATCTTTTCCAGTCGGACATGACCCAAGGCGTCAACCACTTCAGAACCAGGGTGGAGACCGGCCTTGAGATCATGCAATCCCTGATCGGCCACACCTCCGGCCTGGCCGTGCCAACCTTCGCCATTGACGCGCCAGGCGGAGGGGGCAAGGTGCCTTTGAGCCCCAACTACCTCACCAGCCTGGGCAAAACCGTTACCCTGAAAAATTATCTCGGAGCCCCCTGCAGTTACCATAACGATCTTGCCTGATAGCCTTGCTGCAACTGTCCGAAAATACTGGATTCCGGCCTTCGCCGGAATGACGAAAGGCAGCATCTTTTGACTTGTTCCGAGTCCATCCTATTTGATATCATCAAATAAGTTCATGGCAAAAGGAGGCCACCGCATGCTGAAAAAAATCCTCATTGCCGTTGACGGCTCGCCATACAGCACCAATTCCCTCCGCTATCTTGGCCAACTTTTCCAGCAGCTTCCAGATATTAATTTTCATCTTCTGGCGATTGTCCCGGCCAGCAGCCTGGGCTCAGCCGCCCGGGACTGGCTGACCGAGGCGGAACTGCTCAATACCGTAAGCCCGGCCACCCGCAAGCTGCTGGCCGCCCAAAAAAAATACATGCTGCAAGCCACAGACACCCTCCGGCGGCTTGGCCTTGCCGAAGAACAGATCCACACCTCTGTCCGGCTTTCCCAGCGGAGCGTGGCTGATGATATCATCCATGAGGCCCGGCAGGGAAAATACGATGCCCTGCTCATTGGCCGCCGGGGTATCGGCAAGCTGGAAGAGATAATCATGGGCAGTGTTTCAGCCACCATTTTAGAAAAATGCCATGATGTTCCCCTGTGGATCATCGATGGCCAGGTCAACTCCTGTAAATTCCTGGTGCCGGTGGACGGCACCAGTCATTCCCTGAAGGCCATTGACCACCTGGCCTTTATCTTGACCGACAACCCCTGCGCCGAAGTGACCCTCTTTTACTCCAAAGCCCTGCTGGGCAGTCATCCCCGAATCAAGCCGGAAGATTTCTATGCCGTCTGGGGCAAGGCCTGGTGTGAAGAGAATCTGCGCAGACCGGACAGCCTTTTCCATGCCCCCCAGCAACTCCTCCTTGACGGCGGCTTTCCGGCGGAGCGCATCTTCTGGCTGGAAACCTCCATGGGCATCGACCCCAGCCGTCAGATCCTGCGCCAGGCCCTGATCGATGATTTCGGCACCATCGTCATGGGCCGCCGGGGAGAGAAGATCAAGAAAGGCATCTTTCGAGGTGTTTCAGACCGGGTACTGCTCATGGCCGAAGAGGTGGCGATCTGGATCATCGGCTGACCAGCCAAGCGATACCAGTTGACAGGCGAGACATTTACCAATACAAAATAGAAAGTTGCCTCAAAAGACCTTTACCAGGATAGCCATGACCTTAAAAATTCTCGTGGTGGACAACCACCCGATGATCCTGAAACTCCTGAGCAATTTCCTGGGCAAGGAAGGCCACGAGGTAAGGACAGCCAGCGATGGCCTGGCGGCCCTCAACGTGCTGGAGGATTACACTCCAGACATCGCCTTCATCGATCTGGTCATGCCCAACATCGGCGGGGACAAGCTCTGCCGGATTATCCGCAGCATCCCCAGGTTTGCCGACCTTTTCATCGTCATCCTTTCCGCCATTGCCGCAGAGGATCACATTGATTACCAGAAATTCGGCGCCAACGCCTGCATTGCCAAGGGTTCAATCAAATCCATCCAGAAACATGTGCTGGACATCCTCCAGCATCGCGCCGACAAATCCCAGGCCAGCTGCCTTGAACCGGTGGCAAATATTGAAGACATCCACTACCGGATCATTACCCGGGAGCTGCTTTCCTCAAGAAATCATTTTGAAGCCATTATCAACAACATGTCCGAGGCGGTTTTCGAACTGACCCCGGATGGAACGATAATCTTCGCCAATCTGGCTGCCCTGGCCCTGTTCAACCTGGCCGAAGAGAAACTGCTGGCCGCAAACCTTGTCACGTTTTTTTCCGAGAATGCCCAGACAATGATTGCAGACCTGCTGGCGCACCCGGAAAACCTGCCCCTGCTGATCGAAGACCACCCGCTTACCCTGGTAAACGGTAAACATGTCTCTCTGCATTTCCTGGCGCTTAGCCATAACGGCCAGCCCAGCATCATCCTGATCGCCAGGGACATCAGCGAACGGTACGAAACCGAGCAGGCCCTGCTGGCCAACGAAACGCGCTTCCGGGAGCTGTTCAACAACATGAGCTCAGGGGTCGCGGTTTATGAGGCGAGAGATCCCGCAACCAACGATTTTATCTTTGTCGACTTTAACCAGGCTGCGGAACGCATCGAAAAGATTCGCAAAGACCAGGTGATCGGCAGATCGCTCCTCGATGTCTTTCCCGGGGCAAGGGAATTCGGCCTGCCTGCCGTGCTGCAGCGGGTGTGGCAAACCGGCCACTCGGAACATCATCCGATCTCCCTCTACACCGACAACCGCCTGAGCGGCTGGCGGGAAAATTATGTGTACAAGCTGCCCTCCGGCGAGGTTGTCGCCATTTATGAAGATGTCACCGCCCGGAAACAGGCGGAAAACAAGCTGGCCGAAGAATCAGCCATGAACGGGGCCGTGGCAAGAATATCCCGGATGATCATCTCCTCCGATTCCCTGAAGGATATCTCCACCGCCCTGCTTGAGGAAATCCTGGCTCTGACCAGCAGCAGGCAAGGAATTATCGACCTTCTTGACCCAAAAACAAATGACCTGCTGGCCATGGCTTTTTACCCCCCGCAACTCCAGGCCATGTGCGTCATAAACGAGGATGGCGCATCCTGTGTGCATGCCCCCCATGGCCTGGTCAACTGGGTTCTCGAAAACAGAAACAGCATCCTCTCAAACTCGCCGCTCACCGAGTACCAGACCAACGCCAGTCCTGACAGCCTGACCACCTCCACCCGCATTATGGCGGTGCCAGCCATGATCAACAACGAATTCCTCGGCTTCATCACCGTGGCTGACAGCTCCCGTGATTATGAAAAACGCGACCTCGAGATCATTGAACAGTTCGCCTCCCTGTTCGCCCTGGCCGCGCAGAAAAAACAGGCCCAGGATCACATTGCCCATCTGGCCCATCACGACCCGCTCACCGGTCTGATCAACCGACATCTTTTCCCTGATCGCCTGGCCCAGGCCATGATTTTAAGCCAGCGGCACCATAAAAAAATCGCCATCCTCTATGTTGATCTGGATAAATTCAAGCAGATCAATGACGCGCACGGACATCTTGCTGGAGACGCAGTCCTAAGAGAGGTCGCCGCCAGACTGCGCTCCCTGCTGCGCGACTCCGACACCGTCGCCCGCATGGGCGGAGATGAATTCGTGGTGATTCTCCATGATATGTCCAGCAAAGCCGCTGTGGAAAATATAACGACAAAAATCATCGAGACCCTGGCCGAACCCATCCTCTTTCACGAGTCAAGTTTTACGGTCATGGCCAGCGTGGGCATCAGCATCTATCCTGACGATGACAGACAGATCGACGCCCTGCTCCAGAAAGCGGACAAGGCCATGTATCAGGCTAAAAAATCAAACGCCACCAACCACATTTTTTACGAAGAATAGTCGCACCACACTGCGGCCTTGCAATCTTTTCCGGAGCCTGCCATGCTTGCCAAGGTTATCAGTGGAACAGTTCTGGGCGTTGACGGACATCTTGTTGACGTAGAGATTGACATCGCCATGGGCCTGCCGACCTTCACCATTGTCGGCCTTGCCGAAGGCGCGGTGCGGGAAAGCAAGGATCGCGTCAAGGCGGCCATCAAGAACAGCGGCTACGATTTCCCCAATCGGCGTATCACCGTAAACCTCGCCCCCGCCGATCTCAAAAAATCAGGCACCGGCTTTGACCTGCCCATTGCCCTGGGCATTCTGGCCTCCACCGGACTAATCAACCCGGAGATCCTCGCTAAAACCTGCGTCACCGGAGAGCTTTCCCTGGATGGCGGCCTGCGCCCTACGCCGGGCATTCTCTCTATCGCCCTGGCCGCGCGAAAGGCTGGCCTGGCCAACTATCTGGTTCCCGAAGCCAATGCTGCGGAAGGGGCCGTGGTGGAGGGAATCAACACCCTGAGCGTGGCCGCCCTGCATGAGGCGGTGGAAATACTCGCCGGGAAAAAAGAACTCTCCCCGACAAGCATCTGCCACACCGACCTGTTCCATCAGACAGAGATACTGGAAAACGACTTCTCCGAGGTCAAGGGCCACGCCCATGTAAAACGGGCGCTGGAGGTGGCCGCCGCCGGCAGACACAACATCCTGCTTTCCGGCCCGCCTGGTTCAGGCAAGACCATGCTGGCCCGCAGACTCCCCTCGATTCTGCCCGATCTTTCCTTTGACGAGGCCCTGGAAACCACCAAGATCTATTCCTCCCTGGGTCTTATCCCCAAGGACAAAAGCCTGATTACCACCCGGCCCTTCCGGACACCGCACCATACCATTTCCGATGCCGGGCTGATCGGCGGCGGACAGATTCCCAGGCCTGGGGAGGTCTCCCTGGCCCATAATGGCGTGCTTTTTCTTGATGAGCTGCCGGAATTCAAACGCAATGTCCTGGAGGTTCTGCGGCAGCCTCTGGAAGATGGCCAGGTCACCATTGCCAGGGCCTCGCAATCACTCCGCTTTCCCGCAGATTTCATGCTGGTGGCGGCAATGAACCCCTGCCCTTGCAGCTTCTTAGGCTCGGACAAGGACTGCCTCTGCACGCCCTCGCAAATCCAGCGCTACCGCAGCAGACTCTCCGGCCCCCTGCTGGACAGGATTGATATCCATCTGGAGGTGCCGGCGGTGAAGGTGCAGGAACTCACGGCCATCCAGGCCGGCGAGACCTCGGCCACTGTCAAGGCCAGGGTAAGCAAGGCCCATGCTCTGCAGCAGGCGCGGTTTTCCGGGAGGACTGCGGTGTACTTCAACAGCCAGATGGGGCCCCGGGATCTCAAGCGCCATTGCGCCCTTGACAGCCACGGGCAGGAGCTGCTGGTACAGGCCACGACCCGGCTGGGCCTTTCCGCCCGAGCCTATCATCGCATTTTAAAGATCGCCCGTACCATTGCCGACCTGGAAGCAAGCCCAAACATCCTTTCAAGCCACCTCGCCGAAGCCATCCAATACCGCCGCCTGCCAAACCAGTAATTTTAGACAACCTTGAATAATTCATCTTTTCGTCGCTCTCCAGAAGAAGGTAATTATTCAGAAGTCGGAATTCAGAAGTCAGGATTGCGTATTTACGTAGTATTCTTAATTCTGACTCCTGAATCCTGAATTCTACGGATTTTTCAAGGTTCCCTCTAAACAATCCACCCAGAGTCAGCATTCTCCTCTTGACAACCCACTGCCACCCTGTGGTACTAATAGCACAACAGTAAACACGCCCCTCTTTTTCCTTTGCCCGGAGCAACCGATGGACAAGCAGGATTTTTTATCAGCGCGCAAGAAACTTGGCAAGACTCAGAAACAAATGGCCGAACTTTTGGGCTCATCAACAAAGGCTATCCAAGGCTACGAACAGGGCTGGCGCTCAGCCCCCCCCCATGTCGAACGGCAGGTTTTCTTCCTGCTCTCCCGCCAGCGGCAAAAAAACAACGGCAGTCCCCTGCCCTGCTGGAAGATAAAAAGTTGCCCTGAAGAAAGGCGGGAGCAATGCCCGGCCTGGGAATTCCAGGCCGGAGAATTATGCTGGTTCATCAACGGCACCATTTGCGAGTGCAAGGCCCAGAAAAACTGGAAGGAAAAAATGAAAATCTGCCTGAATTGTGAAGTGTTTATCCCTTTTCTCTGATTTTTCTTGTAACTACTCAACGCCCCAACCGAAACCACAAAAGTAATATGAAAAAACACACCACGAAGGACACAGAGAACACGAAGAAAATCTTTCCTGTGTTTTAAAACTTCGTGATCTTCGTGATCTTCGTGGTAAAAATATTTTGCGTTATCTAAAATATCTTTAGCTTGAATTACCCCTTCATCACCAGAGGATACCCACCATGCCAGAAATTTACCCTGATATCACCGCCATCATCGGCAGAACCCCCCTGCTCAGCCTGTCTCGACTCGGAGCAGGACTAAAGGCCCAACTGCTTGCCAAACTGGAATTCCAGAACCCTTTGGGAAGCGTCAAGGATCGCATCGGCCTGGCCATGATCCTCGCCGCCGAAAAACAAGGGCTGCTTAAACCGACCACCACCATCATCGAGCCAACCAGCGGCAATACCGGCATCGCCCTGGCCTTTGTCTGCGCCGCCAGAAAATACCGGCTTATCCTGACCATGCCGGAGACCATGAGTCTTGAGAGACGGGCGCTCCTGAAGCATCTGGGCGCCGAACTGATTCTTACCCCTGGCAGCGAAGGAATGAAAGGCGCCATAGCCAGGGCGGAAGAACTGACTGCCGCAACCCCGGACAGCTTCATGCCCAACCAGTTTACCAACCCGGCCAACCCGGAGGTTCACCGCCGCACCACAGCCCTGGAAATCTGGGAAACCACAAACGGCGGTATCGATATCTTTGTAGCCGGAGTCGGAACCGGCGGCACCATCACCGGGGTCGGCGAGGTAATCAAGGAGAAAAAGCCCTCCCTGCATGTGGTGGCGGTGGAGCCTGCCGATTCTCCAGTCCTCTCTGGAGGAAAACCCGGCCCCCACAAGATTCAGGGCATCGGCGCGGGCTTTATCCCCAAAATCCTCAACCCGGATATCATCGATGAAATCATCCAGGTGACCAACGAACAGGCCATGGAGACCGCCCGCAAAATCGCCAGAACCGAAGGCATCCTCTGCGGCATCTCCTCTGGCGCCAATGCCTGGGCCGCGATGCAGATCGCCAAACGCCCGGAATTTAAAGGGAAAGAAATTGTCTTTCCGCTTTGCGACACCGGAGAACGCTACCTCAGCACCGAGCTGTTCAAGAGTATGTGATCCGGCCGGAGAAACAACCGTTTGACAAACACCCGCTTATCATTTAGAAAACGTGTTCAAAATTAGTAACCGTTCAGCAGCACCGCATCTGCGTTGTTATCAGCCTGCTCATGTACAAATAGCACACATCGCAGGCTTCTGCCTAGCAGCTACGGCACTGCTGAACGGTTACATTTTAGAGGTTGAGCCACGTTTTTTAGTTTCTGGTGAACGTTTACCAAAATTACACGGCTAATCCATGATCAGCATGGGCTCCTCCGCTTCCGCTTAACTCTTCCCCAGGGCGTTGCCGTTTTTGCCTGGCAAGGCGCTGTGATTGAAGGGCCTCACCATATTTGATGCAAGAAAAAAAACTCATCATCCGACTCCTCTTTTTCCTTAAGCCCCACAAGAGGAAAATTGCCAGCGCCATTTTCTGCATGATAGCAGGCTCCGGCCTTACCTCCATGCAGGCTTACATGGTCAAGCCCCTGCTTGACGAAATCTTTGTGAATAAAGATCGCGGGATGCTTAACATCATCCCTTTCGCCCTGATTATGCTTTTCCTGTTGAAAGGCGTCTTCAACTACTTTTCCAACTCTCTTCTCGATACGCTTGGCCAGACGATCATCAGAGATCTGCGCAAAAACATCTTTTCCCATATCCATTCGTTGCCCATCTCTTTTTTCCACAATACCCCCACCGGAGAACTCATCGCCCGCGTGATCAACGACTCCGCCCTGGTTCAGCAGGCAGTTTCCAGGGCCTTAGCCGGGGTCTTCAAGGATCTTTTCCAGGTTTTTGGCCTGGTCTGCGTTGTTGTGTATCTCAACTGGAAACTTGCCATTATAGGGCTTGTTTTTCTCCCCCTGGCCTTTCTTCCCGTGGCCCATTTCGGGCGAAAATTCCGAAAACTGAGTACAACCAACCAGCAAACCGTCGCGCAAATCTCCAACATCCTGCACGAAACCATTACCGGGCACAAAATTATTAAAGCCTTCAGCATGGAGAAGTATGAAACAAAACGCTTCTCCGAAACAGTGGACAAGCTGTTCAGCGTCATTGTCAAAGACATAAAAAATAACAGCCTGCAAGGCCCTATCATGGAACTTCTGGGCGGGATTGGCATCACTGCCATCATTTGGTACGGAGGTCACCAGGTAATCAACGGTCACTCAACCCCTGGTATTTTTTTCGCCTTCCTCACTTCAATTATCATGATTTACAACCCGATCAAAGGGGTCAGCAATATCAACAGCGCCATTCAGCAAGGGCTGGCGGCCACAACCCGTATCTTTGCCCTGCTGGATACACAGTCTTCCATTCATGACCAGGCAGGCGCAGTTCCTTTGCCGCCTTTCCAAAAGACGATTAAATTCAACGATCTTTCCTTCAGCTATGATGGAAAGGCAGAGGCGCTGAAAAACATCAACCTCACCGTAAAGGCCGGCGAAGTGATCGCCCTGGTCGGCACCAGCGGCGGAGGCAAGACTACGCTGGTTAATCTGATCCCCCGTTTCTTTGATGCCACCTCAGGCAGCATAACCATCGACGACCACGACCTGCGCGAGGTAACCATGGGCTCGCTCAGAAACCAGATTGCCATGGTCTCGCAGCAAACCATCCTGTTCAATGACACCATCAGAAACAACATCGCTTACGGCGACCCGAACCGCTCCATGGACGAGATCATCGCCACCGCCAAGGCCGCCCATGCCCTTGATTTTATCAACGAAATGCCGGAAGGATTTGACACGGTCATCGGTGAATCAGGGGCCAGGCTCTCCGGCGGGCAGCAGCAAAGAATCTCCATTGCCAGAGCGCTCCTGAAGAATGCGCCCATCCTTATTCTGGATGAAGCCACCTCAGCGCTTGACACCGAATCGGAACGGGAGGTGCAGACCGCTTTGGAAAACCTGATGAAAAACCGAACCACCTTTGTTATAGCGCACCGTCTTTCCACAATCAAAAATGCAGACCGGATTATTGTCATGCAGGCTGGCCGGATCGTGGAGGAAGGAACCAACGAACAATTGCTCGACCGCCAGGGTCTTTACTCAACCCTGCATTGCCTGCAATAAATACGCTTCATAACCTCGCGAAACGCCAATGAATCACGAATACTATGTCCTGCATGTCAAAGAAGGATTTGAGGAGCGAAAAAAAAGCATCCTCGCGCAATTCCTGCGGCTCCAGATCCCCGTGCAATGGATTCTCGCCCATGATATCAGCGAAATCTCCCAGACCGACCTGCAAAAATATAACTACCAGGGATCACTGCGGAACCAGGAGATTTCCTGCTGCCTCAAGCATATCGCCGCCTGGGAAAAAATTGCCGCCGGGCCCCACGCAGGCGGCTTTGTTTTTGAAGACGATGTCCTGATCGACCTGCAACGTTTTACGCCAGTGGTCAATGAGGCAATCGCGGAATTTCAGGCCACCTTTCCCGATCGTCTTGGCTGTATCTGCCTTGGCGATGGGTGCGCCCTGTATGTTCCCTGGACCAGAAAAAAGAAGGGCACACGCCTCTATGCCGCAGAATATGTGCGGGCGGCGGACTCCTACTGGTTATCCCGGGAAACCGCGCAACTCATGCTTGACTGGCTCAGGCAGCACGGCTTTGACAGACCGGCCGACCATGTCATTGATGAAATCTGCGCGCAAACCGGCATCCCGATTTTATGGATGGAGCCGCCAGTGGTAAGCCAGGGGTCGCATACCGGCCGGTTCCAGTCAAGCATTCAATTGCAGGAAAGCAGCAACAAAACAGGCAAGAAGATCGAATGGTTTTTCAAGAGGATTCGCCGCAAATATCTGTTTCCCCTTTTAGGCATTGATCTCACCCGACGTTAACTATTAACTTGCTTAGACAGCCGAGCCGGGAAAAATGCGCCTTGATCACAAAATTGCCGACTTTTTGGGATATGACCTGATAAAGACCAGGAAAAACATCCTGCTGCCTCGCCATCTTCACAATCTTTTCGCCTTGCTGGATATAAATTGTGTTCTTGATGTGGGGGCAAACTATGGCCAGTACGGAACAATGCTGCGGGATGCCGGCTACCAGGGCAGGATTATTTCCTTTGAACCGGTTTCCTCAAGTTACCAGCGCCTTCAGCAGACGGCGGGAAAGGACGGCAACTGGGACACCTGTAATTTCGCCTTGGGACGGACGGAAGAAGAGCTGGAAATCAATGTGACCGCAGCGTCTGACTTCGCCTCTTTTTTACCACCCAGCGAGTTTTCGAAAAATACCTTTGGCGACGTTGTCGCGATAACCAGAAAAGAACGAGTGCAGATCAAAAAGCTCGACGATATCTTCGACAAGCTTATGCAAGGCCAGAACCAAGCCAGAATCCACCTGAAAATGGATACCCAGGGCTATGACCTCGATGTGTTCAAGGGCGCAAAACACTCCCTGCAAAACATTGCCAGCCTCCAGTCTGAAATTTCAGTGCTGCCTGTTTACGAAGGCATGCCGGATTATCTCAAATCCCTGACCACCTATCGCAGCGCAGGCTTTGAAGTCACGGGGATGTTTCCTGTCTCCCATGACAGCGCAACGCTTATGGTGGTTGAATTTGACTGTGTGCTCCGCAAGGCGGAACTTCCCGGAGAAGAAACTCGACAAGCTTGAGGCCCTCGCAACAACTCATTTTTTAACGCAGAGGCGCAAAGTTTTAATCCTTGTATTCCAAGAGGTTGTCTTTGCGCCTCTGCGTTTTGGCGTTACGTTTTCTAGTTGTTCCAAGACCAGCAACCTTGTTCAAGCCTGAGAATCCGGCTTCGCAGAGCGCGGCAGGGCAAACTGGACGCCGCACCAGAGCATCAGAAACCGCCCTTCCCCGGCTGTGGAGAAATGGCCATTGAACAGACTGGTGGCGCACCAGGCCAGCAGTACGCCAAGGCCAAGGAGACGATCCGCCCCCGAAACCCCCTGCCAGAAAAAAGAGCCGATAAAGCCGAGAAACACCAGCAGGCCCACCAGGCCAAGTTCCGCTGTCACCTTGAGATACTGGTTATGGGGATCATCAATCACTATTCCTTCCCAGCCTGACATCCCTCGCACCTTCTCCCGATACGCTTCCTTCAAGCCGCCCAGCCCGTAGCCGAAAAAGGGGCGCTCCCGGATAAGCTGCACCGTATTGTTCCACATCACCATGCGGATACCCATGCTCGAATAATCTTGCGCCTGCTCATAACCACGCATCTCGTTCACTCCCCTGGTCAACCGTTCCTTGGCCACCGGCGACAGGGAAAACAACAAAACCAGCGCCAGCGGCACCGCCACGAGCAGACCAACGCGAAGCCAGCCGCGAAACAGACCGAGACATGCCACCCCAGCCAGCACCAGCAGGGCAAGATAGCCGCTCCGGCCAGGGGTAACGAAAACGATATTCATAACCAGCAAGGCCGCGCTTGTCCCCAACCCCCAGCGCACCCCTGGCGTTATCCTGGCGGGCCGGGGTGGATACAGGATCAAGACCATGGCGGCAAAGGCCCCGACGGCAAAGAACATCCCCTGGGTGGCATGATTATGCACCACAATAGTTGGCGTGTAACCAAGGAGCCCAAACCAGGAAAACAAGGCGCCAATCACGGCTGTGCCAACAAGAATGCAGGTCAGGCGTTGTTTCCAGAAAGGCTCGTCAAAGACCAGAATCGCCAGCAACAGCAGCAACAACTTCCGCCAGCCCATCAAGATCCGGATTTTCTCCTGGAAAGGCACCGGCCCATAAAACATCCCCAGACAGAGAACCACGATAAGCGCCAGAGTCATAGTCACAACAGGCTGCTGCAACGCCGGAAGTATCCGCTCCCGAAGTTTTCCAAGACAAAAAAGCACGGTGGCGAAGAGGATAATCTCCAGCACGGAAGTAAGTGAGGTCGAGATAAACAGGGAAACAAATTCAGCGATAAGCAACCAGCGCAGACAATCAAGACCAGCAAGTTTTGCGGCAAGGCTCTTCAGTTGCCTGACGATAAGGCTCATTGTTTCTGACTCTCTATTGTTGATTTCTGGATACCGTTTACACACCAGACAAGATTATCCGTTACAGTTCTGGCCAGAAGGGTGTCATTGGCAGGCAGCCGTTCCCGCGACTGCACCGGATGATAGAGATGAAAAGCCACCGCCTGAAAGCGCAGATTCCAACGCCTGCTGCCGTAATTAAGCAGACGGGCGGCAAAGTCGCTGTCTTCGCGGCCCCAACCCTCGAAATCTTCAGCAAAACCATTAACCGCCAGGGCATCTGCCCTGAAGAAGGCGAAATTACAGGTTTTGATTCCGCTAAGACCATGCGCCTGGCAGGAGAAAAACAGGGAGAGCAGCCTGGAGCGAAGCGCGTTTTTCCGATTCGCAAGCCCCCTGGCAAAAAATGAGAGATTCACCTCACGGCCAGCCAGCAGCTCCCTGGTTCTTCGCTGATCAAGCAGAACCCTGCCTCCCTGGACAAAAAACCCTTGCCGCGCCGCCAGAAGATGATCCTCAATGAAATGACGGTCAGGAACAATGTCGCCATCAATCAAGATCACATACTCCCCTGTGGCGGCGGCAATCGCCCGGTTCCGCGCCCTGGCGGCCCGAAAGCCTTTGTCCTCCTGCCAGCAATGATGAACCGGAATCGGGGTCTGCCTGGCAACCTCCCGCACCAACTCGCTGGTGCCGTCAGCGGAGCCATCGTCGGCGACAATGATCTCGTCCGGCAGCCGGGTCTGACGCAAAGCGCTTGCAAGGACAAGGGCCAGAGCTTCTTGCCAGTTATAGGTGGTAATGATCAACGACACACGCATGCGGTGAAGTACTCCCTCATCTGCCCATAAATCCAGGGCAGTGGCTGGTTTTCAGTTCAAGCCAGTCTCTCGCCAGGAAACAACCCGCCGGTACAATTCCTCATGGGCGTCCGCCACCCGATCCCAAGAATGATCTTCCGCTAAAACCCGCGCGCCCTGCCCCAGCCTTTGCCGTTCTGCCTGAGAGAGCAATTGCTTGAGAAGAGCCGAAAGATCATCCCCCTCCTGCAGCAGACAGCCATTTTCCCCGTGCCGGATCAAGGAGGCCACACCAGAGTTGGCGCTGACCACCACCGGCAGACCACAGGCCATGCCCTCCAGAATACTCATCCCAAAGGCCTCGGATCGCGAAGGCAATACCACCACATCCGCTGCGGCGTAACAGGAAAACACCTCGCTGGTCAACCCGGCAAAACGCACCTGTTGCTCAAGGCCGCATTGCCTGACCAGTTGCCGGTGATACGCCAGGTCATCGCCCCGACCGACCACCAGTAAGCGCAGGCCAGGGCTCATTGCCATAATCAGCCGAGCCAGCCCCTTGCGCCTGAACTCCGAACCGACAAAGAGGACAACCAGATCATCGGGACTGAACCCTTCGGCCTGCCGGGCGGCATCCCTGTTTGCGGCAAGGCTTTCAGGGTGAAAGGCCTCCAGATCGACGCCGGGCGGAATAACCGCAACCTTGGCCACCCGGCCATAGTGTTTTTGGATATCCTCGCCAATCACCCCTGAAACCGCGATCAGCCAGGGGGTTTTCATCTGCTTTTGTTCAAGCCGCAGATACAAAAAGCTGCGCAGACTCAGATACTTCTGATCAATTCTTCGCAAAAAGGAGTACTTTCCCAGCCCTCCTTTATAGGAAAAACAATGGATGGTTTCAAGATCCTGACCACAGCCCTTTTCGTGGGAATGAACAAGATCATACCCTTGCCCATGCAGCATTCTCGCCGTTTCTCTGGCAAAAGAAACAGCAGCCAGCACACTGGAGAAGGAAAACCGCGTCGGCACCCGATAAAAACCCATCTCTCCCAGCAGTTCCGGGTCTGCCTCCCGGGCATAGATGTCGAGACGATGCCCTCTGGCCGCCAGCCGCCGACACGTCTCCACGACATACCGCTCCATCCCGCCCGTGAGGGTAAAACTTTTCACCAGGATCGCAATCCTGAGCGCGTCAGGCATGCCGCCCCCTGCCCTCAAGGACATAAATCAACGCCCGCAGAGCTGCGGCAAGATGAGAGAACTCGTGTCATCAGCAAGCTATTTGCTGGCCCCGGAAACCACCAGCCGGCCAAGTTCGCAGGAGCGGTTGGTGGCGGCCTCCACCGCATTGGTGATCAGGGCCCGGAAGGCCCCCTTTTCAAGTTCATGCAGGCCGGCAATGGTGGTGCCGCCAGGCGAGGTCACCATGGCCCGCAACTCGGCGGGATGCCTGGTTCCCTCCAGCGCCAGCAGCACCGAACCCAGCACCGTTTGCAGGGCCAGGCTCTGGGCCACGGGCCTGGCCAGGCCCACCTTGACCCCGGCGTCAATCAAGGCCTCGATAAAGGTGAACACATAGGCCGGGCCGCTGCCGCTCAAGCCGGTAACCGCGTCAAGATATGTCTCCTCCAGCACAAAACTGATCCCGACCGCGTTGAAGATACTGGCAGCCACGGCCAGATCCTCCTGGCTTACGCCCTGGCCAGGACTCAGGGCGGAGGCGCCCTTGAGGACAATGGCCGGCGTATTGGGCATCACCCGGATCACCCGGCAGCCCCGCCCGGAAACCGCGCCTTCAAGCACGGCCAGCGGGATACCGGCGGCAATAGAGATAAGCAGATGCTCGGCCTGGATCTTCTCGCGGGAATCGCGCAGGACTGCACCGATCACCTGCGGCTTGACCGCCAGAATAACGACCTGGCACTCCGCCCAGACAGCCGTGGCCTCTGAAACCGCCGTAACCTTGTAATCCCTTTGCAACAAGGCCTGCCGCTCACTGCTCGGATCGGCGACCAGAATCTGTCCGGCGTCAACAAGCCCGGCCCCGGTTATCCCCTTGATCAGGGCTTCGGCCATCAACCCCCCGCCGACAAAGCCAAGCTTTCCTGAAAAACCCATATCCTGCTCCTCATGATTAAGAGCCGTTCTTGCACATCCTGATAACGGCATTATTTGGTTGCGATGACTTCGTCAGGCCAGTGTTGCCTCAACAATATTGAAACCTGATTGTAACTATCCAACTTGAAGCCGGAAAGTAAAAAAACCACCAAACCGTAACTGTTCAGCAGTGCCGCAGATGCAGCGTGTCAATCGTCGGCAGCAGTGCCGACACAGAGGCCTGAGAGCTATAGCTGAGTTGAGCAGCTTGCCTGCTCAAACGAAACTTATACCCTTTGGGTGCATACATATGGGTATGCGAACAGGCCGATAACAAAGCAGCTGCGGTGCTGCTGGACAGTTACGCCGCATCGTACCAATTTCCCCCGGCATTGCAAGCAGGATTCACCAGCACCCCACCCTGCGCCGGGCGTAAAAAAACCTGCGGAGTTTTGCAACAGCCGCAGGTTGTTCCTCTCAGGTGAGGCTTATATTATTCAGGCAAAACAGGTTTGTCCGGCAAGGGCGATGCTGGGCGGCAGCAAACAGGACAAGAGCTTGTCGCCAGCCTCCCTGGTACTCAAGACCACCTTTTCCAGCACCCGGTTGCCCCCTTCTTTCTCATAGGCGATCAGATCCCACCGCTCAGGCTGGGCGGCAAGCTGCTTCATCAAGGAAAAATGATGGCCATGCCCTGATTTTCTGGTCACAACATGACCAAGCAGAGGAAAGCCCAGCAGGGCCAGATCGCCGATCACGTCCAGAGTCTTGTGTCTGGCAAACTCATCGACAAAACGCAGCCCCTCGGCATTGACTATGCCATCATCGTCGATAACCACGGCGTTTTCCAGAGAGCCGCCCAAGGCGAGCCCGCTCTGGCGGAGCTTTTCAACCTGATCCAGAAAACCAAAGGTTCTGGCCCCGGCAATCTCCTGGGCAAATTTCTGGGGGGTCAGCTCACTGGAAAATATCTGCCTTCTGATCAGGTGATGGTTAAAGTCAATTTCGCAAGTGACCTTAAAGCCATCGTAGGGCAAAATCTTCACAAAGGAATCACCCTCGACATAGGAAATCTCCCTGTTCACCTTGAGCATCCATTTGCAGGCGTTCTGTCGGCGGCGCCCCACCCTCTTCAACACCTGGACAAAGGGGCCGGCGCTGCCATCCATGATGGGTACCTCAGGGCCGTCCAGCTCGACCACCGCATTATCGATGCCCATGCCAAAAAGCGCGGCCAGCAGATGCTCCGTGGTGGCGATCATCGCCTCATCCTCAGTGGCGATGGTGGTGGCCAGCCGGGTATCGACGATCCGATCCATGAAGGCCGGGGTTGGCGCGGCCTGCGGCAGATCACTGCGGACAAAGCGAATCCCGCTGTTCTCCTCGCCAGGAAAAATGGCGAGAGTGGCAAGCTTGCCGGAATGAAGACCAATACCCGCAAAGCTTACCGGCCTTTTGATGGTGTGCTGTAATGAATCCATATGATAAACGCTCTTTTTCTGATCTGTGTGTATTCCACAACAATAACGATATGATATGAATTAAATGCAAGAAACAGACCGCCGCAGACATCCTGGCGCATAAACAATAAAAGTCATTTATTTCCAAGATGTTACGCTGACATTTTACAGACGGCCCAAGACAGTCCCCAGCCAGGGTGTTGCAGAAAAAACACACCGACCCACGGCGAACAACCGCTGTTCATTCAAGATGGGGGCACTGATTCTCTTGCTTGCAAAGGATAAACGGGGAGGGGAAAGAAAAAGGCTGCAGTCGGATCATTCTATTTTTTTGCCTGCTCATTTGCCAGTCTGACAATGATATTATTCGCCTGATTCAGCCGATTGACCACAGTTTTAAAAAGATGGCTGGCCACATCCGGATATTTCTGGATAACCTCCTGAAGCTTGTCGCCGGGGAAACGCTTTATCTTGGATCGTCCCTTCGAGGTGATGGAGGCGGAACGAGGCTCGCCAGAGATGGCGCTCATCTCACCGAAATACTCGCCCGGCTCGGTGATCTCGGCAATCTTTTTACCATCCTTCACCACGGATACAGCGCCAATGACCAGTTTGAAAAAATCATTGTCGTTGTTGTTCTGCCGGATGATGAAATCCCCATCCTCATACTCCTCTATATCAGGGTGTACCAGATAGGCGGGCAGGCTCTCCTCGGTGATCACGGTTCGGCGCAGAATCTCCTCTATACTGGTAGCGCCTCCCATAACTTTCATTACCCCGGCTCGCCGCAGGGGGATCATTCCTTCCTGCACGGCGATCTTGCGCAGCTGATCCTCCGGCACTTCCGCGCTGATCGCCTTGGCCACCTCATCGGTGATCTCCATCAGCTCAAAAAGGCCAACCCTGCCCTTATAGCCGCCGCCGTTGCATTTTTGGCAGCCTTTGGGGCCATAAATGACAAAATCCTTTTCAAAATCATATTCTTTAAAACCCAGAGCAAGGAGCTCATCCTTCGGCGGCCTGGGAACCTCTACCTTGCAATGACCACAAAGCTTTCTGGCCAGCCGCTGGGAGAGAACCATGGTGACAGCAGTGGAGAGCATGAAGGGCGGAATCCCTATATCAACCAGCCGGGCGATGGTGGCGGGACAATCATTGGTGTGCAGGGTGCTGAAAACAAGATGCCCGGTCATCGCCGCCTTGATGGCGATCTCAGCGGTTTCCATGTCCCGGATCTCGCCAACCATGATGATATCAGGATCCTGGCGCAGAAAGGCCTTGAGCGCCACGGGAAAGGTCATTCCCACTTCCTTTTTGACATTGACCTGATTGATCCCCTTAAAATTGAACTCCACCGGATCTTCAGCGGTGAGAATCTTGATGTCTTCGCTGTTGAGCGAGTTCAGCACTGAATAAAGAGTTACCGTTTTGCCGCTGCCCGTGGGGCCGGTAACCAGCAACAGGCCTTGGGGCCGCTCGATACAGCGCTGGAGGGTGACAAAGGTTTCCTTCTCAAAACCGAGCTTGGTAAGATCGACGTTCAGACTGTTCTTGTCAAGGATCCGCAGAACAATACTCTCTCCAAACAGGGTGGGCAGGGTGGAAACCCGGAAATCAACAGCCCGGCCCCGACCCAGCCTGATCCGGATCCGCCCGTCCTGTGGCACCCGACGCTCGGTGATATCGAGCTGGGCCATAATCTTCAAGCGGGAATTAAGGGCGTTTTTTATCGAGAGAGGCAGGTTCATGGACTTGTACAGGGAACCATCCATGCGGTAACGAACCTGAAGGGTTTTCTCGTAGGGCTCGATGTGAATATCGCTCACCCCGTCGTTGACCGCCTTGAGCAGGATGCCATTTACCAGCTTAATGATAGGGGCGTCCGAGGCGGAATACTGATCTCCGACCGCCTCGTCTTCCAGGGAGGCAAGCTCCATGCCCTCGGCTGCCTCGGACGCCAGGGTGCCAAAGTCGTCAATCTGGGTAACAGGCTCCTCGTCTCGTTCTTCCGCACCCACCGAGGTAAAAAAAGACTGATGCTCCTCCTCGCTGATCTTGTAGTAAGTCTTGTAGGCGTCAACGATGTCCTTTTCGGTGGCGACACAGACGGTCAGCGGCATCTTGACTGCGGCCTGCAAGCTTTCCACCGCGCCGGTATCCGTAGGCTCGGCCATGGCGATCTGGAGGGATTTACCGATTTGCCGCAGAGGAAAGGCCAGATATTTCTTAGCCAGCTCGTAGGGCATAAGCGCAAGAGCGTCTGACTTGGGCGGTTCCCTGCTGATAACAACAGGTTGATAGTTATGCAGACGGCTTAAAAAATTAAAGATGGTGGCTTCTTCAATATGACCAAGCCGCAGGAGAATGCTGCTCAGTCGGCCACCAGATTTTTTCTGAGCGGCAAGGGCATCATCGAGCTGATAACTGCTGATCTGCCCGGCTTTGCGCAGCAGCTCACCTATCTTGATCTTTCCGGCCCCGGACTGATCCTTTACCGTGGAACGCAAGTTTGATTTACTATCTGCTACGGCCATGGATGCGAGATTACCCTTAAATGAGGTTCCAGGTTGAAAGAAGTCACCTTCTCTTCAATACTATATCCAGCCTCCAGCTGACAAGCATATCCGTCTTTCTTCAACAAAAAAAGGCCACCGGGTTGCCCCGATGGCCTTTTTTTGTTTACTTGTTTAACAGAACACGCCTAAACCACCAGGCTAAAAAACACCCTTAACCTTGCCGGTCTCCACATCAACATCGATCCGGCGATAGGCTGGATCGGAAGCGGTGCCGGGCATCAGACTGATGGAACCGGCCACTGGCACGACAAAGCCAGCGCCCTTGTAGGTAAGGATGTCCTGAATCGGCAGGGTCCAGCCCTTGGGCACCCCTTTGAGCTTGGGATCGTGAGACAGGGAGAGATGGGTCTTGACCATGCAGGTACCCATCTCCTTCATCTCTGGATCAGCGGCCATCCGCTTCAGCTTGGCCTGAGCTTCGGCGCTGTAGCTCACTCCATCCGCGCCATAAACCTCGGTGGCGATAAGTTCGATACGCTTTTCCAGCGGGGTGTCAAGCTCGTAGAGGAACTTGAAGTCGTTGGGCTCCTCACAGGCCTCGACAACCGCATCGGCAAACTCAAGAGCGCCATCACCGCCATACTGCCAGTGCCGCGACAAGGCAACCCGGGCGCCAGCCGACTCACAAAGACGGCGAACCGCCTTGATCTCATTGTCGGTGTCGGTGTAGAAGGCGTTGATACAGACCACCGGATTGATCCCTGCTTTTTTGACCGTCTCAATATGGTGCAGGAGATTCTTGCAGCCTTCTTCTACCCAGCCGACATTCTCCTTGGCATACTCCACCGGCATGGGCTTGCCCGGCACCGGAATCGGCGCCCCGCCATGGCACTTAAGCGCCCGGATAGTGGCAACCACCACAGCACAGTTGGGTTTGAGACCGGAATAGCGGCACTTGAGGTTCCAGAATTTCTCAAAGCCAATGTCTGCGCCAAAGCCAGACTCGGTGACGTTGTAGTCAGCAAGCTTCAGCGCTACCCGGTCGGCGATGACGGAGCTCTGCCCAATGGCGATATTGGCAAAAGGCCCGGCATGGACGATAACCGGCTGACCTTCAATAGTTTGCAGCATATTGGGATTCAGGGCCTCCACCATCCAGGCGGTCATGGCCCCGGCCACATCCAGATCCGAGGTGGTGACGGGCCGATCCTGCCGGTCGTAGGCCACCACGATCTTGCCGATCCGTTCCCGCATGTCCCGCAAATCTCTGGCGACCGACAGGATGGCCATGATCTCGGAGCTAACGGCAATGGCAAACTTGGACTGCATGGTAAAACCGTCCATCTTGCCGCCCTGGCCGATGGTGATATTGCGCAGAGCCTGGGCGCAGAAATCGATGATCCAGCCGAACTCCACCTTCTTG
>Ga0208863_1000622_pt1 | contig 30359 bp, 25 predicted proteins | sample RifOxyD3_FD_184040 | JGI IMG/M metagenome (GOLD analysis project Ga0208863, IMG submission 184040) | Soil microbial communities from Rifle, Colorado - Rifle Oxygen_injection D3 (SPAdes) | ecosystem: Environmental > Terrestrial > Deep subsurface > Rock core/Sediment | place: Rifle, Colorado...
CGCGCACTGCAACGAGCGCCCGAGCGTCGACACCCTGGAACCGGATGTCCGCATCCACGTGTTCATCGAAGATGAAAAGCTGATGTTATATCTGGATACATCCGGTGATGCTTTGTTCAAACGCGGCGTCCGTCAGCACACCAATATTGCGCCGATCCGGGAAAATCTGGCCGCCGGCATCCTACGCCTGTCCGGCTGGAAACCCGGCACACCGCTGCTAGATCCTATGTGCGGCAGCGGGACTTTCCTGATTGAAGCCGTGCAGATGTCGCTGAACATACAACCCGGCATTGCGCGCCGCTTCGCCTTCGAGAAACTGCTCAATTTTGAAGCAGCCAAATGGGAAGCCATGAGAGCTGCCGCAATCGCTGCTCAATTGCCGCCTAAGCCGCTGGAAATTTACGGCAGCGACATGTATGGCGATGCGATGAAAACCGCTTGGCGCAATTTGAGCGATGCGGGTCTGGTGGATTGCGTCGAACTCAAGCAGGCGAACGTGCTGGAAATTTCAGCCCCCGCTGACCACGGCATCATGGTGGCGAATCTGCCCTACGGTGAGCGTATGGGCGAATTGGATGAACTGGCCGAACTGTATCCGAAACTGGGCGATGCGCTAAAGCGGAAATTCGGCGGCTGGACGGCCTATCTGTTTACCGCTGACAAGGCGATTTTGAAACTGATGCGCCTGTCGCCTTCCAAACGCACGCCCTTGTTTAACGGCGCCATCGAGTGCCGCTTGCTGGAATACAAGATCGTCTCAGGCAGCAACAGACCGACCAAATAGTCACTGGTGGCAGTGTTAACTGCCACCACGCTGCTCACATGGAACCGTTCGTGAACAGACGGGAGTTCATTGAGTGCTTACAAGCTGTAAATTTTAAACGGCTAATTCTCGCAGAATTTCAGGGTGCGATTCGGCAACACGCAACAGCGTTCTGGCTGCCCCCGAAGGATTGCGCCGCCCTTGCTCCCACTCCTGCAATGTGCGTACCGACACACCCATAAGCGCGGCAAACTGCGACTACGACAGCCTTGAAATGATGCGCGCCTTTGCAACAGGTGATTCGATGACACACACATCACGCGTGACCAGCGACACCCGCCCGACCTTGCCCGCTTTGATTCGTGTGATAGAGTCCAACAGTTCGGCATTCAAGTCGCGCTGCGCATCGCGCGCAAGCAATTCTATTTCAGATAATTTCAGCATTTTCGGCAATCTCCCGCAGAGCATTTAATGTAGACGCAACAATATTCTCACGCGCACTTTTGGCTTACACCTCGCTCTAACGTGCCCTGCACGTAATACAACACACGCACCCCGCCTCGCCGATGGCCGCTGCACTGCTGACACCAGATGTTCAAGTGCCAGCCCGTGATGGTCGGCAGATGGCACGCTCCTGCCAATGAGGTCGCATTATTGCACGGCATATTCCGGACATTGGCGTTTGCAGCCTAAATATTTTTAGATCGCCTGACTGCCGACTATCGCGCCGGCCTGTTGCCGAGACAGTCCAGTCCTTCGTGAAGCGCTGCTTTCAGGCAGATCATTTTGTGCGTCGTTATTTTCAACCGAAATTTCAAGAAATCTCGGGGTGAGCAGCGATGCACCGACACTCTCGACACCGACACTCTCCTGAATGAAGGAACTACGCCCCAAGTTGTTCCGTGAAAGAAATCGCCCCCGGTTTGCCGTTCTTACATGCCTGCGAGCAGGCATGTAAGAACCTCATCGATAGACTCAAACAAGCAGGGGTTGCTCAACTCGCACGATCCGCAAGTTTTCCTGCCGCGCATGGGGAACGTGGTCAGCATAGTCGTCGGCGATGATTGCTGGTTTGACCGCGACGAACTGCGCAAGAAATTGGATTGATGGCGGCTAGCTATTTCCTGAACTAGATGCTCAGCACATGCGCCACCCGCAGCAGATCAACGTCGAAGCGGGTGCGTTGTTCCCATGCGTCGCTGAACGGGCGCAATTGTAATTTCTGCCCGGAGATGCCGACCATCTTTCCTGATTCGCCTGCGATCAACGCTTCGACGGCGCGAACCCCCATCTGACTGGCGAGGACACGATCGAAGGCGGAGGGAGAGCCGCCGCGTTGCAGGTGACCGATGACGGTGATGCGGTTGTCCTTATATTCGGAGCGTTCTTCCACCATTTTCGCCAAAGCCAGCGCGCCTCCGTATTCGCAGCCTTCGGCGACGATGACGATGGAAGATTGCTTGCCGCGCTGCTGTCCGCTACGCAAATGCTCGATCAACGTCTCGACCGAGGTCTCGACTTCCGGCAACAAGATGTCTTCCGCGCCACCCGCGATGCCGCTGATCATCGCGACATAACCGCTGCGTCGCCCCATCACTTCGATGAAGAAAATGCGGTCGTGCGAGGCGGCAGTGTCGCGGATGCGGTCGATGGCTTCCATCGCGGTGTTGATGGCGGTGTCGAAGCCGATAGTGTAGTCGGTGCCGCCGATGTCGTTGTCTATGGTGCCGGGCAGTCCGATACAGCTGATGCCGAATTCCTCATGCAGCTTCGCGGCCCCCTGATAAGAGCCGTCACCGCCGATCACCACGATGCCTTCGATGCCCCATTTCACCAGATTCTCAGCCGCCCTTTTGCGTCCCTCGATCTCCATAAAGCGATGACAGCGTGCAGTATGAAGAATGGTACCGCCCCGACTGATGATGCCGCTGACATCGCGCGGGCCGAGCGGACGTATCTTGCCGTCTATCATGCCTTTATAGCCGCGCTCTATGCCCGTCACCTCGATACCATGGAAAGTAGCCGCACGCACCACAGCGCGTATCGCCGCATTCATGCCAGGTGCGTCGCCGCCGCTGGTCAATAGTCCGATGTGCTTCATCTCGTTGCATTCATGTATTTTGGGTAAGGGTGCGATTCTAAACGATAGACGACCGCTAGACCGAATTTAAGCCTGCATTACGCTGAATTGACCGATACAGGGATAGCCACATTCAGAGCCAGCAGCCACGCACACTCAACGACATCTTCCTTACTGCCGTTTTCAATGAGTTGAACAGCCAATTTGTTATATTGTCCGAACACTCCTAAATCCGACATGCATTACATCCTATGATAATCCCCTACTTTACAGGTCACCAATTCAGTTCCTAGATGACTGGCTTAATACTCAGCAGCAGATGGAACTGGTAGCATGAACAACGACCCTTGGAAGACTAAAAACGAGGATGTACAAAATTTTGTGTCTTTCGTGAATGACCGTTATAGCAGCGAGTATCTGCTTTCTTACGGGATATTTTTGACATCCTCCCCTACCTAAAGGAAGGGAATTCCTACGGCGCTACGCGGTAATTTGCGTAGTCGCTTCGGTGGGTTCCTGCTTCATCGAGCGGCCTGACTGTACCGACTCTCCACAGGCTAACAAGCGGTATCCCCGCTCTAAAACATTGATCGCGCCGACCACATCGGCGTGACTTTCGTAGCCGCACTCGACGCACAGGAATTTTGCCTGAGTCTGCCGATTATCCTTCGACACATGCCCACAGCACGGGCACGTCTGACTGGTGTGGTGCGGCGGCACGACCAGCAGCATGCCGCCGTTCCACGACACCTTGTAGGCGAGTTGCCGCCTGAATTCACCCCATTCCTGGTCGAGAATGGCACGATTCAGTCCAGACTTCTGGCGAACCCTCTTGCCGTGCTGCTCGCTGTTACCCTTGGAAGCCCGGGACATGTTCCGCACCTGCAAATCCTCAATACATACGAGCGCGTGGTTTTTGCTGATCGTCGTTGTGGTCTTGTGCAGGAAGTCTTTACGGGCGTTGGCGATGCAGGTGTGTATCTTCTGGACGCAGACTTTTGCCTTCTTCCAGTTGTTGCTGAACTTGACCTTGCGGCTCATGCGCCGCTGGTATCGGGCCATGCGTTGCTGATGCTTCTTGAAGCTGTTGACCGGCGCGATGAAGTTGCCATCGCTCATGGTGGCGAACCGGGCAATGCCGACATCTATGCCGATAGCCGTCGTCGCCGTGGGAACAGGTTGCTCTACTTCCCGCTCCGTCTGGATTGACACGAACCACTTCCCGCCCGTCTGGCTCACGGTGATATTGCGAAGATCGCCGAGAATATCCCGGCTGTTGCGGTAGCGCATCCATCCGAGTTTCGGCAGAAAGATTCTGCTGTTTCCCTGGTCGAGCTTGAATTGCTTGTGGTCAGGGTAGCGGAAGCTATCGCCTTGACCCTTTTTCTTGAACTTCGGAAAATCAGTGCGCTTGGCGAAGAAGTTTTTGTATGCCTTCTCAATGTCCTTCAAGGCATGCTGCAAGGGATGGCACGGCGCATCTTTGAGCCACGGGGTGTCCGTGCCGTTGCGCCAAGCCGTCAGGAGCTTTGCCATCGCCACATAGCCGATGAATGTCTTACCTGCCGCGTGATTCTCTTTTTGCAATGCCAGCGCCTTGTTGTAAACAAGCCGGCATGACCCGGCGAAGCAGCGCATATTGCGCTCTTGCTCGCCATCAGGCATCACTTCGTATTTATAGGCTTGTAGGCGTTGCATGATTCGATCATAGTTTGGTCTATGAGCAATAACAACGATATTCGGCACGGAAGACACTGCGTTTTTCTGATGCATGTACATTTGGTCTTTGTGACAAAATACCGTCTGGAGGTATTCACAAAAGAAATTCTTGACGACCTACGCCCGATCTTTTCCGGAGTCTGTGTAAACTTCGAGTCGGAACTGGTGGAGTTCGATGGTGAAGATGACCACGTTCACCTGCTGGTGAACTACCCTCCCAAGGTTTCCATTTCCAATCTCGTCAACAGCCTGATGCCGCAAGGGCATTCCCTCGAAACATAGTCGCGCAAGCGCTCCTTGTTTCTGAATGAAAAGATGTGTCCAGCCGGATGATCCGAAAGGAGAACTATCCGAGCATCCGAAAAAAGCTATGGGGCGGCGCACTTTGGTCGCCAAGCTACTTTGCCGGAAGTTGCGGCGGCGCACCCATCGCGGTCATCCGCCAGTACATCGAACAGCAGCAGACTCCGCCCTAAAGTCAAAGGCAAGGACGGCTTTGCCGTCCGCGCTCTTGACCCCGCCCTAAAGAGCGAAGTTTGCCGCGCAACCGATCAACAGCTGATTTTTGTATTTACTCAATTTCGGATCAGCCTCCACCAGCGTCTCCAGTTGGTGTTTAAGCTGCTGCAAATGAGCAATCTCCTCCTGATGTAACAGCTTTTTGGCATCCTGCTCGGTAATAACGAGTCTGTCCCCCGCCCGTGTTTGGCCGGATTGTTTAGTCAGATCATCCCCGGCACCGGGAATAGTGCTGTTATTGATGACATTGCTCTGACCGCCGTTGAGCACCACCATCAAAGGGGTTTGAAAATACCTGGAAATGACCAGCAAATCCGCCACAGGGGAGGTGGAAATCAGCCACAACATCAGAAAAAACGCCATCAGCGCGGTGACAAAGTCAGCATACGCAATCTTCCAGGTACCGAGCACTCGCCCGCGCTCTACCACGCGCACCCGCTTCACGATTACACGGCGCTTAGCCGCTTTTGTTTTCAACTTCGAGCCATACATGAGGCAATTCCTACGATGAACCTAAAAAGGCAGTTCAATCCGCAGATTACGCAGATTCACACAACAAGTTACCCAACATCTACACATCACCCAAACGGTTCAGACAAGCGAGTATATGTTTAATCTGCGAACAACAGCCATATTAAGGATGAAGACAATTCGCCCGCCACGGCACCACATATATGTCAGCCATATGCAGCTAAATTAAACCCGGATCGCAGCGGTTATCCCGCGCCGTCATTGAACCGTAACCTCATGCGCCCATTGAAAATACCAGAGGCGCAGTGTCACACCGTACCGGATTCGCTAATCTGATCAAAATTACCAATAAAAATGCGCTAAACGGCTCGTTTCAGCATAAACTAGCGACTGTTTTCCCAGCTAAAATTTCGCATCCAACTCACCATTGCTATGAGCCTAGTCGACAATCCCAAATTTATCCAGCTACAAGTAAGCGGACGTCTACCCACGCCCAAAGGAATCGCGCTGGAAGTGATTAAATTGACCCAACAGGAAGAGGTATCGAATCACGCCATTGCGCATTTAATCGGTGCCGATGCGGCATTAAGCGCCCGCGTTATCAAAGCCGCCAATGTATTGCTATCGAGTTCTTCACGACCTGTGGTGACGATCTCCGATGCGGTCATGGTACTGGGTGTGCGTGGCTTACGCCAATTGGTGCTTGGTATCTCCCTGATCGTAGACTACCGCCACGGCCCCTGCAAACCGTTCGACTACATTCACTATTGGACTTATTCCCTGTTGACCGGCATCGCCGCCAAACATCTGGCCCAACACGCCAAACTGGCTGCCGCCGAGGAAATATTTGTCGTAGGTTTATTCAGCCGTATCGGACACTTAGCGCTGGCCACGGTATTTACCGGCGAGTATGCCGACATCCTGAATTACGCCCGCGACAAGTCGATTATCGACCTGCACCCCTTACAACAGGCCAAATTTGGCTTCGACGAATCGGAATTGAGTGAAGCGATTCTCGCCGATATGCATTTCCCCAATATATTTCAGACTCTGGTACGGCATTGCAACCACCCGGAGCAAAGCGATGTCGTAGAAGCGACACGCGAATGGCGACTGTTGCATTTCCTGCATCTTTCTATGATGCTGGCCGACATCTTTCTGGCCAAACCGGCGATGCGCGGCAAACTGGTTGCCCGCTTACAGCGTCAATGCGCCCGTCTGGGCACCGAGTGGAGCGACTTTATCGCCATCGGCGACCACTGCGTCGAAGACTGGCTGGAATGGTCGACCCTGTTGAACATAGGCGGAAAACTGGATGTAACGTCTTTTTCAGAATTAATTCAATCCATTGAGAGCACTGAGGAAAACACACCGGTTACGCCGCCCGAACCCGGCATCTATCCGCTGCGGGTGCTGATCATCGATGACGATCTGACCGTACTTAAATTGCTGGACGCCATCTTGCGCGCGGCCGGCCATCAGGTGCGTTACGCACACAACGGCATCGAGGCGCTTGAGATGGTCAGGGAAGAAGCCCCCCAACTCATCATCAGCGACTGGATGATGCCGGAAATGGATGGACTGTCTTTATGCCGGAAATTGCGTGAGTCCGCCCAGTGGCGCAACATCTACGTCATCATCCTCACCGCCCAGGAGAGTCCGGACAAGCTGGTTGAAGCCTTTGAAGCGGGAGCCGATGATTATCTGGTCAAACCCATCCTCACTAAAATCTTCCTGGCCCGGCTGCGCGCCGCGCAGCGCACCATCGAGATGCAAGAAGAGTTAGCCTTCGATCGCGAGCAACTGCAATGCCTGTCCAACGACTTGACTGCTGCCAACTTGCATTTACAGCAACTGGCACTGACCGACTCGCTGACCGGCCTGCCCAACCGGCGTGCCGCGATGGAGCGTCTGGAACAGGAATGGTCCATGACTAAACGCAGCCACCACCCTATGGCTTGCATGGTGGTCGACATTGATCACTTTAAGCTGGTGAACGACAGGTACGGCCATCCGGTGGGCGATTTGGCACTCAAATCCGTCGCGCTTTCGCTGCGCCAGGCGGCACGCGCGCAAGATGTCGTTTGCCGTATGGGCGGTGAGGAATTTCTGGTGATTTGCCCAGATACCGATATTGATGCCGCTTACCTTTGTGCCGAGCGTTTGCGCCAGCATGTAGAAAAAACCGAGTTCTCCAATCTTAATGTACCGTTGCGACTGACCATCAGTATCGGGGTAGGCGCAGCAAGCAACACCCTAGGCTCGCTCAACGAACTGCTGATCCGCGTTGACAAATGCTTGTATGCGGCAAAGCAGGCCGGACGCAACCTCACAATTGCCGACAAATGATCATTTAATTTATAATATTATGATTATTAATCGTTTTATTTTTTCGACCAACCCTAAAGTTTTAAATAAAATGACCGATAATCACGGCAAGGATGCTTGTTTGACCCCTCGCAAACTGCATTCTGCTCGGATCTCCGGCACCCTAAGTGCTGGAGATTTTAGCTTTGTAGGCATTATTCCTACATTTTGCCTACTTAGCCCCTTACAATAAAATCAGCCGACTTCCAATTTTATTTCTCCACGCAGTCGCGCAAAATGCAAGCGTCAAAGTTCGGCAGTCAGTTTCAAGACACCAACAGATTCCGTGATGAATCACCCGCTCAGTGTTTTAAACTCGTAAGATAAGGGGAACACCATGAACACCATGCAACTGCAAGAAGGTATACGCGATATCAACCTGACCTATTTGATGCTGGCTCAGCAGATGGTCAAAGAAGATAAAGCTGCGGCCATATTTCGCTTAGGTCTGAGTCAGGACTTGGTCGATTTGATAGGCGGACTGAGCCCCGCTCAGATCATCAAGATGGCCAGTTGCAATGTCTTACTGTGCAGCTTCCGCTTTGACGAGAACATCCTCCTTAATATGGTCACCGATTACAGCAAGAGCCGCATGATGGCACAGACACACGCTGCCATACTGATGTCATCGCAGGCCATAGAAGCGATCGCCTAATCGGAGACTGACGTGGCCAACAAGACAGTATTAGGCGAGGCACAGCAAGTCAAAATCGCCACCGAGCTGATACAAATGGGCGCACGTTTACAAGTATTGCAGGAAGAGACTACGCTCAGCCGCGAGCGATTACTCAAGCTGTACAAAGAGGTCAAAGGCGAATCCCCGTCCAAGGGCATGTTGCCTTATTCAACCGACTGGTTCATCAGCTGGCAACCCAACATCCATTCTTCACTGTTTATGGGCATACACGAGTTCCTGCTCAAGAATGCGGGTGTTGATGGCGTGCAGGCGCTGATTACCGCCTATCGCTTATATCTGGATCAGGTACAGGATCTGGAAGGGGGCGAAGCGGTGCTGAGCATTACCCGCGCCTGGTTTCTGGTGCGCTTCTTCAACGCCGGCATGATGCAAATGGTTTCCTGTCGTGAATGTGACGGTCACTTCGTGACTCACGCCAATGAATTGCACGCAAACTATATCTGCGGCATTTGTCACCCGCCTGCCCGTGCCGGAAAAACGAATGCAAAAGCACGCCTGGAACAAAGCGAAGAAATCGACATCGAGCACACCGAAGCTATGCTCGCCGATCACGCAGATTAAGCCCTCCTGCAGCTGCGTTACTCACTCTGAAGCTTGGCGTATCATCAAAATTCTACACGCTGAAAAAAAACGTCCGTTAGCACCGGAAATACCTTCTATAATCCCGCACAGTTCAATCCCTCTGTCCACCTACAGGAAGCCGGATCACGCAGATTGACAATAAGCGACTAAACATTCGTATATCGCCACAACCGGCACCTGTTTTTGATATTCAACGGCTTGTTTAATCAGTGTTAATCCATATAATCCGATGCATAGATTCAATTTCTGCGATGCGCATGAAATCATCGAGGCGAACAACGGATATTTTAAGGATTATTCGACGCTTAGCGTAACCTGCCGAACCAATCCACTTCCAGAAGAAGAGTATAGATCCCATGCAAGATAACAAGAATGCCGCGCCCCCTCCTGCCAACGGGATCACAGCAAAACCTCAAGAAACTTTTCCTATCGTTGGCATCGGCGCATCCGCCGGCGGCCTGGCGGCATTCGAAGCCTTCTTTTCCGGCATGCCCGCCGACACCGATCCCGGCATGGCTTTTGTCCTGGTGCAACACTTAGCGCCCGATCACAAAAGCATACTCTCCGATCTGATCCGCCGTTACACGCGCATGCAGGTATTCGAAGTCGAGGATGGCATCACGGTACAGCCCAACTGCGCCTACATCATCCCACCCAATCGCGACATGGCGTTTTTAAACGGCACCCTGCATTTGCTCGAACCTACCGCACCGCGCGGCCAGCGCTTACCGATCGATTTCTTTTTTCGCTCGCTGGCGCAGGATCAGGGCGAACGCGCCATCGCTATCGTGCTCTCCGGCACAGGCAGCGACGGGACGCTGGGGGTGCGCGCGATCAAGGGCGAAGGCGGCATGATCATGGCACAAAACCCTGAGTCGACCGAATTTGACGGCATGCCGCGCAGCGCGATTGCTACCGGCCTGGTGGACTATCAACTGCTGCCTGGCGAGATGCCGGCACAACTGATCGCTTACGCCTCACACGCACTGGGTCGCGCCCATCAACCTGCCGCGATCAGCACCCCTAAGACTGAAAATGCCCTGAAGAAGATCTTCATCCTGTTGAGGAACCAGACCGGTCACGATTTTTCGCAATACAAACCCAATACCATCCATCGACGCATCGAAAGACGCATGGCGGTACATCAGATAAATGCGATCGATCATTACGTTAAATTTTTGCAACAAACACCGGTTGAAGTAGAGGCATTGTTCCGCGATTTGCTTATCGGCGTCACCAATTTCTTCCGCGACACGGAGGCCTTTTTGGCGCTGGAAGAACAGATCATACCGAAACTTTTTGACCGTAAACCGGCAGGTTCCGTGATCCGCATCTGGTCAACCGGTTGCTCCACCGGCGAAGAAGCATACTCGCTCGCCATCCTTATGCAGGAACGCATCGAAACGCTCAGACAAAGCTACACGATCCAGGTTTTTGCCACCGATATCGACAGCCGCGCCATTGCCACGGCACGCGCCGGGCTTTATCCGGCCAGCATCGCGGCCGACCTCACGCCTGAACGACTGGCCCGCTTCTTCACCCCTGAATCCGATGGCAGCGCTTACCGCATCCATAAAGCCATCCGCGACATGCTGGTATTTTCCGAACAGGATTTAATCAAAGATCCCCCCTTCTCCAAGCTGGATTTAATCTGCTGCCGTAACCTGATGATCTACCTGGGCTCCTCATTGCAGAAAAAACTCATCCCGCTGTTTCACTACGCGCTCAAACCGGCCGGCATGCTGTTTTTAGGGACCTCAGAAGGCATAGGCGAATTTGACGACCTGTTTAACACCATAGATCGCAAAGCCAAGCTATATCAACGCAAGGAGGACTTCCACAGTACACAGCGCGCCGCGCTGAGCCGTTTTTTGCCGTCCATCGCACTGGATGCGGCTCTGAGCCGCAGCTCCGGCAAAACCTCTCTCCCTGTGAAACTACCGCTGCGAGAATTGACTGAACAGGCGCTGTTACAGCAAGTCGCGCCAGCCAGCGCACTGGTCAATGATCAGGGCGATATCCTCTACCTGCACGGTCGCACCGGCATGTATCTGGAACCCGCCCCAGGCGAAGCTGGCATCAACAATATCCTGAAGATGGCCAGAGAAGGGCTAAGGCTGGACCTGACTACCGCCTTGCACAAGGCCGTAGTCAGCAAGGATGTGGTGCGCTGCCATGGCTTGCGCGTCAAGACCAACGGCCATTACACCCTGACCAATCTCACCATACGCCCGGTGACTCACGGGTCTGAGAACCTCGCCGACTCCTATCTGTATCTGGTGATGCTGGAAGACACGCCGGGTGCGCAGGCGCATACAGAACCGTCTCCGGCAATCGGCGAATCAGTTGAAATCGAGCTGGACAAATTAACTGCCGCAGCCAGAATTGCAGCGCTCGAACAGGAATTGCGCGCCAAGGAGGAGTACCTGCAGACCACCCATGAAGAACTGGAGACGTCCAACGAAGAGTTGAAGTCGTCCAATGAAGAAATGCAGTCGGTCAATGAGGAGTTGCAGTCCACCAACGAAGAACTGGAAACATCCAAGGAAGAATTACAGTCAGTCAACGAGGAACTCACTACCGTCAATTCCGAACTGCAAACCAAGGTGATGGACTTGTCACGCGCCAACAACGACATGAACAACCTGTTAGCCGGCACCGGCATCGGCACGGTATTTGTCGATCATCAGTTGCGCATTCTGAGGTTCACCCCCGCCGCCAATGTCATCATCAATCTGATTCTGAGCGATCTGGGACGTCCCGTCGATCACATCACCTCCAATCTGGTCGGTTATGACAGTCTGGTAGCAGACACACAGTCTGTATTGAACACGCTCATCCCTAAGGAATCCGAGGTGCAAACGACCCGGGGCGACTGGTTCAGACTGCGTATCCAACCCTATCGCACCCTGGACAATATCATCGAAGGCGCGGTGATCACTTTTGTCGATATCACTGGTATGAAGCGGGCGGAAGAAGCGCTGCGCAAGGCCAATGAATTGTTACGACTGGCAGTCGTGGTGCGCGATGCGACGGATGCGATCACCGTGCAGGATCTGGACGGCCGCACCCTCGCCTGGAATCCCGGCGCTGAACGACTGTATGGCTGGAGCGAGACGGAAGCGCTGCTGATGAATGCGAAGGACCGCATTCCGGCTGACATCAGCGAGGCTGCACTTGCCCAAATACATCAACTGAGTCAGGCGAAAACGCTGGCACCGTATCAAACCCAGCGCCTGTGCAAAGACGGCACCGTGCTTAACATCTGCCTGACAGTCACCGCACTGGCCAATGAGGCGGGGCAAATGTATGCGCTGGCCACAACGGAGAGAAAATCGTAAAATCGACGCGCTCAGATTATATGTATTTATTAAACATATAGTTACATATAAAATCCGGCGCACCGGCAGCAAACGACAGAAATTAAAAAACCCGCACAGCGGGTTTTTTTCAATCAATCGCAGCTTAAAACATCACGGATGATGGGTGGTGGTTTGATTGCTGGTCATCGCTGTCGCTGCGGCTGCCACGCCGTTAGCGACCAGAATGACGGCTGCAATCTTGCCCGCCATCGCAACACCACTCCCCAGCGTGACACCGCTGCCTAAGCCGGCACCGCCTGTTGCCACACCGCCGGCAGTCGACGGCACTACAGGAGCCGCCTGAACAGCGGCCTCAGCCACCGCAGTTTCGGTCACAGCAGTTTCGGTCACAGCAGTTTCGGTCACCGCAGCTTCCGTCACCGCCGTCTCCGCGACGACGGGTGTTTCAATCGCTGCAGCTTCAGTTGCCGCTGCCGTTTCCGCCGCCTCTATCGCCTCAACGCTCTCGATGGCCTGCACAGGCTCGATAAACTCCGCCACCGTCGGAACCACATCCGCCATCGCAACACCCGACAGCAGCGCCAGGCAGCCTGACATGATGATTTTTTTCATTTATGCTCCCCTTAATCAATTTTTTCAAAAACGGCACAATCAACGCTCACTGCTCGCATTATCCTGAGTAATCGACCGACTGCAAGCTTTTCGTGCTTATTCTATATTCCAGTTCAAACCTAGCGTATCGCCATCCAGGCTGATCACCGGTTGCGCAGTATGATGCCATGCCCAGAAAGAGCTACCCACGGCATAGCCCAGCAAAGACCCGCCCACCGTGTCTGAAACAAAATGCTGACGGCTCGCAACACGCCCGGCATTGGTAATAGCGGCCGCGCCGTATAACCACGGCATGTTGTATTCTTTGGCGAACGGCGTGACCATCGCCCAGATCGCTGTTGTGTGGCCGGAAGGAAAACCCGCCGCACCATTCCGTAGCGGGTTGAAGCTGCTGTTACCCTGACCCGCTTGAGGGCGTGAACGACCCAGCAATTGTTTCCCGGCTTCTGAAGCGAACACCCCAACCACACCGGCCTCCAGCGCGGTGAAAGCCGTGGCGCTGCGCTGTTGATCGCTGCCATCGAGCGCCAGCAGACCCGCTACACCGCCGACCAGCAACGGCAGATTATTGCCGACATTCGCAAGTGATTTACTGAAGCCGCTATTCTGTTGCCGCACCGCCCACTTATCAGCCGGCTTATCGAGCACAGAACTCAGCGCCGAAATCCCCAGCCCCAGCCCCACCCGCATCCAGGTGTCCGAAGCAGTCAGTCCGTTCAACACATGTTCACGGTCTTCCTTCCAATTGGACAACCGCATCCGATCGAGAAAATTCGGATCGCGTGCCGGCATCTCGTAGCTGTCGTCCAGATCACCAAAAAATTGTAATCCATCCCGGTCGTGCATATTGCTGTATCCCGGATCCATCATGTCGTACAGATCACCCGGCGATGCGACCATCTGTCCCACGTCGCGCGTCCAGGGAGAAATCGCCAGACGCGGTCTGGCCTGCGTATCGCGGGTGAGCAGGGTATCGAGCGGGATCGCCATGAACACCCCCTTATCGTGATAAGGCTGAGCCGGCGAACCCGGCGTTGTGATGTCATTGCCATTGGTCAAGGTATACCAGGCTCCGGCCTCAAAACCTGAGCGAAAGTGACGCTTCATCTCAAAGCGTCCGCCAATATCGCCGGCCAGAAAACGGCCCGCACGCATCGTTGCACTCAAGCCCGGCACCGGCAGCTGGTAATGCAATGCCGCCAGCGCGGTAGTCGTGGTGTAAGGACGAAAGGCGAAACCGCCCCCCACATCGCGCTGCTGCAAGGCATCCACCGTCAGATCGATCGCCCAGGGCCCGCGTTCCGGGTAATACAACACCTGACCACCAAATCCGCCAAACATTTCCTCGTACAAGCCAGCAGAGGCACGCGCATAGACGCGCTGTTCGGGATGAAAATACTGATTGACCAGCGCCTGAGTCAGTTTAATGCTGCCGTTTTTCTTGTAACTGGCCACATCGGTGCGCACATGCGGCAACAGACTGTTGGACGCTTGCTGTACACCGCTGATGTCCTGCGCCAGCGTCAGTTGCGTGGTCGCTTTAAGGATCAGCCCGTCGCCAGCCTGTTTCTCCACGGAGGCAGTGGCCAGCAATTCGTAGCGGAACGCGCCGCTCGGATCGTTAAAATAAATACCTACACCCGGCGCGACGCGGATTTTACCCAGCCCGCTGTTTTCGGCGCGAAAACTCACCATATCGCCGTCGCTACCATCCAGATGGGTCTGAGAGTACTGCATTTCAGACTCATCGAGCAGATCTTCCTCTTCAGTGCGCTCCTGCGGTTCGGCATAACTGATACTGACCGTCTCCGCCAGTTGCTTGCGACTTTCCAATCCGTAAAAGTAGCGTTGCAGACGCTTTGCATCGTTGAATGCATAGGTCGCGAAAGCCACATCGTTCACGGTGTAGTGAATCACAATCTGCCGCGTTCCCTTGGGTGAACGCAACAGGATACTGCGGGCGGCGCGCCCTATCGCCCGGCTGGGCAGGGAAATCCGGCTGTTGGTCAGCGTCACATCGATGACATCCTGCTCCACGCGCACATGGATATTGCGAAAATCCTGCTGCAGCAAACGTTCGATCAAGGCACGGTGATAAACAGGATCTTCATGCCACTGTTTGAGGGTCGGGCGCGGTACATCTTCGGTATCGGGCGCAGGCTCATCGAGCTTGGGGATAAATTCCTTGTCATCCAACGGCAGCGAGGCATAGGCGGTCAATCCGGGCTGACCGTCGCGAACCGACAACTGCGAGCCCAGCCAGCCATAGCGGTACTCCAGCGCCACCCCCACCCCCTTCTTGCGTTTATCTACCAAGGTCTTCACCGCAAACAAATCCTGCTTGTAGTTATTCGCATCGTATTCGGCGGCGACCGCAAAACCATGCCAGTCCTGCGGCGCATAACGCGCACCGGCAAAGACGCCATCGATGCGTCCCCGACCTATACCCAGCGTGGCGTCCAGCGCACCAAACTGCTTACTGGCAGCAAGATAGCGGGAAGAAAACAAGCTAGTGCCCATCACATCATCCACACCGAAGGACAAGGCGGGCGTATTCCAGTCTTCTTCGAGCAGCAGCAACCTGCCGCTGGCGACCTTATCTTTGTAGTCGCCGTAACCCTGCCACGCAGTGCCCGCAGCGGTCGTATTCATAAAACGGGTATAGCGCGCGCTGACCTCTACGCGAGGCAGAATCGACAGGCTGCTCCAGAGGGTGGCATAGGGCTTATCGAAACTGTAACCGCTGCGAAACACCCCATCCGCCTCGATCCTGCCTGAGGGCATGTCGATGTAGCCGGTTTGTCCATTCTGGTTGGGCGCGGCATCGCTGCCGGCGCACCAGGCGCACAGCACAAGCACATGCAGCGGTTTTTTTCTGAAGATAAATCTTAATCGTCGCATAATTTCCATCGGTTCAACGCATCACTCACCACGGCTCCCACCCTGACCATTTTGCCCTGCATACTGGCGCGCGTACCGTCCATCGCTACCAGTCGGATAGTCGCTTGTTCGCCCGCAACCGATTCCAGCACACCGGTGAGTCGCTGAAGGTGATTCAAACCCAGTGGCACATCCAGACAGATCGTATTGCCGACTTCGACCAACTCACCACCGGCAAGCACACCGGCAGCAGGAGGCTGCACAACAGGACTGACAGTTATCACAGGCAACACGGGCTGATCCGCCGCCAGCACAGATTCATCTTTTACGTCTGCGGCAACAGGGAAAACCATCCCGAGGGCATGCTCAGTCGGGACAACGACGGGTACTGCAGGTTCGGACGGAATAAGTTGTTCAACGGGGACGGCAGATTCAGCCTGAACAACCTGTTCAACGGGGACGGCAGGTTCGGACGGAATAAACTGCTCAACGGGCAGAGCGGGTTCGGACGAAACAAGCTGTTCAACGGGGAGAGCTGTTTCATTTTCGACATGCTCTCCGACAGTCACAGCGGATTCTGCCGGTGCAACCACGGGAAGCGCAGACGTCACCGTGCGCGATGTACGCATCGCTGCCATCGCTGCAGCATGCTGCGCCCGTCTGGTTTCCATCACACTAAACCCCATACGCAGATCGTTTTCCCATGGGCCTTCATACCGGTCACCGCTAGCCCAAGTATATACGCCGCTGCCATGACGCTGATCCTGACGGTAAGTCCCTTCAAACCGCTCACCCGACCAGGGGGTCTTTTCACCCCACACATAGGTGCCCTTGCCATGCCGGAAATCGCTGGCGAATTCACCCGCATATTTATCCCCGTTCGGCATAGACTTGATTCCCTTGCCATGCTTTCTGCCGGCCAGAAAGTCGCCTCGATAACTGCTATTGCCGGTCACCTCGCCGTAGCCGTCCGCCAGACCATCCCTGCACCCGCCGCGATATTCACCTTCCGCCAGATCAGGGTCGAACACCTTGCACGAGACAGCTGCCCTTCCCGAAAATGCGCAAGAGGAAAGCAGCATACTGGCAATCAGCAATGCAAAAAATACAAAACGTGAAGTCATAAAATCATCGGTAATACCGTAGGCTAGAAGAAACATCAACCGGCGGTTGAAATTACTCAAACCGGCCATGCCGTCAGTGCAAATAACCGGCCGAACAGAACCAGAAATTTTACAATTAATCAATATGTTATTAAATAATTTACAAACTCATGCGCTACGCGACAAACGAACTCAACGCGTGCGGCAAGAAATATACACTATCGGCGCCTGACCGACAAAAGCAATTATGCACTGAGTGCGTTACATGACCCCGAGCAACTTATGCGTAACATCAGTTAAAATGCGTAACTTTTGATATGGATCGAATTTTCGATCGGCGCCACCTAACATGAACCTCATCCTTCAGGCATTACACGACATCCCTACCCTGCAAATCGAACATCTGGCGAAGATTTCCAATGCCGCCCGCATCGAACGCATATCGCCGCTGGCCTGGCGTTTATGCGATGCCCAAGCCCACGATGACATCGCCGGCTTTTGCTTCGAACAGCAAATAGACTGCGCTTTCGTGCCGGATAGCCTGACACTGTCAGGTTTCGGGCTGGTGGTGATGGACATGGATTCGACGCTGATCTCGATCGAATGCATAGACGAAATCGCCGATATGCAGGGTTTAAAACCCGAAGTGGCGGCCATCACCGAGGAGGCGATGCGCGGCGAAATCGATTTTGCCGAGAGCCTGCGCCGTCGTGTCGCGTTATTAAAAGGATTGGACGAGAACGCCTTGCAGCGCGTGTATGATGAGCGATTGCAACTCAACCCCGGCGCTCAACTGATGCTGGCGGAGTTGAAAAAACACAACATCAAAACACTGCTGGTCTCCGGCGGTTTTCTGTTCTTCACCGAGCGTTTAAAGCTGCGTCTGGGACTGGACCACACCCACGCCAACACACTGGAAGTCGCAAACGGCAAACTCACCGGTCGCGTGTTAGGTGAAATACTCGACGCGCAGGGCAAGGCGGAGTGGCTGATCAAGATACGCGAGCAACTGGGGCTCAAACCCGAACAGGTCATCGCGATGGGTGACGGTGCTAACGACCTGAAGATGATGGCTGTGGCTGGCGTGAGCATCGCCTACCACGCTAAGCCGGTGGTTCGGGCACAAGCGAGCTATGCGTTTAATTTTGTCGGATTGGACGGACTGGTAAGATTGTTTTAAGAATAGCTTGTAGCCACTAGCTTGTAGCGGCTGGCTGAATCGACATTTAATCGGGGGAAGCGAAAATGACGCAAGAGATCAGTATCGAAGTGTTGTTGGAAAAATATGCCGAACCGGGTGAACATTCAGTCGAAGACGTCAGACGCCGGGTAGCGCGAGGATTGGCACAGGCGGAAAAACCCGAACAGCGCGCCCACTTCGAAGAACTGTTCTTCGCCGCTCAGGAAAACGGCTTCGTGCCTGCCGGGCGGATTAACTCGGCGGCGGGCTTGACGATACAGGCGACACTGATCAACTGCTTTGTGCAACCGGTGGGCGATGCGATTTCCGGCACTTGCGATGGCCGCCCCGGCATCTACGACGCCTTGCAGCAGGCAGCCGAAACCATGCGGCGCGGCGGCGGAGTTGGTTATGATTTTTCCTCAATCCGTCCCGAAGGTGCACAAGTCAAAGGCACGCATTCGCGCGCCAGCGGGCCGATCTCCTATATGCGCGTGTTCGACCGTTCCTGCGAGACAGTGGAATCGGCCGGTGCCCGTCGCGGCGCACAGATGGGCGTGTTGCGCTGCGATCATCCCGATATCGAAAAATTCATTTCAGCCAAAGACAAGGGCGATTTACGCAATTTCAACATCTCCGTGGGCGTCACCGATGATTTAATGCAAGCCGTTGAAAGAAATCAAGAATTTGAATTAACCCACAAAGCAGAACCATCCAGTGCGCTCAAAGAGGCCGGCGCGTTTTTACGCAACGATGGACTTTGGGTCTATCGCCGCGTGCAGGCGACTGACTTATGGCGCAAGATCATCGAGAGCACCTACGACCACGCGGAACCGGGCGTACTGTTCATCGACCTGATCAACCGCGACAACAACCTGTCTTATTGCGAGGTGATCGAGGCGACCAACCCTTGCGCCGAAGAACCTCTCCCCCCTTACGGATGTTGTTGTTTAGGTTCAATAAATTTAACCCGCATGGTGGTCAATCCGTTCTCGGTGCATGCAGGTTTCGATTACGAACCGTACAAGCAACTGATCAAGGTTGCGGTACGCATGCTGGACAATGTGCTGGACGTGACCGCCTGGCCGCTACCTGAACAACAACTGGAGGCGCAGAACAAACGCCGCATCGGTCTGGGCTACACGGGACTGGGCGATGCGCTGGTGATGCTGAGCCTGAAATACGACAGCGAGCAGGCGCGCGCCTTTGCCGCCGACATCACCCGCATCCTGCGCGATGAGGCTTACTCCGCCTCGATCGAACTGGCGAAAGAGCGCGGGGCATTCCCGCTGCTCGATGCCGAGCAGTATCTGGCCGCCCCCCGCTTTGCCTCTCGCTTGCCCGATGAGATGAAAAACCGCATCCGTGAGCACGGCATCCGCAACAGTCATCTGCTGTCCATCGCGCCCACCGGCACGATTTCTCTGGCCTTTGCCGACAACGCCTCCAACGGCATCGAACCCGCCTTCTCGTGGTTTTACACCCGCAAGAAACGCATGATGGATGGCACCACCAAAGACTATTCGGTCGAAGATCACGCCTGGCGCGTGTATAAAAAGCTGGGTGGCAACACCGATAAATTGCCGGAAGCCTTCGTCTCGGCGCTGGATATCTCCGCACTCGATCACATGAAGATGGTCGCCGCTGTCGCGCCGTTCATCGACACCTCGATCAGCAAGACGGTGAATGTGCCCGCCGACTATCCGTTTGAAGAATTCAAGAATCTATACACCGAAGCATGGCACGCCGGACTCAAAGGGCTGGCCACCTACCGACCCAACAGTGTGTTGGGATCGGTATTATCGATTACGCCTGAACCCAAAAAGGACGAGCAGCCGCAGGATTTCGTATTCGACCAGGACAGACGCATCGTGCTGGAAGCCACCCCTACCCCGGCGCTGGCCTCTTTACGCTGGCCGGGACGTCCTAAATTAACGGCGGGCAGCGAAGGCTGGACCTCACAGGTGGTCAAACACCCGCTGGGCAATTTTGTGGCGTTCGTCTCGCACACCTCCAATGCCGCCAATCACCCATTTGAAGTCTGGGTGAACGGTTCTGAGCAACCGCGTGGCTTGGGCGCATTGGCCAAATCCCTGTCTATGGACATGCGCACGCGCGACCCGGTCTGGGTACGCATGAAGCTGGAAATGCTGATGAAAACCGCTGGCGACGATGCCTTCGACATGCCGATGCCACCCGATGGCGAAATTCGCCGCATGCCAAGCTTAGTCGCCGCCTTCGCGCATCTGCTCAAATACCGCATCGAAGCCTTGGGCGCGCTCGAAGTACATGATGGCATGACCACGCCGATGATGGATGCGTTGTTCGCCCGCAAAGAGCCCAAGACCGGCACCGACGGGACCATGAGCTGGACGGTGGACATCGCCAATGCGGGTTCAGGCGACGATTTCGTGCTGGGACTCAAGGAGTTGGTGCTACCTGATGGCCAGCGCCGCCCCTACTCGATGTGGCTGTCTGGCGTGTATCCGCGCGCCCTCGACGGGCTTTGCAAAGTGTTAAGTCTGGACATGCGGGTGATCGATCCTGCCTGGATAGGCATGAAACTGCGCAAGTTGCTTAATTTCGGCGAGCCGCTGGGCGACTTCATGGCGCGTGTACCCGGTCAGGCCAAGATGCAGAGCTACCCTTCGACGGTCGCCTATGTCGCCACCCTGATCATCCACCGCTACGCGATGCTGGGCGTACTGGACGAACACGGCTATCCGGTGCAACAGATGGGCGTGCTGGAAATACCGGAAGGTCAAATCAAACCAACGGGGATCAAAATACAAACGGGCAAAGTGTGTCGTGAATGCGGCAACGCCACGCTGATTAAAAAAGACGGCTGCGAATTTTGCACCAGCTGCGGTGCGATCGGCGCGTGCGGCTGATCGATGCAGGCACTACCGATTGGCATGGTGTGGAATGTTGAATTTCATAACGCATTTCATAGTGACCAACCAAAATACGCCGTATCTCACGAGGGTCAAACTCTTCCAGTCTTTCTCCCAAACGTGGCTGCACCATGAGCTTGGCAGGTACTGCTGTCAGGGATTGCACAGTAGCTGCAGCGGCTTGCTTGTTTAATGGTGACAGAAGTTCATACAGCCTTGCCAAATCTGACAATGCCTTGCTCGAACGTTTCAACTCCATCAACGCGGCACCGGAAGTGGTTGGTCGCCGCTAAGACTATCAGCCCAAGCTTGCACGGATTGATGGTCGATAGCGCGGCCTGCATCCACATCTGCCATCGCGTCCAATGTCATACGACGACGCAATTCTTCCTGTTCGACCCAAGCGGACAATGCCTGCTTCACGATCCATCCGCGAGAACGCTCCATGCGAGCTGCAATTAAATCAACCTTCTCAATGAGTGGGACCGGAATATGCGCAGTGAGCACTTTAGTAAGCATACTGAATCTCCTGAAAATCAGATTTAATCACAGTGATTATATTTGATTGGCACAAATGCGTGTGAGCGATCCCCGCATAGAGCACGAGAGCACATGATGACGACATGTACGGCATCAACAGTTTGGACTTTTCACCCGATAGACGCATTCTGGCAAGCGGTTCTGACGACGGTACTGCAATGTCGACCTGTAACTGTTGTCAATGCAGCCAGGCCATCTAGGCACAGCCAGCGCGTTGGCCTTTTCGCCTGACGGCAAAAAATTGGTCACCGCACCTTGGTATGATGTCGGATGGGATAAAGATTATCCCGAATACGATGTCAAAGTGCTCGATATTTTGCCTATCGAAGCGTGCGCGTTTTACGTGATGGATCGGGGCTATGTGGATTTTTACCGACTCTTCAAGATGCATCAGGCGGGCGCATTCTTTGTCACTCGCGCCAAGCGGGGCATGAATGCCCGTCGCGTGTATTCGAGCAAAACCGACCGAACCACTGGCGTCATCTGCGATCAGGCGATTCGTCTCAAGGGGTTTTACATTTCGAAAGATTATCCCGAACATTTGCGGCGTATTCGATACAAGGATCCAGAAACGGGCAAGACCTTCGTGTTCCTGACCAACAACACGACGCTGCCGCCGTTGACGATCGCCGCTTTGTACAAGAGCCGCTAGCAGGTGGAACTGTTCTTCAAGATCAAACAACACCTGCGTGTTGATACCAACCAGTTTAGTGGTAAAAAACAGATCAAAAATTCAGATGAAATACCTTTCCATCACCTCCGCCAACTGGATAAATATACAAAATGGATGCCATCGCACCCATCGACGTTGCATAATATAGGCATGCCTACCAATCAAATTTTACAGCTACTAACCAAACAAGGTAAAAAGCTCGACACCGAAATTGCCAAAACCATAGGGCTTACGGTGGATATGACGCGATCCTACTTGCTTGGAAGAAATGACCGCCGATGGCAGGATAATGTCCTGCCGTATTATTCGGTATGACGCTGGGAAAGAGATTACAGGAATGACTTGCCGAATCGCAGGGTTTATTCCCCCGGCAGCCGGTGGTAGAAAAGCGATGTAACTAACCCACTGGCAGGCTCTGGGATTCAGCTTATTTTTACTTATTCAAACAATTATTGTCGCCTTTCGCCATTAAGGAGCCACCGATTTTCGACATGATAGCGACACATTGAACCGCTATTTCTCATTTGGCGACGACCTAGGGTAAATTTTCTCTTGAGTCACTTCGCTGGATAACTGGACTATTGTTCAGCAAAAGGGGAAACTGATAGCATGAACTACAGCACTTTGGCGAAATATCGGGGGAACCGCAATTTCCCAGCTATAAAAATGGCTGACTGTCCATAAAGATTAAATATTGGACTGTATTTTGAAATTGCAAAACTCGGATCTTACTTTCAAACATTTAACTTACACAATTTAAGAGATGACATGAATACCAACGCACTGCTGCATCCTCGTATTCGCGAAAGCGAATTGTTGCAGGAATTTTTCAATGCGTTGACTGACAGTATTCCCAACATCGAGAGTTATATTGCAGAACTCAAGCGTACACCCAATGACAAGAAAGTAATCGCCGATTTGTTCCGTGCTCTGCACAATATCAAAGGCGATGCCGCGCTTTGTAAAATTGATATGGGGGTATTGATTGCCCATCCGATCGAGACATTGCTGGGCAGAGTTCGTAATGGAGATCTCACTTTCACCGACTTGCTGGCCGAAGTTATGCTACTGACTGTAGACAGGCTCGAGTTAGCTACTGAGGCTCTTGTTAACGGACAGAAGTTTCTCAAGCACTTAAACTTAGTTCAATTGGTCAATGGACTTGAGGATCTGGCAATATCATCAAGTGGTATGATTAACGAAAAAAGCATACTTCTGATTGAGGCTGTAACCGGCTTTCGCCCGGTAGGAACCCAGCAAATCAAAAAATCGCTATCTCCTCCGGTTGCAAGTTATTCTGCCAGCATGAAAACGGACCTGGATTTTTTTCGCTCACTGGCATTGCAATATGAAACGCGATCACCCATATTCATGGGACGTAGCGATCGCCAAGTGAAACTGGCCCTGTCGACTAATGAGGTTGCAGGCAACTTGGTCGACCCCTTGCAACTCACAGCAGCCGTTTACATGCACGATCTTGGAATGCTTTTATTGCCGGAATCACTTTGGCTCAAAGCAGGACGACTCTCTGACGAGGAAAGGTTCCTGCTTAGGCCACATCCTGGCTTTGGTGGAGGATTGTTGCAACGTATGGCAGTCTGGCAGACAGCGTCAGAAATTGTATTTCAGCACCATGAAATGCCCGACGGCAGCGGTTATCCACTTGGGTTAAAGGTAGACCAGATTTCACATGGCGCGAAAATACTAGCAATTATCGATACTTTTGAAGCCGTATCGAATAAGCATTGTAATCACGGTGCGAACCGTTCGCTAGTTCGTGCCATTGCAGAGATTAATGCTTGTGATAAACAGTTTGCGCCAGAGTGGATTGCTTCATTCAATACAGTGGTCCGTCGTATGGTTTAGTGCTGATTTATCGAGATTAGCTGAACGTCACAACCGAATTAAGATGGTAGATTACCGTAAAAATGGAGCAAGAGATGAGTGAAAGCCGACGTAATTTTACGGGTGAGTTCAAAGGTTGCGCTTGAAGCGATCCGTGGAGTCCAGTCAGTGAATGAGTTTGGCTAGGAATTTGGCGTACATCCGACGCAAGTTGTTCTTACAGAGTGAATGATCGGCAACCAAACCCGAAGGGCTCATCGCTATTGGGGGTTACCCCCCCCCGCATGGCATAGCAAGGCGTCAAACTCCTTTAAAGGCAAAGGTTTGCTGAATAAATAACCTTGGTAGTTGGTACAACCTTTGATAGCCAGTAAGCTACGTTGCGCTTCAGTCTCAACACCTTCAGCGATGATATTTAGCCTCATACTTTGCGCCATAGCGATGATAGTACGCACAATAGCCTTATTGGAATAGACATAACCAATCGGATTATTAATTTCGTGTGCAACCCCCGCAGCTAACTGACCTATATAGACGCCATTTTTTCGGACTGAAGCAGCTGAATATTTGCCGCTTCCAGTTGGTCTTTAGCGCATTTCATATTCGTGACCATGCGCCAGAGCAATCCTGCCTCCGTACCATCAGTTACTTTAATATTTCCAAACTGTGCTTTGACTTTCTACAAACTGCGTATTTCTCGTGAATGATGTCGCCAATTTTTAACTCAAGGCAGAAACATCCGAAAACACCCGCCCGGCTCATTAGATAGTCGTATGGTGCCGTGACACGCATTTAAACGATGGCGCAAGGCGATTTTGTGAGCCAGATGCAAACCCAACCCTGTCCCCGTCCCCCGACTGGCTGTGGGTGTGCGCCCCTGTGCCGCGAGCACATCTTCTGAAAAACCTTCTCCGTCATCAACGATCGAGAACACCAGCATCCCCTCGTCCTGATAAGCAGACACACAGATCGCAGTACGCGCATGACGACAGGCATTATGGAGCGCATTGCTCAGCGCCAACCGCACCAGAGCATCGTCAAAAAAAGCGCAGGCCGGCGCACGATCGGTGACGACAATAATCGTTAATGCGGGGAACATCTCGCGGTATTCGGCTGTCAGTATTGCCAAAAAATCCTCGGGGCTGACCGAATCGGTATTGACCTGCAGTAAATTCTCCGCATCCTGATAAACTAGCAGCATCTCAGACAGACGGCGCGCCGCGCCCATTACCATCGCCATTTCGTGCTGCGCATCCTTCCGTTTACCCAGACGCAATGCCAGTTCGGCCAGTTGATTTTTTACATCATGTACCACAGCAGTATATAAATCATTCATCAGATTTCCTTACGACAGCGTCAATTCAAATTCCAGCTAGCGGCTAGCCCTATCATGGCTTCAACTGTTTGAGCACCCCGTCAATTTGCTCTAGCTTCGGATTATGTGGCGACTTAATGACCAACGACTCGCGGCGAGCCAGACACTTGGCCAATTTTTCCGGCGTCTGTCCGTTGCGGAGCAGATCGAGTGCCATCACCAGGGCGGCGTTGCCCAGGATCTGTAAATTATTAGGCAAACTGTCTGACGCTTCGCACAATAACTGTATCGCCTCATTGAGCTGGCCTGCCTGCGCCTTCTTCACCCCGTCGTTATTGAGCAGCACCACTTCACTCGTACTGTTGGCGATCATGGCACTGGCCTCGGCGGTGTCCTTGCCGGCCGCCACCAGCACGTCATGCACCTTACCCTTGATCGCAGTATCTTCATGATGATTCTGTACCGCGTGACGCAGCAGGCGAATGGCATCCTCTTCGCGATTTAAAGCAAAACAGGCATCGGCCATCGCCATCACTGCATCCGCCGGCAAGTGCCCCAACTCGCCCACCTGCATCACCTTATCCAGTGCCGCCAGCGCCAGCATCTCATTGCCCGCACTACGATGCACCCGGCTCTCGGTCGCCCCTAGCAGCACACTGCTATGCGGATCGGTAAAGGTTTTCTGTGCGTCTTTGACCACTGCGAGCGCCTCGTCCGTCTTACCCTGATGCATCAATGCACGTGACAACACCGTAAAATCATCGGCCTGACGCACCGGCGAATGCTTGTGCTTTTGTAACGTGGCACGCATCAGCTTTTCAGCGATTTCGTGCTGCCCCGTGCTGATCGCCAGCGTAGACACCTCACGTATCCGGCTCATGGTGCCAGGCGATACCCGACCGGCGCTCTGCAACACCTCAAGCGCAGCCTTCTTATCGCCCGATTCAGCCATGAGCCTGCTCAAAAAATCATAGGCGGCCATAAACTGGGGCGTCTCATCGAGTATCTCGCGCGCCAGACGTACTGCCTCCTCCTTTTCATTGAGCAGCACCTGCGCTCTCGCCAATCCCAGTTTGGCCCAGGCTAACGGGCGCAGAGCGATAATTTCGCGGTATAAGGCAGCGGCCTGCGCTACCCGCTTATCGCGTATCAGTGCAGCGCCCTTGATTTTACATAGATCGACGAAATACTTATCCTTCGCAACGAGCAGCTTGTCACATTCGACGATGACCTGAGCCCAGTTTTTCTTGTCCGAAGCCCGATCTATGGCCGTAAAATAATCCTGACGATCCAGTAATTTCTCAAGACGCGTATTAAATTGCCCGGCGGTGAAAGGTTTAAGCAGGTAATCATCGGGCGCGCACTCGGAAGCGGTCACCACCCGTTCGTAAGATTGTTCAGCCGTGATCATCACAAAAATGGTATTGCGATGTATCAAATCACGGGTGCGCAGATATTCAAGAAATTGCTGGCCATCGGTACTATCTCCCAGCATGTAATCGCACAGAATGACGTCGTACTGGTGCAGGGAAATCCGTTCGAGCGCTTCCTTGATGGTAGACACAACATGCAGTTTTGCAAAACCGGAACTGGAGAGCGACATGCGCAATTGCGAACGCATGCCCTCCATATCGTCGATTACCAGTACCCATTTATCGGAAACTTTAGTCACTGTAGCCAAATTTGCAACCCCGTTTTAATTAGACAAGAATGACTGGCATCGCAAACAAGGGCGATAGCCTAACACAGTTCAATCGTTCAAAATTTTTCCTGATAACGCGCGGTAATCGGATAGCGCCAGTCTTTGCCGTAGCCGCGTTCTGTAATACGCACCCCGACCGTAGACTGGCGGCGCTTGTATTCGCTCAACTGTATCAGGCGAACCACACGGCGCACATCTGCCTCCTGATAACCACGCGCAATGATCTCGAGGACAGACAAGTTTTGCTCTACATAACAGGCCATGATGGCATCTAGCACCTCGTAGGGCGGCAAATTATCCTGATCGGTCTGATCCGGGCGCAATTCGGCGCTGGGTGCGCGGGTAATGATGCGTTCGGGAATCACGTAGCCTAGCGTATTTCTATAACGCGACAGACGATACACCAGCATTTTACCCACATCTTTCAACACCGAAAAACCGCCAGCCATATCACCATACAAGGTCGCATATCCGACGCTCATCTCAGATTTATTGCCAGTAGTCAGCACCAGCGAACCAAATTTGTTCGACAAGGCCATCAACAACATACCGCGAATACGAGCCTGCAAGTTCTCCTCCGTGGTATCCACGGCGCGCCCGGCAAAGCCCGGTTGCAAGGTAGTCAGATAGCTTTGTAAAATCGGTTCGATAGAATATTCATCGTACTTCACGCCCAGCAGCCTGATCATTTCACGCGAATCATCCAGACTTATCTGCGCCGTATAGGGCGATGGCATCATCACCGCATGCACCTTGTCCGCCCCCAGCGCATCGACCGCAACTGCCAGAGTCAGCGCCGAATCTATGCCTCCGGACAGTCCCAACAACACACCGGGGAAGCGGTTTTTACCGATGTAATCGCGTAGCCCCAGACACAGAGCGCGATAAATACTCTCGTCACCCGTTGGCAGCATTGTCAATTCGCCTGCCAATCCCGCATCGCCAGAAATCGACAAAATAGATAATTCTTCTTTAAAAACATCAAGTTGAGAGAATATACGACCTTCCCCATCCATCCCGAACGAGCCGCCGTCAAACACTAACTCGTCCTGACCGCCGACCAGATTGGCATAAACCACCGGCATGCCTGTCTCAGCGATGCGTGCGCGCAAGGCGACATAGCGTGCCGCTTGCTTATCGACCGAGTAAGGTGAGGCATTGAGCACCAGCAATACTTGCGCACCAGCCTGATAAGCGAGTTGCGCCGCCTCCGGATGCCAGACATCTTCACAGATATTCAAACCGAAACGCACCCCGCCTAGCTCGAATACACAAGCGTCACTACCCGGCGAAAAATAACGCGCCTCATCGAATACCGCATAATTCGGCAGGGCGTGCTTAAAGTAGGTGGCTACAATTTTGCCATTTTGCAACAGCGAGGCTGCGTTATATCGCCGCCCGTCCTGCTCATGCGGATGACCTACGATCACCGCGACATCTGAAATCTGGCTCGCCAATTCAGTCAGCGCCTCCTGACAGGCCAGATAAAAACCGGGCCGCAACAGTAAATCTTCCGGCGGGTAGCCACACAAACTCAACTCAGGCGTCAGCATGAGCCGGGCACCGTGTGCCCTGGCCTGGCCGGCATAGTCGAGAATCTTAGCGGCGTTTTCCTTCAAGTCCCCCAGGACACAGTTGATTTGTGCGATTGCCAGTTTCATAGCTATACAGTCATGCTTTAAAGTGATACATCTTATTCCAATTTGCGCTCAGATAGTCGTAAAAAAAGCGGACTGTTTCCAGCCCGCCTTTTTCAAGAGCAATCAATATTACTCAGAAACGCGTACCTGCTTGGACTCTTTGATAACCGAAGTGATTTCCACACGGCGGTTTTGTGCACGGCCAGCCTTGGTCTTGTTATCTGCAACAGGACGGGAAGCTGCTTCACCCGTAGTCGAAATACGATCCGCTGCAACACCCTTCTTGACCAGATAAGCCTTGACTGAAGCTGCGCGAGACTCGGACAACTTCTGATTCAGCTTAGCAGAGCCTGTGCTGTCGGTATGGCCTGAAACCGCCAGATTTGATTCTTTGTACTTGGCAGCAAACTCGACCACTTCGTTGAGTTTCACATCGGCAGCACGCATCAATTTTGCGGAGTTGGTCGCAAAATTTGCGCCTTCTATCGTCACAGGCTTGTCCGAGAATATCGTCTTGAAAGATTCCTTAGGTGCAACCACCGGAGCTGGTGCAACGACAGGTGCCGGTTTAGCGATTTCTTGAACTGCTACTGCAGCAGCGACGACAGCGGGTGCAACATAAGGTGCATCGAAGTAATAATTCAGACCTATGGTCATATTATTGTTGTTTACTTTGATCCCGTTCGATTTGCTGGAAATCGTCGTGAATTCGCCAGCCAGACTCCAGTGAGCAGCGATCTTGTATTCAACACCCAAACCCAGATGAGCACCGGAAGCCGAACCCGTCAGCGCAGTGCCGGTCATGCGAGTGGAACCATAACCCAGCTTAGCGTAAGGCAGCCATTTGCCGGAAGGAAGACCCAACTTCAAATCTACGCCATACACGTCAGTACCGTAATTAGCCAGAGTGCCGGGTGTGCTGGTTGCATGTGTCTTCTTCTGGTTGAAATCAGCGAAACCGTCTACGCCCAACAGGAAATTACCCTTATCCCAGTTGTAGCCGCCTTCAAAACCGTAGGTATTTGCATTTGCCGCAGAGACGACAGGAACTGCTGAAACATCAGAACGGTTAGAACCCGCTTTAGCGCCTATCCAGCCACCTGAAAACTCACTGGCCTGTGCAACAGAAACACTCAGCAGCGCAGCCGCCAGAGCAATGGAAATTGTACTTTTTTTCATCGTCATATCCTTCATTGTCTAAAGTTTAAAATCTGTTTCGTTCAAAATTTTCTGCGCGCATTCTATCTCATTGCCACCGACAAAACGCCTCCGTTGCAAAAATACAACGTCTAAACCCTGCGCGCACCATGGCTTTTATCCGCCCAAGCACTAAACAACCACCGGCTAAAGCCGGTGGGTTTGAAATACGGACTGAAAGTCCTGATACGCATCGCCTAAACGATGCGTCCTAATCCGGTTCCATTTGAAAATTATCGTTTTCTCTTGGCTCAAAG
>Ga0208863_1000623_pt1 | contig 30232 bp, 30 predicted proteins | sample RifOxyD3_FD_184040 | JGI IMG/M metagenome (GOLD analysis project Ga0208863, IMG submission 184040) | Soil microbial communities from Rifle, Colorado - Rifle Oxygen_injection D3 (SPAdes) | ecosystem: Environmental > Terrestrial > Deep subsurface > Rock core/Sediment | place: Rifle, Colorado...
CCCTTCCTCCTTGATTTTATTGAGAAAATCGCAAATCCCAATATACCAAGGAACGAAGGGCTTTTCACGTTAAAAATACACAATTACAATGCTTTATGTTAAGTTTTTCGCAAGTCAGAAAGTTGAGGAAATAATATTCTGCGCGTTTTTGGCAGAAAATTATTTCGTGAAGGTACTTATCCCGTTTATCGGGGTTAGGTAAAAAAAGACAAAAGGACGGATGAAAGATAACGTTATAAAGCAGGTACCGCCAGCCTACAGGCTAAACCCCTATAGTCTAATCCGGATAAACCGGAAATAAGTGCCTTAACAGCAGCCTGCAACGCATTTGGAGCATCATGCTTTTTAGAATTCTTGTTTTTTTTGACAGGATTCCAGGTGTAAGGCACTAAACAACCTGCGTAGTTACAACATTTGATCAACTGCCAGCAGATAACTATATGACAACTATTGTCCTTTCCCGCTACCAGACCAGCGCGCTTCCCGCCTATTGCGGCGCGCCGACAAGAATCATGATCTCGCCAGACCTTGGACTCAGCCGAATCGAGGCGACACTGGGGCCGGATGGCCTTCAGTTCCCGGACGGCGAGCACCTGGATTGGGAGGCAATCAAGGAGATATCTTCTTCTGAAAACAACTGCTTCACCATCAAAAAGGGCCGTCTTGAAAAAATCGTGGTTTTTTCCGCCACCACCAACCGGGCCTGCAGCCTGATGCCGACGGCCGGCGCCCCGACCATGCTGGTGGCCGGCTTTACCATGCACCGGATCAAGGGCTGCGACCCGTACCAGGACACGCTGGCCAAGATGAAAGCAATCTCGCCGCTCCGGGGTGTTGTGCTCGACACGGCCACGGGCCTGGGATACACGGCCATCGAGGCGGCAAAGACCGCTGAACAGGTGCATACCGTTGAGCTCGATCCGGCCGCCCAGGAGGTTGCCCGCCAGAACCCCTGGTCGCGGGAACTGTTCGACAACCCGAAAATCACCCAATATCTGGGCGACAGTTTTGAGCTCGTCGATTCCTTTAGCGAGGCGATGTTCGATCGCATTATCCATGACCCGCCGGTTTTCAGCCTGGCCGGCCAGCTCTATGGCGGCGAGTTCTATCGGAAGCTGTACCGGGTGCTCCGGAAGGGCGGCCGCCTGTTTCACTATATCGGCAATCCGGCCAGCCGGGCACAGATGTCAATTACCCACGGCGTGATCGCCCGGCTCCGTGAAGCGGGTTTTGCACGGACAAAACTTTTTCCCCAGGCCTTCGGAGTGGTGGCGGACAAATAAATAATGGAACCGAAATTCATCCGCATCCGCGGTGCCCGGATGCACAATTTGAAGAATATCGATGTGGATCTGCCCCGCAACAGGCTGGTGGTGCTGACCGGCCTCTCCGGCTCCGGCAAATCAACCCTGGCCTTTGACACGCTCTACGCCGAAGGCCAGCGCCGCTATGTGGAATCCCTGTCCACCTACGCCCGCCAGTTCCTGGGCCAGATGGACAAACCGGATGTCGATTCGCTGGAAGGGTTGTCGCCGGCGGTTTCCATCGAGCAGCGGACCACCAGCCGCAACCCCCGTTCCACCGTCGGCACGATCACCGAGATCTACGACCATCTGCGGCTGCTCTTTGCCCGGGTCGGCCGGCCATTCTGCCCGGACTGCGGCCAGGAGATCAGGTCCCAGTCCATCGAGGACATGGTGAATTCCCTGATGGGACTGGCCGAGGGCAGCAAAATCATCCTGCTCGCCCCCCTGGTGGACGGCAAAAAGGGCGAGCACCGGGAGATTCTCGACCGCCTCCGAAAAGACGGCTATGCCCGGGTTCGGGTCAACGGCGCTGTTTATAACCTGGATGAAGATATCCGGCTGGCCAAGACCAAGCGCCACCATATTGAGGCGGTGATTGACCGGCTCGTCCTCAAACCAACCGTGGCCAGGCGGCTGGCCGATTCGGTGGCCACGGCCGTCAAGCTCAGCGATGGGTTTCTGCTGGTCGAACTGCCGGACGAAAAAAAGGATTTGCTGTTCAGCGAAAAAGCCGCCTGCATCTCCTGCGGCCGCAGCCTGCCCGAGCTCTCCACCCAGCTGTTTTCCTTCAACAACCCCAAGGGGGCCTGCCCGGAGTGCAGCGGTCTTGGCGTCAAGCAGTTCTTTGACCCGGAACTGGTGGTCCCGGACCCGGGCCTGAGCCTCCGGCAGGGCGCCATCGCCCCCTGGGGCAACCGCTCGTTGTACAGCTATTCCGGCCAACTGCTGGCGGCCCTGGCGGCCCACTACCGCTTCAGCGTTGACACGCCCTTTGCGGATCTGCCGCTAAAGGCTCGGGAGGTGATCCTTGCCGGCACCGGCCGCGAGGAGATTGTTTTCCGCTACCAGCGGTTCCGGCGACAGCTCACCTCGCAGACCGCCTTTGAGGGCGTGCTGCCCCAACTGGCCCGGCGTTACCAGGAAACCGCCTCGGCGGCCGTGCGCGAGGAACTGGAGCAGTTCATGAACGAGCAGCCCTGCCCGGCCTGCCAGGGGGCCCGCCTGAAACCGGAGGCCCTGGCGGTGCGGGTCGGGCCATGGTCCATCGATCAGCTTTGCCGGCTCAGTATAGACCGGCTGGTTGGCGAGTTGCCGGCCATTGCCTTTAATGCCAGGGAGCAGCTGATTGCCGAACGGATTCTGAAGGAGACCCTGGAACGGCTGACCTTTCTGACCGGCGTCGGGCTGGGCTATCTTTCCCTGGCGCGGAAGGCGGCCACGTTATCGGGCGGCGAGGCGCAGCGCATCCGGCTGGCCTCGCAGATCGGCTCCCGGCTGGCCGGTGTGCTCTACATTCTCGATGAACCAAGCATCGGTCTGCACCAGCGGGACAACCAGCGGCTGATCAACACCCTGGCCAGTCTCCGGGATCTGGGCAACACGGTGATCGTGGTCGAACACGACACCGAGACCATCCTGGCGGCGGACCATGTCCTGGATATGGGACCGGGCGCCGGCCGCCTCGGCGGCGAAGTGGTCTACAGCGGACCAATAGCCGGCCTCCTGGCCCACCCAACCTCTGCAACCGGCGGCTATCTCTCCGGCCGCCTCGCCATTCCGACGCCGGCCCGGCGGCGGCCGCATGTGGCCGGCCAGCTCACCATCCGCCACGCTTCTGCCAACAACCTCAAGGATGTCACCGCGCACGTGCCGCTGGGGGTGATGACCTGCGTCACCGGCGTTTCCGGCTCTGGCAAGAGTTCCCTGGTCATCGAAACTTTATACCAGGGCGTGCTGCACCATCTGCGCGATCCGCAGGGTCAGCGGCCAAGAAGCGGCGCCAGCCGGATCGAGGGACTGGAAAAACTCGACAAGATCATCGATATCGACCAGAGTCCGATCGGCCGGACGCCGCGCTCCAACCCGGCCACCTACACCGGCGTCTTGACCCCGATCCGCGAACTGCTGGCCCGCCTGCCCGAGGCGCGGCTGCGGGGCTACAAGCCCGGCCGCTTCAGCTTCAACATCAAGGGCGGCCGCTGCGAGGCCTGCGAAGGCGAGGGCGTCATCAAGATCGCCATGCATTTTCTGCCCGACATGTATGTCACCTGCGAGGCCTGTTACGGCCGGCGCTATAACCGGGAGACCCTGGATGTAAAATATCGCGGCCGGAGCATTGCCGAGATCCTGGCCATGACCGTGCAGGAGGCGCTCGATTTCTTTGCCAATGTGCCGCCAATTAAAAGCCGCCTGCAGACCATGGCCGATGTCGGCCTCGGCTATCTCGGCCTGGGCCAGTCATCGGTCACCTTATCCGGCGGCGAGGCCCAGCGGATCAAGCTGGCCCGCGAGTTGTCAAAACGCAGCACCGGCCGCACCCTCTATATCCTGGACGAACCGACCACCGGCCTGCACCCGGCCGACATCAGGCATCTGCTCGCCGTACTCGGCCGCCTGGTGGACAGCGGCAACACCGTGGTGATCATCGAACACAACCTGGACGTGATCAAGACCGCCGACCACATCATCGATCTGGGTCCGGAGGGCGGCGAGGCCGGCGGCCGGATCATCGCCACGGGCACGCCGGAAGAGATCGCCAAACATCCGCAATCCCATACTGGCGCCTTTCTCAAGCGCCTCCTTCCAGCCACCAGCGCCGTTTCATAAAAAACCTCTTTGCAGGCCGTAGCCTTTCCATTATATAGAAGGAGCCTCTTGCAAAATGAACATCTACTCCGATCGGCTAAAAATATCCTGTGCGGCGTCTTCCTTGTGAAATCGTCCTCAACGTAGCTCTGCTACGCTTCCGGGCGATTTCACAACTCATCCTTGCACAGAAGATTTTTCTCTCGATCTCGCTACGACGTTCATTTTGCAAGAGGCTCAGAAGGGCTGAAATTATGGAATCCAGAATCCAGAATTCAGAATGTATCGCGCAACCGGAAGAGGCGATCTTTTCTCCTGAATTCTGAATTCTGAATTCTTTTACCAATCCATAATACAAGGAAAAACATCATGACCGATCAGAAGACGACCGAAGCCGCCGGCCAGGAAGGCCCGGTATTCAGGCTGCAGAAAATGTATGTCAAGGATCTCTCCTTTGAGAATCCCAACGCCCCGGAGGTTTTTTTTGTACAGCAGGCCGAGCCCAAGGTGGATTTCAAGCTGGGTATCAAAAACCGGAAGATGGACGAGGACAACTGGGAGGTGACCATGGCGATCACCGCCACTATCACCGACACCAAGAGTACCAAGACCTATTTCATCATGGAGATCGAGCACGCCGCAATCTTTCTGCTCAAGAACATCCCGGAACAGCACCTGGCCGGCGTCTTGAATGTCGAGTGCCCGACCCTGCTGTTTCCCTTTACCCGACAGATCGTCAGCCAGATCTCGGTGGACGGCGGCTTTATTCCCTTCCTGATGGAGCCGGTCAACTTCCTGGCCTTATACCAGGGCAGCCTGGCCCAGCAGCAGAAAAAAGCGGAGAACTGAAGTTCGGCGGGGGCTTGTGTTGCCCCGAACGGATGGAGACACTGAAGAGATGAGAAGGATAGGCTGAAGGCTCTAGCACGAAAAGCCTTCAGCCTGAATACCTGAGAAGTTACATGATCGTCGGCCGCAGCATGATGACCAGTTCGGTCTTCGGCCTGGTCTTGGTCGATTTCTTGAAAAGGTTGCCGATAACCGGTACATCTCCCAGCCCCGGGAACCCTTCATCGGTGACACTGTCCGACTCCTTGATAAAACCGCCCACCAGCAGCATCTCGCCATTCTTCATCCGGGCAATGGAGTTCATCTCCCGGATATTGACGATCGGCACCCCGAGAAAACTTCCAGCGGCATATTCAAACGTCTCTATCTTGTCGTCCTTCAGGGCCGTAATCACCGGGGTCAGACTGATGATGATCTCATCATTCTCCGAGATCATGGGGACCACGCCCAAGCCGAGTCCGGAAAACACTTTCTCAGGGGTGACAGTGGTGGACGCAGTCCCATCGGTGATGGTGGTTTCCACCTTGGCGATATAGGTCAGATTCTGGCCGACGCTGATCATGGCCGGCTGGCCGTTCATGGTCACAATCCGCGGGTTGGACAGCACCTTGGTCCGGCCCTTGGTCTTGAGGAGATGGAGAATCGCATCAAAGGAACCGAGCCCCTTGATGGAAGCCAGGACGGGCTGGGTGTGGGGATAGAGCGTGCCGTCGGTAGTTTTGTTGCCACCGAACATGTTGAAGGTTACTGCCTGACCGGTGAGCAGGTCTTTCCAGTCGATGCCGGTGGTGGTTTCATCGGTGAGGGTCACCTCAATGATCTTGGCCTCGATGGAGATCTGCTTGTAGAGTTCACCCTTGAGGTTGTCGAAATAGGTGGCGATCTTTTCCTGGAGCGGCCGCGGCGCGGTGACGGTGATCAGGCCGATGGGCCGGTCAATGGTGTAATAACCCTTGGCAGGGGTGCGGGCCGTGGCTGCTGGCGGCGGTGCCTCAGACGCCGCTGCCGCTTCGCCGGCGGGAGCAGCCGGCGTACTTGCCACCACTTCAATCTTGGACTGGATATCCAGCACCTTATTCAGGTTGTCCTGGATATTCTTCCAGATATCAAAGGTGTTTTTCTCGCTTAAAATCTTGTTGCTGGCCGTGGAGCCGCCCAGGACATTGCCGCCCACGCTGGTGTCATAGGTTGAGGTCATGAACGGCATGGAGACATGGAATTTTCTGGTCTCGTTGTAGCGGATCACCAGGGTGTTGCCCTGCACATCGTGGTAATAATCAACCTGCCGCAGCAGATTGTCGAGGGCCTGATAGAATCCGTCCTCCGCGCCGATGTTGACGTCAACCAGGATATTCTGATCCACGTCGCTGGCCCAGCTCACGGTCATGTTCTTCTGTTCGACCAGAATTTTGATGACTTCCCGCAGCGCCAGGGGAACCTGGGAAGAAATATTGGCGCCCACCTTCAGGACCGCCTCTTCCTCCTCGCCGGCCATCTTGTCGCCGGCATCAAGACTCTTCACCACATAGGAGGGCCTTTGAAAACGGACCGGCAAAGCCTGCTCGACTCCCTGGCCTGGGGCAGTTCCGCCGGTCGCAACAGTGGTGCCGCCTCCCGACGTCGATGAAAGCGGCGCGCAGGCCATGAGCATGAACAATAACGTGAACATGCTTCCGACAAGTAGCAAAACCCTGTTCGTATGCATCGATGGATTCCCTGGTAATTTTTCCCGATTCATTGCGCCTGACCGGTGTTCATTAGTTGTTTTTGAGCGCCTGCCCGCCGGCCTCGCCCTGCAGGGCAAGACGACCATTGATGTAACGGCTCAGATCCTCCGGCAGCGGATAGCCGGACAGCATGATGGCCCGATACTCGGCCACCGCTTTTTCGCTACTCCCTTCCTTGTCGTGGATACGGGCTCTGGCGATCATGGTTTCGAGGGTATCGCCATAGAGCCCCGCATACCGGTCAAGAAGGAGGAGGGCGCCCATATAGTCGCTGTTCTCCTCGTTGAACATGGCGTAACTGATGAGGGCCTCGCTGGCCGGCTTCCCGGGAAGACCATCGCCTTCGCGCACCGCCTGGTCGAAATAGGCCCTGGCCTCGTCGTTCCTCTTCATGTTGGCCAGGCCAATGGCCGCATTCAGGCCGGCATCCCGCTCATTTGCATCGACCCGCAGGGCCTCTTTGGCATAGTAAACCGCCTTGGCATTCATCCCTTTATGCACCAGATATAAAGAAGAAAGACGAACGGCCAGTTTGGCGTTTTCCGGCCATTTGGCAAAGGCCTTTTCGTAGAGATCCACAGCCCCGTCAAAATTGCCCTCTTTCTCCTTGAGCCGGGCATCACTCATGAGCTTTTTGGCCTCCATCACATTGGCCGGCACCTCCTCGCCCATCTTCTCCACTTTCACGCCCTGCTGTGCCGCGGCTTTCTTCGGATCACCCTCCGGAGTCGTCACGCTGACGCCCGGCGTTGTCACCCGCACGTCCAGATTATCGGCCGCGCTCTTCGGCCAGTTGAACTCCATGGCCTTCGGGGCAATAACAATGGTGCCGTGTCGTTCGATCTTCTGGAGATCCTTCAGGTTGAGAATCACGTCAAGCGCGAAATCCCACGGCACGTTGTTGAGCGCCAGGGTAATGGTGCCGCTCACGCCTTCGGCCACCACGATATTCAGCCCGCTGATCTCGCCGAACAGGCGGAAGACATTATGCAGGTCAATCTTATAGAAATCGACCGAAATCGGCGTTTTACTGTAGCCGGCAAAATCGCCTCCCAGGGCGGGGGGGGTAGTGCTCGCGGCCGTTGGCTCTGCCGCCGGCGCCTTCTGCTTCAGGAGATCGGCAACCGCGTCGGCGGCCGCAGCCCCTGCCTTGCCGTCCTGGCTGTCAATGGCGGTTGCGGCCGGCACTTTGGCTCCGCTGGCAAAGCTGATCAGGATATCGTTATCCCGCCGGTCCACGGCATATTGCCGATCGTCGGTCATGAAAATTTCAAGCCGCGCCAGGGCAGGCTTCTTGTCGTCGATTACCCTGCCCTTCACAGAAGAAACCGGCCCGCTACCGAACGACAGGGGAAGTTTCACCGAATCGGCGAACGAGGCGTTGGCGATATCCAGAACGATCCGTTGGGGATCAAACAACTCATAAACCGTGTAAGTGGGCGGCCCGGATCCCTGCACCCGGAGCACAAGACCCTTGCTGCCCGCCTCGGTCTGAACCCGGGTAATTCGCAAGGACCCCTCGGTGGTCGCGGGATCGCTTTCGACGGCCATGGCCGAAAGGGCAATAACAGACTGCAGAACCACCATCCATAGAAAAATATAACACCAGCGCATTCTAAGGGTCATTCTTCTTCTCCCCGTGTTTTCAGCAACATCTCCACGGTATTGAACCGTCTTTCACCTGCCATGGTGTAAGTAGTCTCCTTAATGATCACCTGATTCGGTGCAATATCCTCAACGACACCGGTGCGGCCGATCAGGGTGCCCCGGTCGATGGTATACCCCTTGCCGGCGGAATCCTCCACCATGGCCCGGTAGGACTTTCCCTTGGCAACTATTGCCACCAGCCGTAACTGGCCCGGCTCGAACCGGCGCATGCCGGTCAAAATCTCCTCTTCCGCAGCCCCCTGCAACACAACCTGCGCAAAAGGCATAAAAGGATCAGGTCGACCCTCTCTTTTATACTCAAAGCCGTCGTTCACTTCGGGAATCGGTGACGGACCGGCATCAGGCGCCTTAGCGGTCTGGGCTTCGACAGCCGCCGGCGGCGCGGCACCCTCCTCGGTCTGGGCCGGCTGCGGCAAGGCCAACACCAGCAGGAAAGCGGCCGCGATGACCGCCCGGCAGCACGACAAAAACCAGCCGTCGGTTATTTTCTTACTTCTTGGCAGTTTCATTTTTTTCCGCAGCTTCAATAAACCTGTAGGTAATCAAGTTCAGGGTGGTATTAAGTATCATCTCGCCGTTCTGGAGAGTGGCCCCGCCCATGGTCAGATCAAAGGCGGAAACGATCCGGTCCAGCTTACTCACCTCGTACAGAAAACTGCCAACATTATGATATGGCCCCCGCACGGAAATACTCACGGGAACCTCCATATAAAAATCCTGCGGCTTCTCGGCCTGCGGGGTAAAGGCAAGAAAATCAAGGCCGGCGTTGGTCCCCAGGCTGGAGATATTGGTAAGCAGCGTGGGAATGTCCTTACGGAGCGGCAGCAGCACCGAGGCCTGCTTGAGCTGCTCCTCCGTCTCCGCCATTTGCGCCTTGTGTTTCTCCAGGTTGGCGGCTGCGGCCTTTACCTCGGCGAGTTCCGCCTCAAGGGTTGCCTGCTGGCCCTGCAGCCCTTTGATTTCAACGCTTTTCGGAGAAAAAACAAAATAATAAAAGGCGCCAACCGGCAAAATAAAGGCCACCGCATAGATGCCGATCAAGGCCTGCCGGGAAAGGGCGGCAATCTTGTTTTCCAAAAAATCTTCAACAGATTTTCTGATCTTCTCTTTATCCATGCGATCCGGCTTGTTTCAAAATTTAGTCCCTTATGCGTTGAGTGTTAACACGTTACGGTCAAAAATTTTGTAACTCTTACGCCCACGAGACATTCAGGTGTTAACTGCTGTTAAGGGCTGGCCGTTGCCGGCTAGCCGCCACTGGGGGTGCTCTTCTTTTCCGGCGGCGTAATATTGCAATTCAACGAAAAGGCCTTGAACTTCTGTGTTCCGACTACCTGCTGTGACGTATTCACCAACTCCACATCGGCGAAATAGTCGGATGCTGCCAACGCCTCCATGTAGCGGGCGATAATCGCATCATCGAGCGCCATGCCCTGCAGGGCCATCTTGCCGCCCTGCTGACCGAGCGAGATGAGCCAGAGCTTGTTGGGCGGCGTAAGATTGGCGACTTCATCCAGCAGCCGCACTGTAAGCTGGGAATCCGACCGCAGCTTGGCAATCACCGACAATTTTTTCTCCAAAACCTCCCGGTCCTTTTTCAGCTTCTCGATCTCCGCCAGGGTGGACTTGTAGGAATCCTTCTCCGCCTGCAGGGCGGCAATGGTCGCCTTGAGGCGGTCGGCCCGGCCCTGCTGCACCACGGCGACACCCCCCAGAACGACAAACAGCGCCACAAGCGACGCCACGAAGGTGATGACCGTATTGCGAGCCTTCAGGCGTCTCTGTATCTGTTTGACTGGTAACAGATTGATCGTGATCATGCGTTGCTCACAATACCGAGTATCTGACCGCTAGACCTTTTGAAATCGCCATTTCCGGCCCCAGGAATCGCAAATACTCGGGGTCGATCTTCTGGGGATTAAAGTCCACGCTGGCAAACGGGTTGAAGACTTCGGCCTCAAGCCCTGTTTCCTCTTTCAGAAACTGGGCAATCCCCCGCACCTTAGCGCCGCCTCCGCTTAAAACCAGTTTTTTAAGGGCCGCATCGGGATTATTGGAATAGTAGAGATCAATGGCCTTTTTAACTTCAAAGGCCCACTGCGTACAGGTTGAGACAAAAATATTCTCAAGTTCGTGCTGTTTATCTTCGGCCGCCATGATCCCCAGCTTGAGGTTCTCGGCCTCGTCGATATCCAGGCCAAACCTGTTCTGAATCTGCTCGGTCAACTGCCGGCTGCCGACCACCACATCACGAGCCAGCACCGAAACACCCTTTGCCACGATGTTGATGCTCATCTTGGTGGCGCCGATATCAACCAGCGCAACATTTTCCTGGGAGGTCACGCTGGTGTCATAGGAATTCTCCAGGGCGAAACCATCCACATCGACGATCACGGCCTGGAGGCCTGCCGACCGCAGCATGGCGAGATAGCCGTTCACCACATCCTTCTTGGCCGCCACCAGCATGACATCGGTCCGGTCATTTTCCGGGGTGTTGGTCTTCAGGTCCTGAAAGTCCAGATAAACATCGGCGATATCGAATGGGATGTACTGGCCGGCCTCGGATTGAATATACTCTTCAAGCTCGGCCGCGCTCATGACGGCAAGATTGATTCTCTTGACAATGACCGAGTAGCCGGAAACGGTTATGGCCACCCGTTTTTCTTTGATGCCCAGACTCTTAATGAGTGAAGAGACCACCGAGGCCACTGCTTCGGGATTCTGCAGGGTTCCCTCCTCGACAGCCCCCATTGGCAGCACGGCACTCCCCACGCTGACAAGTCGGAAGCCCCGGTCCGCCTCTTCCATCTGGCATAATTTCACCGAATGGGAGCCGATATCAAGACCAATCGGGTGGTTCTTCCCCTTCTTACCAAAGAGGCTGAGCCCTGAAAAGCTGATGCCCGGCAGTTTAAGACCTCCCATGTGTCACCATGTTCGCTTGGATATCGATTGAGAAAATAGCCAGTATTGCCGTTTTTATGCTTGCTGCCGAACCGGCCCGGCAAGCCCGGATGCCGGCGCGCCCGCCTGATTTTCAAGAGAAATTTGGCCCAATAAATCTGTTGGTTACGCTATATGGACATAAATCCCGGCCGATTGTCAAGACAAATCTTCCCAACAGGCCGTATTTATAATAAAAAAAATAGGCAGCCCGCCGGAAGAGGCCGAAACACTGACAACACGGCCCGAAACTTTAGAAAAATCCAGCCGAAATGGGGGGCTCACGCCAAACCATCTTGTGTTTTAAACCGATTTAGATTACTTACATTCTGCATTCCGCGGAAGGCCTCTTCTCTCTAAACATCCCCAGGCAAGGAGTTCGCTCAGTTGACCGACGACAAGAAAAAAACCACATCAAAATCCCTTATCCGGGAATATGCCGAAGCGATTCTGATCGCCCTGCTGCTGGCCCTTTTCATCAGAACCTTTGTGGTGCAGGCATTCAAAATACCCTCCGGCTCAATGAAAGACACCCTGCTGATCGGCGACCACATTCTGGTCAACAAATTCATTTACGGCATCAAGAACCCTTTTACTGATGCGACCCTGATTGCCATCAACAGACCCGACCGGGGCGATGTTGTGGTCTTCAAGTATCCGCTCAATCCCGAACAGGATTACATCAAAAGAGTCATCGGGGTGGCTGGCGACAAAATTCAGGTGATTGACAAGCGGGTTTTTGTCAACGACCAGCCGTTCGATATTCCCTACACCATTTTCCTCGACAGGAACACCCTGCCGGCAGAACTACAGCCCCGCGATAATTATGGCCCGGTAACCGTGCCCGAGAACTCCCTGTTCGTCATGGGTGACAACCGGGATAACAGCTATGACAGCAGATTCTGGAACTTCGTCGACCTGCGGGCGGTCAAGGGCAAGGCCTTTATTCTCTACTGGTCCTGGGATAAGGAGAATTTCGCCTGGAAATGGGATCATCTGCTGCCAGTACGCTGGAACCGGATCGGCAGGCTGGTTCCCTAACCCCGATAAACGGGATAAGTACCTTAGAAATAACTGTCACGAGAAGGCGCTCAGATTTGGGTCAGATTTGGTTGCGCCGATTGAGCACCCCAAGGGTATTTGCTGCGCGGCACAAAACCGCAGGAGTAGCAACGCTACTTTGAGGATTTTGCGATTGAGGCAAGACCAAAGACCTCGGTACCCCCTTGTGGGGTGTGGCCCAAAGATGAGATGCATAGCGGTCATGCGTCACCAAATAACGCATGCATTTAAAGAGAGCCTGCCATGAGACCAGACTACCGCTTTACCCACAAGCATATCCTTGGCATTGATCATCTCTCCTGCGACGACATCGAGCACATTCTGCAGGTTGCCGAATCGTTTAAGGAAATATCTTCCCGTTCCATCAAAAAGGTTCCCACCCTGCGCGGCAAAACCGTGGTCAGCCTGTTTTTCGAGCCCAGCACCCGCACCAGACTCTCGTTTGAAATCGCGGCCAAACGCCTGAGCGCCGACACCTTTGCTATCACCACCGCCAGCAGCAGCGCCACCAAGGGCGAATCTTTAATCGACACCGCCAAAAATCTCGAGGCCATGAACCCGGATATCATCATCATGCGGAACGCCATCTCCGGCTCGCCGCATCTTTTGACCCGGCATATCAAAACCTCGGTGATCAATGCCGGCGACGGCACCCATGAGCATCCCAGCCAGGGGCTTCTCGATCTGATGACCGTTAAGGAACACAAACAACGGATCAAGGGGTTGAAGCTGGCGATCATCGGCGATATTGCCCACAGCCGGGTAGCCCACTCCAATATCATCGGCTTTTCCAAGATGGGCGCGAGCGTCACGGTAAGCGGCCCGGCCACGCTGATCCCCAGGAACGTCGAACGACTGGGGGCCACGGTCTGCCTTTCGGTACGCGAGGCGATCAGGGATGCCGATGTGGTCATGCCGCTGCGCATCCAGATGGAGCGACAGAATGACGCGCTGCTGCCGTCGTTCAAGGAATATGCGGCCTTTTTCGGGATCAACCGCCAGACGCTGGAAGCGGCCAGGCCAGATGCCCTGGTGATGCATCCGGGGCCGATCAACCGCGGCGTGGAGTTGACCCCGGATGTGGCGGACGGCTCCCGCTCGGTGATTCTCGACCAGGTGGCCAACGGGGTAGCGATCCGCATGGCCCTGCTCTATCTAGTTCTAGGTAATGCATAACAGAGGTCAAGACAATGACGCTCATTGAAGGGTTGCTACTGAAGAACGGCAGAATCATCGACCCGGCCAACGCGGTGGACCGGAAAGGTGATCTGCTCATTCAGGACGGCAAAATAGTCGCGGTTTCGCCCGGCGGCAGGATCAGCCGCGGCCGGCACAGGAATCTCGCGGTTTACGACTGCGCGGGGAAATGGGTGGTGCCCGGACTGATCGATATGCATGTGCATCTGCGGGAACCGGGCGAGGAATACAAGGAAACCGTTGAGAGCGGCACCCGGGCGGCGGCGGCCGGCGGCTTCACGGCGGTGGCCTGCATGCCGAACACCAGGCCGGTCAACGACAACCAGTCCGTCACCCGCCTCATTCTCGAAAAGGCCCAGGCTGCCGCCCATGCCCGGGTCTATCCGGTGGGCGCGATCAGCAAGGGCAGCAACGGCGAAACCCTGGCCGAATACGGTGAGATGCAGCAAGCCGGCATCGTGGCTATCTCCGACGACGGCCGGCCGGTGATCAACAGTCAGCTCATGCGGCGAGCCCTGGAATATGCCGGCAACTTCAACCTGCCGGTCATCTCCCATGCCGAGGATCCGGCTCTCAGCCGCAACGGGGTGATGAACGAGGGCGCCATCTCCACCATGCTCGGCCTGCGCGGCATTCCGACGGCGGCCGAGGAAATCATGATCTTCCGGGAACTGGCCCTGGCCGAATATACCGGCCGGCCGCTCCATATCGCCCATGTCAGCACCGCGGAATCGGTCGCCCTCATCCGCCGCGCCAAGGACAGAGGCTGCCGGGTGACGGCCGAGACCGCTCCCCACTACTTCACCCTGACCGAAGAAGCGGTGCTCTCTTACAATACCTTGGCCAAGATGAACCCGCCGCTCAGGACCGCGGCCGACGTGGCCGCCATCCGCCAGGGGTTGCTGGATGGCTCCCTGGATGCCATCGCCACCGATCATGCGCCGCACAGCACCATGGAAAAAGAGGTGGAGTTCGATCTGGCCGCCAACGGCATCATCGGCCTGGAAACCGCCGTGCCCCTCACCATGGCCCTCGTCAGGGAACATGGGCTTTCGCCGGCCAGAATGGTGGAACTGCTGTCCGTGAACCCCGCCCGCATCCTGGGCGTGGCCGGCGGCAGCCTGGCCACAGGCCGGCCGGCCGATGTCACGGTGATCGATCCGGAACTGGAGTTCTGCTATACCGAGGAGATGGTCGTCTCCAAGAGCAAGAACTCGCCCTTTCTCAACCAGCAACTCAAGGGCCGTGCCGTGCTCACCATTCTGGACGGCAGGATCACGTTTAACGCGGCCGAGATATAGCAAACCGCTGCTGCAGCCGGCGCAGCCGCTCCTGGCTGGCCGCGAGCCTTTGCGCGGACAGCGCGCCCTCCTGGCAGGCAACGGCGAGTTTTTCAACCGCGGCCGCCACCTTGCCGTGATCATGGCAGATGAGCAGAAGATCGGCGCCGGCCGCAAAGGCTGCCAAGGCCGCCGCCTCGATACGGCCCTCGTTTTCAATGGCCCCCATCTCCAGATCGTCGGTGACGATCACCCCATCGAAGTTCAGCCCGACCCGCAGCAGATCCGTTAAAATTTTCACCGACAGGGTGGCCGGGTTTTCCGGATCAAGATGGCGATAGATGGTGTGCGAGGTCATGATCGCCGCCACGCCGGCCGCGACCGCCGCCTGAAAGGGCGGCAGGTCAAAGGCGACCAGGCGCGCCTTAGTTTCCGTGACCACGGGCAGATGGTGGTGCGGATCGACCACCGCCGCCCCCAGGCCCGGAAAATGCTTGCCGCAGGCGGCCACTCCCTGCGCTTGCAGCCCGGCGATAATCAGCGATCCTAATGCCGCCACCGGCGCGGGTTCGTCCCCCAGCACCCGCTGTTCCATGAAAAACCCGCGGCCGGCCGGACAGAGATCCAGCACCGGTGCCAGGTTCATGTTGATGCCGACCGCAAGCAATTCCTGGCCGCAGATCCGGGCATACTCCCGCACCGCGACCTCCGGCGCCGCACCCGCACCCAGTTCCCGGGCCGCGGCAAACTGGGTGAACGGCGGCGGCAGGCGGGTCACGGTGCCGCCCTCCTGATCAATGGCGATGAGCGGCGGGGCAAGTCCCTCCTCCTGGCACGCCTGCCGCAGATCGTTGGTCAGCCGGCTCAGTTGCGCACGGTCCTGCACATTCCGCCGGAACAGAATAAAATTGTTGATCCGCTGGTGCCGGATAAGCGCAAGGGTCGACGGATCAAGCGACAGACCGGGCAAGCCGACCATAAAAAAACTGCCCGTGCTGGACGGCGCGGCCTGTTTCACGCTTCCTTCTCCTGATGACGATACGGTAGAGGGTCAATAAGTCCGGCCTCGGCAAAACCCTTACGCCGCAGCAGGCAGGCATCGCAGGCGCCGCAGGCCAGGCCACCATCCGCCGCGCCGGCCGGATCATAACAGCTGTGGGTGGCGCCATAATCCACCCCCAGCGCCATGCCTTTCAGGATTATTTCCTTCTTGGTGAGATGCAGGAGCGGCGCCTGCACGGTCAGGGCTCGCCCCGCCTCGACCCCGGCCCGGGTGGCCAGCCGGGCCAGTTGTTCGAAGGCCCGCAGAAATTCCGGCCGGCAGTCGGGATAACCGCTGTAGTCAAGGGCATTGATGCCGATGAAGATATGACCGGCGGCAAGCACCTCGGCCCAGGCCATGGCGTACGCGAGAAAAATGGTGTTCCGGCCCGGCACGTAGGTCACGGGCACGCCTTGCTCCATCTCATCCACACTCCGCCCCTTGGGCACAGCGATATCGGCGGTAAGCGCCGAGCCGCCGATCTTGTCAAGGCCGATATCGAGGAAAAGGTGCTGCCGGGCGCCAAGCCGTAGCGCGTTGGCCCGGGCCAGTTGCAGCTCAACGACCTGGCGCTGGCCATAGTTGAAACTCAGGCAGTGGCACTCATAGCCCTCTGCCCGGGCAATAGCCAGCACCGTGGTGGAATCGAGGCCGCCGCTCAGCAGAACTACCGCCCGCCGCACCTGTTCCGAATTTTCGGCCATACCTGTTCCCCTCGCCGATAAGACAACATCCTGCGCCTGCCGGCCAAACTGCCGGTGGCACCGAGTTCGCCAATTGGGCATCGGGCGGTCTATACCGCAATTCCTGGTTTTTTTCAATTGACTCGACAGAACGGCTTACTAAATTCCCGTTGACTTTGTCAAAGAATACATCAATAGTAGAGTAAATTTGCAGGGTTCGCCAAAAGTCCGGCAACCAGGACAGATAATAACTTATTCTTAAGACCAGCGGGTCGGCCAGCTCCCGAACAAAATCCAACTCACGGGTGTCGCCTTGCGTAAGATACACAGAGCCCTTCTCTTCCTGGCCATTTTTTCCCTGGCCCCGGCACATCTTGCCCGTGCCGCCTACTATGTGATCGAGCTTACGAACGGCAGCCGCGTCCTGACCGATTCATACTGGCGGGAAGGAGACGAGATAAAATTCAACTATGTAAACGGTGAGGTGGGGGTGCGGACCGCCAACATCCGCAGGATAACAAAAAAGGACGGGACAGCCGCCCATCCGGCGGCGCCGGAGAAGGCAGAGGGCTCAACCGCCCCGGAGCAGACCGCAGTTCCTGGGGAGGCGGAGGGCTCGGCAACCGCCCCGGAGCAGACCGCCGGCCAGACACCCTCGCCAAACAGCCAATTCCTGGCGGAATTTGAAGTGCACAAACAAAAATTCGTTCTGGTCCCGACCATGGGCAAGGACGAACTGGCTGCTTATTCAAAGGAGTTGGATAAATTCCGCAACAAGGTCCTGCAGGCTGGCCAGGGCGCGGCATTATCCGAGCAGATCCAGGAAATCTACAAGATGTACGACGTAATCGAGGCGCGCTACAAGTCTTTCAATTAGTAATCCCCGTACCAGTTGAGCACCCGTACCGCGCCGCCGCTGCCCGCCTCGTCCACCTTGCAACTGTCATATCTGATGTCAAGGCCGCCGTTGATGTCGATGGTCTGGCTGCCGAGCACCGCGCCCCGGACGTTGATGCCGCCGCCGCCGCCGTTGAAGGTAATGGTGCCGGTCACCAGGATCACGCCGTTCCAGTTCACATTGCCGCCCAATTCCAGATCGCCCTGCACCAGCAGGGTGCCATAGCCGGTGACGTTCTGCAGTTTCAGCCCGCCCACGTTGAAGGGGTTGCTCGTGTCGGAATAAGCAGTGACATAATTCGAGCTGCTGCCAATGGTGCTGCCATTGGCGGTCATGTCGGCGGTGAGAATCTGGGTGGCGCCGCCCCGCATGCCCGCGACCATGCCGTCGATGTCGATATTCGTCGGGCCGGTGACCGGTGTAGCCGGATTGCCAGCCAGGGTCGGGTTACCGTTTATATTGGTGACCGCCGGGTTCATGGTATAAATCGGCGGCACGGCCGCGGCGACGCCGCAGTTGTCGTTGCCGTTCACGCTCATGGAAGAGCCGTTGCCGGTGACGTTGCCCTGGGCATAGACCGCGGCGATTACCCGGGGGCCAAGGCTTTTGTAAATCTCGGCGCGCAGCACGGCCCGATTCGTATCGCCGGTGCTGTAAGCGGTGACAATTTCCACGGGCTTGCCGTCGGCGGTGGTGGCCGTGGTGAACTGGGAGCCGGTGGAGGCGGCGGCCGTGGCAAACCCGTAATAGATGATGCTGCCGGGGCTGGCCGCGGAATGCGCCGCCGTGCTGCCATCGAGGTCGTTGTAGTGCGGCTTGGCCGAGGTATGGCCGGCCTGCTCGGCATCGTATTCCCGTTTGTGCCGGATTTTCACGAAATAGGGCAGCGTCGACTGCATGCTGTTGGCGGAAATCGCGGTGGCGGTTTTCGAGCCCCCCGGCACCGGGAAATAATTCTGGTAAGCACCATTGTATTCCGGATCGCTGGATGTCTGCCAGGATGCCGACGAGGAGAGATAGGCGGACCAGAGCAGGTTGGCGCCGGCCGGATCGCCGGCATAGTTCGGCCGCGTCGACGTGCCCATCAGGCGGGCCTTGGCCTCTTCGATGCCGGCCTCGGCCGTATAAAACTCGGTCTTTCTGACCTTGAGATTCCGGGTGATCCGCTGGTCGGTGCTGGTGATGGCCACGGCCACCACCCCGGCGATGGTGGCGGCAAGCAGGATGAGCAAAACCAGATTAATCACCGAACCCCTGTTATTCCCGAGTCGTTTGCCGCCTGTCTTCATGATTGCACCCGCTGCGATCCTGCTGAATGTTTTCTACGAAACGCTCTGCCCTGGCCCCTCCAAGTAACTTCACCCTAGCTGGCTGAAATTTCGTGGTTCAGATTTTTTTAAAAAACATCGAATATCGAACTCCCTGTTTCCCTTCGATATTCTCTTCTGCCTTTTCCAAGGCAAGTATTGGCGAAAAGTTACTTCATGATAAATCGCCGCCTGCGGCGTGAACCGCTACATCGTTCGTATTCCCCGGATATTGATCTGCTGGCTGACGCCCTTCACGGACCAGACGGCAATGACATTCACGGTCTTGCTGTTGGACAGCGGTTGATCAACCGCCACATTCCAGTAAATCGTGTACATGCCGTTGCGGCCCTGGTTGCTCTGCATGGAGTCCGCCTTGGCGGCGCAGGCGTCGGCCGGGCCGCAGCCGGCGTCGCTTAAGCCGTTAACGCCGTCGCCGTCCGTATCGTTCAGGCTGGCGTTCTGATAGGGAAGCCCCTGCAGGGCCTCCAACCGGTTGGTCGCCAGAAAAACCGCCTCGGTCAGATCGCTGGAGAATTTCGTACTCTTGACCGTGCTGATCAGGATGGTTGATACCCCGACAAAGCCGATCAGGAATATCAAGAAACCCATCAGCACTTCCAGAAGCGAATATCCTTTGTTTCCCGGCATGACGGCTCCTTTCCTCTTCCTTGACGATTCAACTGACAGCCCAGCAAACAACCCCCAACATCCCGGCGCCCTCTACAATCCTCTGTTCCGACACGACACCTGGGCCGACAACAGCAACCGCCGGAAATTGTCACCCGGCGCGGTGTAGACGGTTGCACCCTGCATGTTTCTGTAGACTTCGCTGTTGGTATAGGCGTAATCCTCCCTGGAAACGCGCATGACCAGGGAAATCTGCACAAAACGGATATTGCCCAGGGTAGCGGTAACCGCGCCGTTGGCGTCCAGATAGACGAAATCAAGCGCATCGACATTCCCCACCACGGCGGAGCCGTTCCTGGTCAACTCGTTGCCGCCCACCGCCAAGGCAATGTCTTCCGTATCGCCGGAGATCACGCCGTTGCCGTTCATATCCTTGGTAAAACGGACCGTGTTGCTGTTGGCGGTGACAAAGCCGCTGCCAGACACCCTGGCGGGATTATAGCCGGCCATCCGCAACTCCCTGGCCATCTTCTCAAGGCCGAAGCGCACGTTCTGGTTCAGCTCCGTCACCTGGGCCTGGACATCATAGCCGATGGTGGCGGCCATGTAGCCCCGGTAAAAGGCCACGGCGGCAAGGCTCGATAAGAGAATCGCCACCATGAGCTCCACCAGCGTAAAACCCCGCATCTTCTTCTTTGCTGAAAGATTCATAACCCGCCCCTTCCCCAAACACCGCAGATGAAACTTCTCCTGACCAGAAATCAAGAATACTGGCTGCCCATTCCGGCGTCAATCAGTATCATTCAGTATCCTTATGATCTTACGCATGTTTCTTCGCACAATTATTTAATGCAAAACCAAGGCCATTTCGCGAGCAAGATATAGGCTCGCGCCGAAATCCCGGGCACTCCGGATTGCTCTCATCACGGCCACGCTGGCGATGTTTCTGTATTTGCTGTATTCCCATCACATGAGCAATAATAGCAAAAAGCCTTCCATGCTATATGCCTAAGTGGTATATATAACAAAAGCCTTTCAGGACAGGCGGGGTCGCAGGCCCCGCGTCCTTTTCGAACCATGAATCAAGAGCTCAGCGAGGGTGATTATGCAGGCGCACACACGGTCAACCGGCAACGATTCACGCGGCTTCAGCCTGACAGAGCTGATGATTACCATGGCAATTATCGGTATTCTGGCGGCGGTAACTATTCCCGCCTACCGGAATCATGTTCGCAAGGTCATGATAGCGGAGGCCAAGGCCAACCTGGGAGAAATCAAAATTCTGCAGGAGGCCTACCGGGCTGAGAAAAATACGTATCTTGCTTGTGGAGCCACTCCGGCTGCCATACCAAGCGGAAGTCCAGTTTCCTGGGCCGGGGGAGGAATTGCCAACTTTACCACGCTGAAATTCACCCCTTCCGGACAGGTTTATTTTCAATATGCGGTGACTGGCGCCTCCACCACCGCCTTTACCGCCACGGCAACGGCCGATCTGGATAAAAACGGGACTGCTGCGACATACACCATTACCAATGCCGGAACGGTTACCGGGCCTGTTCCGGCAAATGAATACTGATGAAAAAAACCCTTCTGCGTCTCTGCGTCCTCTTGCTCGGCCTGGCCTTGCCGGCCGCGGCCAAGGGCGCCGCCTTTGCCATCACCCTGAAAACCGGCCAGCGGCTGGTCACCAGTTACTATTGGGAGGAACAGGGACAACTGTTCTTCAACTATGCCGGCGGTCAGGTCGGCATTGATCCACGAATTGTGCAGAGCATTGAGGATGCAAGCCTGACCTATCGGAAAAGCACATCTTCCGAGCCAGCACCAGAACAAGCCGAACCAGATAGCGCTTCCCCGCCTGAAAAAAAAGGAACGGAAGCATCTTCTGACTTGCCGGCCGGCAAGTCAGACGCCAGCTTGCCGGACCAGGAAAACGAGGAAATCAGAGAGCTGCGGAAAGAGGAACGGACAGCCAAAAAACGCCTTGAAAAACTTGGCGAAATTGGCACGATGGCCGAACGGAACAAAGTCCGCGATGCGTGGCTGGAGCTGAATTTCAAACTGCATAAACTTACCCAGCCATAGGTGGCTCAGCGGCTCAACCAGCGATTTACCGTAAAAGTCGTGTTGGCCTTGCTGGCCTTGGCAATTTCACAGGAATCATAATTAACCGTAACTTTTCCTTGAAGTTCAGAGGTGGTCTGCGCCATCACCGCGCCCAAGACGTTTTTCGCATCCGAGCCGCCACCATGCATACTCACATTCCCCGAAACAATAATCAGGCCGTGCCAATTCAGGTTGCCGCCAAGATCCAGATCCCCCTTGACAATTAATATGCCATAGCCGGTAAGACCGTTAAGATCAAGCTCCTGATCCGGGCTCAGTACCGTGGCGTCACAATAGACCGTTCTGTAATCAGTTGCGCTGCCGTAGGTGAGATTGTTGGCGTCCGCGGTGATCACGTCGGTTTGTGAGGGTGTCAAACTCGCTACACGACCTGCGATATCTAGCGGGGCGGGAAGGTCAATGGTCGCGCCGGCCGAAGAAGTTGCCGATACACTTCCACCGCAACAGAGAGACTGGCCCAAATCGAAGGCAATGGCCGGCACCGATGATTCGACTCCGCAGTTGTCATTGCCGACAACAGAGACATTACCGTTACCGGTCACAGACTGGCCATACACTGCTCCGGCAATGGATGGAGGGGGGGTGCCCACTGCTTCCACATCGACAATTTTTGATGCGGCGGAAACGAGGCTTGCCGAGCAGAAAAGGGGGAGACACCCACATATCACTGCCAACAATGTTCTCTTGTTCATTGTGCTCCTCCTTGGTTATTCCACAAAACGGGACGTGATGATCTCCACTGGTGGGTCATTGCTGGCGCCAGACTTCGTATAAGGATGCGCTGTGCTGGTACCCCTGAACCCGTAATAGATGATATTGCCTCGACTTCCGGAAGTGATACCTGCTATCGAAGGAGTGCCATCGGCATCCGTGTAATGCGGCGCACTCGTGGTATGACCGGCCTGTACCGCATCGTACTCGCGCTTATGGCGAACCTTGACCCAGCAGGGAATTGTCGTCTGCAGGCTGACCACCTTGGTGTTCGTAAAGCTGGCGTTGTACTCCGGATCCCCGGTCGCCGGGTTCCAGGCGGTTCCACCCAGGGAGGAGGCGACAATGTACACGCACCAGTTTGGATTCTGGGGGGAGGCGGTATCGCTGATGCTTGCAGCGCCGGCGGCAGGCCGCAGCCGGTAGAGTGCCTCCTGGGTGCCGGCCTCTGCCCCGTAAAACGCCTCACGAGACTTACGATAATTATAGCTGACCTGGAGATCGCCGGTTGTGGTCATATAGGCGGTTGTGCCCAGAATCGTCAGAATAGCCACAAAAACCAGGCCGGCGACCAGGACAAAGCCTTGCTCATTACTCTTGGGTAGTTGTAACTGCGCAACACCGTCCACAACATCTTTTCTGTTTTCCCTGTTCATCCCAAAACCACCCTTTCTTCCCCAGAGATCAATTGGTTATAAACCAAGATTTCTGGGCCGGACATCAGAGGATAGCGTCCGGGTCTTGGAGGCGTCTTTAGCCGTGGTAGCCGTAATGGTCACCTTGATCCTGCGCACAAGAGCCCGATTACCGGAACTCAAAGGAAGCGTGGTCAACGCATTCCCGGACCCATCAAAATAAGCAAAAGCCATGGACTGAATATTTCCAGCAAGAGCTTGGCCCGTACCCCCACTCGTCGCCCGGGTCAGTTCCTTATTCGCACTATTATAGGCAAAGGTGACGTCTTCGTCGGGATTTAAATCTAAAACATCTTTATCGCCATTCAAATCCATGGTCACCCTGAGAACAGTTGCATCAGCCTGAATAATCCCTGCGCCGGCAGCACCGGCCGGGTTATAACCCGCCGAAGTCAATTCAGTGGTCATCATGAGCATGCCTGTTTTGACGTTTTCCTGCATTTCGGAAATAACAGCCTGGTCATCATAATTTTTTTTCTGGGAGATAAACAGTCGTGCGAGAAAACCCATTACCAAAAGGGAGAGCGCCAGGGCCACCATGAGTTCAACAAGAGAGAACCCTTGCCTTTTTTTCACAGGTGTTTTCTCATTCATCACAAAATTTTCCCCTGAATATCATCAATTACTTATTACAGTTCGCAAAACGACGGTATGCGTGCCGCCATAGGCCCAAAGAACAGTTACGGCAACCTGTTTCAAGTTGGCAACAGAGGTATCGATGGTTGTCGTTCGAGTATAAACGCCTGCACCGTTTACCCCGTTCACGTCCAAAGCGGTCTGGGCCGGATAGTTAGCCGAAATAATATCGTCAAAAGGTTTCGCCTTCAATGCCTCAAGCCGGTCCTGGGCCAGTGTCGTCGCCTCGGTGATCTGCGCGGCAAACCGGGTATTACTGATATTTGAGGTTAACAGCCCCATGGTGCCCAGAACGGCAAAGATCAGAATAAACAGGGCCACCAAGACCTCAATCAGACTGAAACCGCGTTCCGTGATCACACGCCGTGATAATTGATCCATGCCATTACTCCCAAGTATCCCCGGTGCCGGTATGCTTGTAAAGCCTGATGCGCCCGGTAGTTACTATGGACAAGGCGCGTTGGCGGTCCTTCCTCGTCGTATCGTCAACCGGCTTCAAAAAGACATAGCCACTGTTGCTTGCCAGACCGGTTGGACGAAAAATAACGCTTTTTGGAGTGCCGGGAAAAGTCACGGATTCAGTAATATCAATACCACTTGGATCTTTATTCAGGGGCGCTGGGGATATACTGGCAACATACCCCATCTCGATGTCTTTATATTCGGTAGCGATAGCAACGGACCTCACCTCTTCTCCCGCATCACCGACGCCATTGCTATTAAGATCGTCATATATTGTATAGCTGTGGGTTGCCGGAACAAAGGTAACCACAAAATTACGGTTGGCTGCAATGGCGCCCATCTTGGCATATCTCATATCAGCATAAAGCCGCCGGGCCGCCCCATTTACCCGGTTCGAAGCAAACCAGGATTTAAAACTGGGGATGCCGACCGCGGAAAGGATGAAGACAACAGCCATAACAACCACAAGCTCGATTAATGTAAACCCTTTCGCATTATTGAACATTTATGCCCCCCGAAACAGGCATGGGACGATGCTGTCCTCCCGCCCCTTGGCGAACCAGGTGCCAAAGGCGGGCATACCTGCCATCGCCAGCACCTCGATGATCAGCAGGACAATGATGCGTTCCACCAGGGTGAATCCCCGGATATTGCTGCGCATAGTTTACACCTTAGTTGAAAATTTCACCCTGTGAACGCGTACCGCCTTGTTTTCTCATGCATTTTTCATGCCGACAAGGTGAACGGACATAAGCCCAGACGCGCGCCTCCGAACGATCCCCAAGTAACATCACAGAACGACGCGGAAAAGTCGGTAACCGACCCGGACGGGGCAAGCCAATCGGTTTCGATTGCAGGCAACGACCCCCTGCAAAAACTACCAATCGCGTCATCATTGTGACAAAATACGGCACCGCGGTCCGCGCCCGGCCCTGCCGAACGAACACGGCAAGACGATTTCCCGCCATCCTCTTCATATTTCCTTGAATATACATGGCAAAACGTCGGCCCACAAGCATTTCCTAACAGCCCTGCCTGAGAAACCCGGCTTTCCAGGATTTCACATCCCGGGCCATGAGGCTTGCGATTACGTCCCCCTGCCAAAGGCGCTCATCAACAGCAGGCCGGTATAGCCGATGTAGGCTGCCAGCAACGCGGCCCCCCAGAAGCGATTGATCCGGCCCGGCCCGCGAAACCCATAGCAGATGCCGAACAGGGAGACGGTCAGGAGAGCCATGACCGGAATATCCCTGAAGAGGACTTCCGGCGCCGTCGCCATCGGCTGAATCGCGCCGGCAATCCCGACCACCGCCAGGGTGTTGAACAGGTTAGAACCGAGCACATTGCCGAGCGCGATATCGTGTTCCCCTTTGCGGACAGCCGCCACGGCCGAGGCCAGTTCCGGCAGCGAGGTGCCCAGCGCCACGATCGTCAGGCCGATGATCAGGTCACTAACCCCGAGGTCGCGGGCGATCGCCACCGCACCCCAGACCAGAAGGCGGGAGCTGACGATCAGCATCACCAGCCCGAACCCCAGCCAGCCCAAGGCCCGACCGATGGGCATCGCATGGGCTGCAAGTTCCTGTGCTACCTCCACGCCCAGGGCATCGGCCCGCTGTCTGAGGCCCTGCCAGCTGGACCAGGTCATGAGTCCGCCAAAAACAGCCAGCAGGACCCAGGCGTCGACCCGGCTCAATTCCCCGTCCCAGAGCTGCAAGGCGGCCAGGCAGGTGACCGCCGTCAGGATCGGCAGCTCCTTGCGCAGCACCTGGGAATGCACGACAATGGGATTAATCAGCGCCGCCACCCCCAGAATCAGCGCGATATTGGCGATATTCGAGCCATAGGCGTTGCCGAGCGCGATGCCGGGATTGCCCTGCCAGGCAGACAAGGCCGCCACCATCATTTCCGGGGCCGAGGTGCCGAACCCGACAATCACCATGCCGACCAGAAGAGAGGGCATGCCGAAATGCCGCGCCGTGGCAGCGGCGCCTTCCACAAACCGGTCGGCGCTCCAGACCAGAAGCGCCAGTCCGGCAACAACTGCAAGAATGGCCAGGGTCATAACAATCTCATTGAATTATGATATCTCTGCGTTGTGTCGTGCGTTTGTCGCCAACCGCAAGGCTGCTCACAAACCGTCACGTCTTTGCGAATTGGCCTACCTTCCCGGCAGTTCCGTGCCGCGACTCATGATTTCCACATACCCGGCATAGCGGAACAAGCGATTGCGTTTCTGCGCGGTTAGCTCTTTCACGATACCAAGCTGCTCCAGATGGCCAAGCGCCTTGTTGACCGTGGCCGGGGTAATGCCTGTCTTTTCAACCAGCCAGCCCGAGGTGGCGATGGGACGCTCCATCAGTGCCCGGTGGATCTGCAGGGTGGATGTCGCGGCCCGGCCGAGGCCGCTGATCTTGGCCCGGTCCTGGTGCGACAAGTCGAGAAGCTGCTGCGCCGTTTCCACCGCCTGGGTAGCGGTGACGATGACCGCCTCGGCAAAGAAATCGAGCCAGGCTTCCCAGTCACCGGTCAGGCGCACGTTGTTGAGCAGCGCGTAGTAATACTGGCGATGCGTCTTGAAGTAGAGGCTGAGGTAGAGCATTGGCTCCCGCAGCACTGATCGCGAGCACAACAGCAGCGTGATCAGCAGGCGACCCAGACGGCCGTTACCGTCGAGGAACGGGTGGATCGTCTCGAACTGTACATGGGCCAAGGCCGCCTTGAGCAGCACCGGGGTCGGTTCGGGCTGGTCGTGCAGAAACAGTTCGAGCTTGCCCATACACTCCAGCACCTCTTCGGCCGGGGGTGGAACAAAGGCTGCGTTGCCAGGACGGGTACCGCCGATCCAGTTCTGGCTTCGCCGGAATTCGCCCGGAGTCTGGTTGCTGCCCCGACCCTTGGCCAGCAGCACACCGTGGATCTCTCGGAACAGCCGCAGCGACAGCGGCAGCCCTTCTTCAAGCAGTCGCAGGCCATGGTTGAGCGCCGCAACGTAGTTGCTGACTTCACGAACGTCATCCAGCGGGACACCCGGCTCCTGATCCAGTTCGAACAGCAACAGATCTGAAAGCGACGACAGGGTCCCCTCGATCATGGAGGAGAGTACAGCCTCCTTGCGGATATACATGTACAGGAACAGCGAGGTGTCCGGCAACAGGGTCGAGACGCTGTCCAGACGTCCCAGCGCCAGCAGCGCCTGGTCGAACTTGCTGCGCAACTCCGGCGTCCAGTCGATGGGTGGACGCGGCGGCAGTGGCGCGGGCACGAAGGCCTTTGCCTTTTCACCCACCGTCGATATGGTCACGTATTTCCCTTGGAGCTCTCGTTTCATCCTGCCTGCCTCGAACCTAAGGGACTCGGAAAATACTAATTTACCATAACGCATCCCGTCTTAGGGCCATCTTTGTCCGCGCCTCAATCGCAAAATCCTCGTCGTAGCGCTGCTACGCCTGCGGTTTTGCTCAATCGGCCCAGCCAAATCTGACCCCAATCCGGGCGCGATCCAGGTATATTAGTATTTTCCGAGTCCCTAAAACAAGACTCGCCTTTATTTTATCTTTACGGCATATCCTAAAATAAAGAACTGGAAAGGAAAAAACAAGTTGATTTCCCGAGACACCTGTTAATCCCTACAGGATCAAAATAAAAAACCTCCTGTTTGTACCACGGTTTTGTACCACCGTCGCAAACAGAAGGTTTTTTGTGATGCACACAACCTGTAATATCAACAAGTTATGCTATGTGCTGGTGGAGGCGGCGGGAGTCGAACCCGCGTCCGAAAATACTCTACTTGCGCTTCTACATGTTTAGTTCCGAATTTAAATTTCGCCCCGCAGAGCCCCTCGGAACGGGGTCTCAGTGGCGCTATCCTGCTAAGTTTCACCCCTTGGTCGGCAGGCGCACCCAAGGAGTTATCCCACTAATCGACGCCCTGATCTGGCCCCGTGGGAAGGACCAGGAGGACGGCCGAGCAGGTTATTAAGCTGCTACAGCGTAGTTATAATCGTCGGCGATTATAATTGTTTCCACCTGTTTTACGAGCAGATAGAACCTCGACATGCGGCTTCAAGCTTACATATCCCCGTCGAATCCGTTTCGCCCCCTTTGTTTGGTTGCTGCTTAGGTTGTTTAGACTGTTAGACTGTAGTCTGTTAGCAAAAAATGGTCAAATCCGGGGGACCAAAGCAGGCCTCATCTTGTAATTCCCCATCACTAATAGACTAAACACCTACAGACTATCCACCTAAACAGCTACTTGTTTTTCTTATAGGCCCGTTCGATCTCCCGGTCCGTTTCCTTCTTCTTCAGGTCGGCGCGTTTGTCATACAGCTTTTTACCGCGCGCCAGGCCCAGTTCCAACTTTATCTTTCCCTTAATAGTAAAGTAAATCTTCAGGGGGATTAAAGCAAAGCCTTTCTCCTGGATCTTGCCGATCAGCTTTCTGATTTCGCGCCGGTGCAGCAGCAGCTTTCTGGTTCGCAGCGGGTCGATGTTGATGTTCGTGGCATGCGAAAAGGGCGTGATGTGAACGCTGTACAGAAAAATCTCATTGTTCCTGATCTTGGCGTAGCCGTCCAGCAGATTGGCCTTGCCGGCCCGCAAGGATTTCACCTCAGGCCCGGTCAACACCACGCCGGCCTCGATCACCGAATCGATCAGATAGTGGTGATATGCCTTCTTGTTTGTGCAAACGACCTTGACGGACACGAAAAAATTTCCTAATGGTTACTCGTTCGGTATAGTATAAATAAAAGCAAAATTGGCCCGGTTGCGCGGCTGTTGAAAAAATCCAAACCAACCTGCCTACTGTAACTGAGGCCCGGCAAATTAACAATATCTAACAGCAGTTGCGGCAAAGACCCTTGCCGCAGCAGGTGGATAGCCTGTAGGTGTTTAGGTGAACAGGCAAAGAAGGGAAAATAAAAATCACGTTAAATTCAGCGCGGTTAAACTGGCAGACAAGATGCTGTTCGGGCTTATACGTTCGTTGCTCTACCCCTACTAATAGACTACAGACTAAACAACCTGCGCTTCAGGCAGGAAACGCCATGCATAAAATTCCCGCCCTTCTAATTTTTCTGATCCTTGTCCCCGGCTGCTTCAATACGGCGCTGGCCGACTCTATCGTTGTCCTGAAAAACGGCAAGCAGTTCACCACCAGCGAATACTGGAAGGAAAACAACCAAGTAAAATTCCACTTTCACGGCGGAGTCATCGGCATTCCGCAGAGCAGTGTCCGGGAGGTCCGGAAGGTGACCACGCCCCACCTCACGCCCGGTGTCATCACTGAGGAAGCGCCGGCAGCAACGGCTGCCGACCAGGAGTCCACGACCACGGCGGCAACCGAGCCGGTGGTGGCCGCGGAGAAACCCGCCGAGAATAAGCCGGCAGAGGCACAACAGCCCATTGTCGCCATCGATGTAGGATTTTACAAGGAAAAGAAAACCGCTTTGCTGGCGGAGAAAACCGAGACTCTGAAAAAACTGAAAACCGCCGCCCAAGAGGGACTGAGCTTTCGCGATAAGGAAAGAATGTCTTCCGCTTTACGGGAAATTGACCGGCAATTATGGGAGCTTGCCATGGAGTTGAAAGCAAAAAACAATGACCGTCTTCCCCCATGGTGGAGTGAAGGCCAGTAGAACCCTTGTAAAAGACCCGCGCTCTTGGTTGCCCTCCAAAAAAACCTGCGGTCTACGGGTGATCAGAAATCCTTCCATTTTGATCTACTGTAACGCGTGAACTTACTACCGGGCGGGTTTTTGATAAATTTACAATCATATATAATATCCGGTGTCCCGCTCATCAGAACATTGCCACTGGCTAGGACCGCACCATTGATTTGTTGATTTCCCCCGCCACTAAACGTGATATTACCATTCACAATGATCACGCCGTCCCAAGAAATATTACCACCTACTATAAGATCGCCGTCAATCACCAGTACACCGCAACCACTAAGGCCGGTTATGTCCAGCGTTGCTATTGTGTTTAGCGTCTGGTTCGCATCGGTGCCCATAAAATATGTTACCTGGCAGTCAGGCTGTGTACCCCAGGTATATTTCCCCCCTGCAAAACCCTGATACTTACCACCGGCGCCCTCAACCAGCGTAACCTTCTCAGTAACTGTTGCATACTCGGAAACAACATCAGCGACCCGATATGGAGTGGCATTGGTCTGCAGTTGTGGCGGGTTGGACGTACAG
>Ga0208863_1000624_pt1 | contig 30230 bp, 24 predicted proteins | sample RifOxyD3_FD_184040 | JGI IMG/M metagenome (GOLD analysis project Ga0208863, IMG submission 184040) | Soil microbial communities from Rifle, Colorado - Rifle Oxygen_injection D3 (SPAdes) | ecosystem: Environmental > Terrestrial > Deep subsurface > Rock core/Sediment | place: Rifle, Colorado...
GAAGACCCGGAACTCGGTGGCGGCGGAATAGGTCATGACCAAGAGCGGCATGCCCGAGGTGGCCCCGCCCCCAAACTCCTTGTCGTTCCTCACCACATGCAAAAGCACCTTGAACTTGCCTGTTCCGAACAGGGGAAGATCCTTGAAGGAAGGCCCGCGCAGGGTGATATGGCCGGTTTGAAGGGCCGGGGCCTTCACGTTGCGATGAAACCATTGAACCGGACGGAAGGTCTGCTTGCCGCTCAACTGCACATCGGTCAGGGAGGCGTCGGGCATGCGGTCCACGAGACGGATATCCGGGTCTGTGGGAACATGCACCTCCCACCAGCCGGTGATTGTGCCCTCGCCGGTGAAGGAAATATCCGCCCGCACGAACCCGTCTTCGAAGGCTTGGGCGGAAACCTGGATGTCGCGGCGCTGATCGCCGTGGCCGTCCTCGCCGTAGAGGGAAACGTCAATCAGGTTGACCTTCTTGGGATCGACCAGTGTTAACACATGGGTGGCGTTGACCATTTCACGTTCGCCATTGGACTCGATGGTCAAGCTGCGGACGTAATAAAAATGGTCGGCAGCTTCACGAGCGGCGCGGGCGACGGCTTCGGCCACAGTCACCGTGTCGGTCATGGAAATTTCCCCGCTTGCCGGACTGGCGTCGGGGTTGGAGCCTAGGACCGCATTGGGGTGACAGGAGCGGTCCAGGTTCAGCCGGTAGCAGAACTGGGCCGGAGCGGCATCAACGATCTTGCCCCCTGAGGCGGAAGTGAATGTCACGGTAAAGCTGGACGCACCGACACGAACGACGTCCGAGGTTTCAGGAAAGGTAAGAACCCGCGAGCCAGGGGCGGCGAGAGCGTGGGCGCTGGGGAGCGTTACTGCAGTAAGTAAGCCGATACAAACCGCTCTTAGGATATTCATTGCCCCACCCCATTACTCCCGCTCAAGTGCGGAAGGCGCATCGCCCCTATTGATACCTTCCCCACCCCGGTTTGCCAACCTCTGTGTTGCCCGCCCGGATTTGGGCTCGGTCGGATCAAGCATCATGGGCAGGGAGAAAAAGAAGGTGGTTCCTTTGTCGGGGATCGAGGTCAGCCAAATGTGGCCGCCGTGCCGCTCGACGATCTTCTTGCAAATAGCCAGACCGATGCCGGTGCCTTCGTAGTCCTGACGGCCATGCAGCCGCTGGAACAGGATGAAAATGCGGTCGAAGTACTCCGGGGCGATGCCGATGCCGTTATCGCTGGCCGAGATCACCCACGCGTTCTCCATGGCCTGGGCCTCCACGCGGATTTGGGGCGAACGGTCGGGGTGGCGGTACTTGAGGGCGTTGCCAATCAGATTCTGTAGAACGCTGGAAAGAGACTCCGGGTTGCCCAGAACGGTTGGCAGCGGCCCGATGTTCACCTGCGCCCCAGTTTCGCCGATAGCCGCAGCGAGGCTGGAGAGGGCGGAGGCCGCCACTTTGTTCAGATCAATCGGCTGCAAGGTCGCGCTCACGGTCCCGGCGCGGGAGTATTCCAGCAAGTCCTTGATCAAGGCGCTCATGCGCTTGGCACCTTCCACCACAAAGGAGATGTACTCCTTAGCGTCGCCTTGCAAATCGCTCCCATGACGTTTTTCCAGCAGTTGGACGTAGCTGACCACCATGCGTAACGGCTCTTGCAGGTCGTGGGAGGCGACATAGGCGAATTGCTCCAGATCGGAGTTGGAGCGCTCCAGATTGGCGGTCTTTTCCTCCAACTCAGCCGTGCGTTCCTCGATCTTGCGGGACAGGGAGTCGTGCAGGGTATGCAATTCGATGGCGTTTTTCTTGAACACCGCGATGGCGCGGGCCATATCGCCGATCTCGTCATCCCGCTCTTGAAATGGGGCCTCGACGTTAAGATTGCCCTGCGCCAGTTGGTTCATGGTCTTAGCCATGTGGGTCAGAGGCCGGGTCATCTGCCACAAGACGACAAGAACGGCCCCCACCGACACGGCTAAAAGAATGGCGAAGGACAGCACGCCTTCCAGCAGCTTTTTATCGCGGAACTGGCCCAAGGAGTCTCGGCTCATCCACAGCTTCAATTCCCCAATAGCTTTGCCGTCGCCCGGCTGCGGGGAGGGGATGGCGCGGGTGAGGGTGACGCCGTTCTCATCCGGGGCGATGTGGCGGCCAACCTCGCCCGCCACCGAGCCGTCAGAGTTGCGAACTTCCCCACCGATCACATCCGGATCTTCCTGCAAACCCTTCAGTGCGGCCAGAACGCTGGCCTCGTCAAAGTTCCACATGGGCGAGGAGAGGGCGATGGCCTGATTGTCCGCCAGCAAATTGGCCCGTTTTAGAAGAAAGTCTTCCCGCTCGCCCAGAGCCATCTTTACGTCCCGCGTCACGATACCCGCCGTGATCACCGCGATCAAAATCGCCAAACTCAGGAGAATTTTAAGGCGGAAGGACATGATCAGGGCAAGTCCCAACGCGCCTTCAAAGAAGCGATGAGCCCCTGGTTGGCGGAAAGCCAGGCATCGAACTGACGCAGAACGTCCGGTTGAGTCGTGGTGGACAGGAAGTAGAAGTCGCGTACCGATGGCAGTGCTGGGTCGGCCACCAACCCCCCCGGTGAGCCAATGACGTCGTGAAGCTGATGGCGGGCTACGTCAACGTTGATGTAGGCCCCGTCGATTCGTCCCGAAAGCGCTTGCCGCATGAGGCCGGTGAAGCTCGGATTTTCCGACAACTCCACTTCCTTAGACTCCACACGGTCCATCCAGGCCCAGGGGGTGAAGCCCTTGACCGTGCCCAGACGTTTAATCGCCGCAACCCCCTTGCCCAGGTTTTCCGGCTTGACCATCACACCATCGGTGTAACTGACCACCGGAGAGCTATACAATACGCTATGTCCCTCTTTCAGAGATTGCTTCCAGGTTGGGGAATCCGGGTATTTGAAGTCAATCCGCCCGTCCAGAAGGGACTGGTAGAGCCGGGTGATGGGCAGTGGCAAATAGGTCAGTGTGTGCCCATTGTCCTTGGCGAAGGTGTCTAGAATATCCCGCACCAACCCACTGTATTCTCCGTTCTCCGCTCCGTAATGGGGCAGGTAGGCCAAATCCTCGACCCCGACCACGTAGCTTCCCGCCCGTGCGGGTAGGGCCCCCAGGGCAAGAAGAATCCCTGCAAGAAAAATAACGGTGCGAGCCATGTGTGTTGCCTTTATGCCTGATCGCCTTGACGATGCCCTCGTCGAGTCATTCTAACCGAAATCGCGGGATTCTCGCCAGAGACAAGGTAATGGCAGAAATTCAGGAAAAAAGTTCTTCTCGGCCCCTTGACGGTGGCCCTCTTCACACTTAATTCCCTGGCACTCTTCTGGGGAGAGTGCTAACACACCTCCCTCAGGTGAATGACGGGCGGCCCAGTGGGGTCGCCGGAATGAAGATATGGAGATAATGACCATGAAGTTTCGTCCGCTTCACGACCGCGTCGTGGTGAAACGCATTGACGAGGAAACCAAGTCGGCCGGGGGGATCATCATCCCCGATACCGCCAAGGAAAAGCCCTCTGAAGGCAAGATCGTCGCCGTCGGCCCCGGTGCCCGCGACGAAAACGGCAAGATCGTGCCGCTGGAACTGAAGGTTGGCGACCGCGTGCTGTTTGGCAAGTGGTCCGGTACCGAGGTGAAGGTCAACGGCGATGACCTGCTGATCATGAAAGAAACCGACATCATGGGCGTGATCGAAGGCTAAGCCTTCCGCCCTTGCTCGACATCTAACTAAGAGGTTTGAAAACATGGCTGCTAAAGAAGTTAAATTCGGCACCGACGCCCGCACCCGCCTGCTGCGGGGCGTGGACATTCTAGCCGACGCGGTCAAGGTGACCCTGGGCCCCAAGGGCCGCAACGTGGTTCTCGACAAGTCCTACGGGGCTCCCCGTATCACCAAGGACGGCGTGTCCGTCGCCAAGGAGATCGAGCTGTCCGACAAGTTCGAGAACATGGGCGCTCAGATGGTCAAGGAAGTTGCCTCCAAGACCAACGACATCGCCGGTGACGGCACCACCACCGCCACCGTGCTGGCTCAGGCCATCGTGCGTGAAGGCATCAAGTCGGTGGCCGCTGGCATGAACCCGATGGACCTCAAGCGCGGCATTGATCTGGCTGTTGAAGCTGTGGTCGCCGACGTCAAGAAGCGTTCCAAGGCCGTGGCCACCAACACCGAGATTGCCCAGGTCGGCACCATCTCCGCCAACGGCGAGAAGGAAATCGGCGACATTATCGCCAAGGCCATGGACAAGGTCGGCAATGAAGGTGTCATCACCGTCGAGGAAGCCAAGGGTCTGACCACCGAGTTGGAAGTGGTCGAAGGCATGCAGTTCGATCGCGGCTACCTGTCCCCGTACTTCGTCACCAACGCCGAAAAGATGACCTGCGAGTTGGACAACCCCTACATTCTCATCCACGAGAAGAAGCTCACCGGTCTCCAGGCCATGCTACCGGTGCTGGAAAGCGTGGTGCAGTCCTCCCGTCCGCTGCTGATTCTGGCTGAGGACGTGGAAGGCGAGGCTCTGGCCACCCTAGTGGTCAACAAGCTGCGCGGCGGCCTCAAGGTCGCGGCGGTGAAGGCTCCGGGCTTCGGCGACCGCCGCAAGGCCATGCTGCAAGACATCGCCATCCTGACCGGCGGTCAGGTGATTTCTGATGATCTGGGCATGAAGCTGGAAAACGTCACCCTGGACATGCTGGGCACGGCCAAGCGCGTGGTTATCTCCAAGGAGGAAACCACCGTGGTTGACGGCGCTGGCGAAAAGTCCGAGATCGTCGCCCGCTGCAACCAGATCCGCGCTCAGATCGAAGAAACCACCTCCGACTACGACAAGGAAAAGCTCCAGGAACGTCTGGCCAAGTTGGCTGGTGGCGTGGCCTTGATCAAGGTTGGCGGTGCCACGGAAGTGGAAGTGAAGGAAAAGAAGGACCGCGTTGACGACGCCCTGCACGCCACCCGTGCGGCGGTCGAAGAAGGCGTGGTTCCCGGCGGCGGCGTGGCTCTGCTGTACGCCATTCACGCTCTCGATGGCCTCAAGTGCGATCATGCCGACCAGAAGGTTGGGGTGGAAATTGTCCGCCGCGCCCTTCAGTCTCCGGTGCGTCAGATCGCCGAAAACGCTGGTCATGACGGCGCGGTGATTGCGGGCAAACTGCTGGAAGGCAAGAACGTCAACCTGGGCTTCAACGCTCAGACCGACGAGTATGTGGATATGATCAAGGCGGGCATTATCGACCCGACCAAGGTCGTGCGCATCGCTCTCCAGGACGCCGCCTCGGTGGCCGGTCTGCTGATCACCACCGAAGCCATGGTGGCCGAAAAGCCGGAAAAGAAAGAACCGATGCCCGCTCCCGACATGGGCGGCATGGGCGGCATGGGCTTCTAAGCCCTGCTTCATCCGTACTCGGAAAGGGCCGCTCTTCGGGGCGGCCCTTTTTGTTGCTCTGAGACATAGGGCTAAGCTAGAGAAGAGGGATGCTGAAAGAACACGCACCTGTAATGTCTATCTCCTGGGAACGGCTGCACCAGGACAGCCGCGCCCTTGCTGCGGCTCTGCGGCCTTTGGGGCCGTTTTCCGCCCTGGTGGCGGTGAGCCGGGGCGGGCTGGTTCCAGGAGCCATCGTAGCCAAAGAGTTGGACATCCGGCTGGTGCAAACCGTCTGCATCTCCAGCTACGACGGACGTCAGCAGCACGAGCCGGAAGTGATCAAGGCCATTGAGGGCGACGGTCGGGGCGTTCTGGTCATCGACGACATCGCTGACACAGGCGCGACCGCCGAGGTGGTGCGCCGCCTTCTGCCTGGGGCTCATCTGGCGTGCGTCTATGCCAAGCCCAGGGGCAAGCCCTATGCCGACACCACGGCGGTGGACGTGCCCCAGAACATGTGGCTGTCCTTTCCCTGGGAGGTCGAGGAGTAGAGCAAATTCCGAGCAAACGGACTCGTTTGCGACGACGTATTTGCTTTTGAAGTAATGGAGTAGCCCATGTATGTCATTCCTCGTGCGGTGCAAGAGAATCCGGTGCGGCGCTGGGCGTTGCCGGATCGGGTGTTCTTCGCCTGCGGGGCCTGTCATATCCTGACCTGGGCGTTTCTTAAGGCTTATCCCAAAAGTGGCTTCGTCCCGGTCTGGATCAAGCCAACTCCCGGCTTTCCCGGCAATCACGTGGTGGCGGTGGGCAACGGGCGAGCGTTCGATTATCATGGCTATTCCCGTTTCGGAGATTTGCTCCATCACACCCAGGAAAAGGCCAGCCGCTGGTGGGAGGGCTGGCGATTCGAGCTGGTTCCCTTGCCCGTAGAAGCCCTGATCGAGCCGACGGTGGCGCGGAGTATCAGCGGCCTACAACTGCTGGCCCCCGACGCCTTCCTGCATGACCCGTTGGCCCGAGCACGGGCGTTCCTCCAGCGATTTCCGGAGCCTTAAAGTGATCAAAAAGACATGCTGGGCGATGGCCTTCGTTTTGCTTTCTCCATTGGGGGTGGCCGTTGCGGGTGAGCCGACCTGCCGTGTTCTTGCGGAGCGGGTGGGGCAAGAGTCCGGTGATGGTCCGATTTTTTTGCGCAGTTATGACGGGGCCAGCGGGCAGGGCTCGCCGGACGACATCGCCCTATCCACCGTCGCCTTCACCTACGACAACGCCCTTGCGGCCATTGCCTTGGTCGCCTGCAGTCATGTTCCCGAAGCCCGGCGCATCGGCGAGGCCTTGCGCTTGGCGGCCCTCCACGACCGCAGCGGAGAGCCGGGGCGGGTGCGCAACGCCTATCGCGCGGGGCCGCAACCCTCCTCTCCTCCGCCCAACGGTTGGTGGGACAAGCGGGCCAATCAGTGGCTTGAGGACGACTATCAAGTTGGAACCTCCACCGGCTCGGTCGCCTGGGCAGCCTTGGCGTTATTGACGCTGGGGCAAGCGACCAAAGAGGCCTCGTTCACCGACGCCGCCGCCATTCTCGCGGGGTGGGCCGTGGAGCGGACCTCCGACCGGCGGGGAGCGGGGGGCTTCACCGGGGGCGTTTTTGGCAGTGAGGCGACCCCCCGCCCCCTGACCTGGAAGGCCACCGAGCACAATGTCGATCTTGAAGCGGTGTTTCGAGGGCTGGAAGGCGCTGGCGCTCCAGGACCATGGCGGACCCAGGCTAAGGTCGCCCGCGCCTTCCTCCGCGCCCAGTGGGAGCCGCAGGAAAAACGATTTCTGATCGGGACTCTGCCTGACGGGGTGACGGCCAATTACGGCGCATCAGGACTGGATGCGAACCTGTGGCCCCAACTGCTGCCCCATCCCGACCCGGAGTGGAAGAATGCTATCGCTTTTGTCGAGCGCAAGCATGGCGTGGACGGGGGCTTTTCCTTCAACCATGATCGGGGCGGCTTGTGGACCGAGGGAACGGCGCAAGCGGCCCTGACTTACCGCGTCCTTGGTCAGAGCGCTAAAGCCGACGCTCTGTTCGCGACCTTGGCGGCGCTGCAAAGCCCCGGAGGCTATCTGTGGGCAACCCGCGAGGACAAGATCACCACCGGGCTGGCCATTGGGCCGGAAAGTGTGACGGCGGACCTTTATTACTACCGTCTGCCCCACCTGGGAGCCACGGCATGGGCCGCCCTCGACGCCATAGGGTGGAACCCGTTGAGGCCGGAAGGACGGAATACTCTAACGATCAGGTGACGTTGATTTCGGCCCCCCAGAACTTACGAGCCATCGTATGTTGTGCTGGAAACAATTTTGGCCTATTGTTGCTATGGAAACAATAGGAGGGGGGTATGCCGCAACCGCGTTCTATCACGGAACCCCAAGCGGGGCCGACGCTGTCAAAGGCCGTGATCCGCGCCGCCGAGAAGCTTGGTTTCAACCAGGCAGCGCTTGCCGATACCCTTGGCGTCAGCCGCGCCTCCGCGTCCCGCCTGAACTCGGGAGCCTATGTTCTCGATCCCGCACGGAAGAAGGAGTGGGAACTGGCGCTTTTGTTCGTGCGCATGTTCCGCTCGCTGGACGCCATCTTGGGCCACGGCGAGAAGGCCCGCCAATGGCTGGGAAACGACAACCTCGCCCTCAATGGCCGACCAGCCGATCTGGTGCGCTCGACCGAAGGATTGATCCGTGTCATCCACTACCTGGACGCCTACCGTGGTCGCGTCTGAGGCGCGGGAGGCCAGTTTCGATCTCTGGCGGGCCGTGGAGGCCCAGCACAAGGTTTCGACCCTGCCGTTGGTCGATACCCTGGATGAGCAGGAGCTGTTAGAGCGGCTCCTTGAAACCTCAAAGCCGCCGCTGCCCCACGGGGCGGAGGGGATGCACTGGCTGCTGTTCACGCCGTTCCGTTATCCACCGCTGTCTCAAGGTTCGCGCTTTCGGGGAGCGATTGACCCAGGGGTGTTCTACGGGGCCGAAGAAATCCGCACCGCCTGTGCCGAACTCGGGTTTTGGCGTTGGCGCTTTCTGATGGAAAGCCCGGCGCTTTCTGTTCTCGATCCCCGCCAGCAAACCGTATTCCGGGTGGCCATCGCCACGTCGGTGATCGACCTTCGGGCTGCTCCCTTTTATCGGGATAGGGATAAATGGACCGATCCTGTCCGGTATGATGCGCCGCAGGCCTTGGCGCGTGAGGCCCGTGCGGCGGGTATCGGTGCTATCCGCTATCAGTCCGCCCGTGATCCCAAGTCGGGCGGGTGCGGTGCCGTTTTGAAACCGGAGGCCTTTGCGGCAAAGAACCCTCGGGAAACCCAGACTTGGTGGCTTTCCGTTACCCGGAGCCGGGTGATCTGGCGGCTCGACAACGTGCTTGAGGATATGTCCTGGGAATTCGAAGCCGGGAGCTTCACGGCGTAGAGCCACATTATCGGCTTTTGTCAGTAAAAGTTCCGATATTCGACGGCGAAGTGGCCGTGGGCGAGTTGGATAAACAGCTTGTACCCGATGGACGCGCTGGCCATGCAGCGGGCGAACTCGATGGCAACGTCGCGGGATGGGAAGCTCTGCTCGTTGACGTCGCCTTCGCGGCGGACCGCCCATTGACCGTCGCCCTCGCGAAAGACCCAGATGACCAGCTTCTGGGATTGCTCGAAGATATGGCGGAGGTCGGGGCTGACGGCTTTCATGGCATTCCTCCAGATACGACCGTGGAGGGCCACAGGGTGCCCCGCATCATGCCGCTCTTGATAAAAGGATGCGGCGCGCAAGTTCAAAACATAGTGAATTTAAGAGGGGGGATGCAGCTTCGGAAAGTACTCAAAACCGCCCCCGTTCCGCCGCTGCCAGTGTTATATCTGGCAGCGGCGAGGCGTCGGTTACTTAAGACGCATGTCGTTCTTGACAGAAACCACACCGTTGATTTTTCCTGCAACTTCGACGGCCTTGGTCGCTGAGTCTTGCGACGTGACGAACCCGCTCAACTGAACGATACCCTTATAGGTCTCGACATTGATCTCGGCGACCTTCAGGGTCGGCTCTTCAAGGATCGCAGCCTTGACCTTGGCGGTAATCACGCTGTCGTCAATGTATTCACCTGCCGTTGGGCTTGTGTCATTGGCGTTCATCCGTGTTTTTGCATCAGCCTTCGCCGTATCTTCGGCCACTCTGGCGTCGTTCACGCAGCCAGTTTTGGCCGATCCGGTCTGCTCATCGCAACGCTCACGCGCAACAGAATAAGCCGCTTCGGCCTTGGCCACCCGTACTTGATAGTTCGCCTTACCGCTCGGCATGTAGGCGGCTTCCAACTCGGCGCGGGCGATCTTTTCCTTGCCGTTGGCTTCAGCCAGGCAAATGTCGTTATGATTGCCGGTTGACGAAGCGCAGGCGGACTTTGCCGATTTGATGTCGATGGCGATGCTTTCTCGTTTCGCATCGTAGTTGCTTTTTGCCATCCCCTGAGCCAAGGCGACTTCACTCACGCCGACGCCAAGTAAGACAGTGATCAATCCGATATGAAGTTTGTTCATAACTGTTCCTTTTCTATGAAAAATTTGAGTGAGGGGTTGCCTTGTTTACTAGAGCGTTTTGCGATCGATTGCGCTCACGAAAAACGCTCTAGTTAATTGTTTTTAAAGCAAAGTCATTGTCGCAGATGATTCCATCTGCAAGGGCTTGCTTACGAGAGGTGGAAACAGAAATCTGTTGCCGACATCTGCGTTTATTTGATCTGCATGACATCCTTGACGGATTTCACGCCGGCCGTTCTGTTAGCGAGGCCAACCACCTTGTTTGCCGCAGTCCGCGAGCTTACAAAGCCACTCAACTGCACGACGCCTTTGAATGTTTCGACATTGATCTCGGCAATTTTTAACGCCGGATCGTCGAAGATGGCGGCCTTGACCTTGGCCGTAATGACGCTGTCATCGACATATTCGCCCGTACCTTCTTGAGTCCGCGAGGATGAGCATCCAGCGGCAGGCAACAAGGCCATGGCAACAACGAATGCGGAAAGATATTTGCTGAAACTGTTCATGATAAATGCCTCCAATTCCTAATGGTCATAAAGTTGAAGAGCAGAATGCTTACGCCGATGGAAAGTAGTCGGTGCGCTGGCGCACATAGTGGACGTAATAACGAAGGAATTAGCTAATACATTTCAATAATGTATTCCTGCAAACTGACTGTGCCGTGAGTTGCCAACACGGCAGAAAAAAATCGTCGGTAGTTAGAGTAACTCGCGAGCAAATGGAATGGTTTTATTGGTTATTGCTCTAGCTTTAGCAACTTCATGTAGTTTCCATGGGCTGCCAAGTTTTCTCCAGGTCAATATTTCTGGGCAGTCTTGCCCTATTTTTTCAATATTCCGCTGAATATCAAAAATAGAATCCTTATCGCAAACAATGATCAGTTGTTCACCGCTATCTGACAGAATGTGCATCTCGACATATTTGCCATCCAAATACGCGGCAAGCTTCATTGAAGCTGCATGGTATCGATTGCTTGCGGATATATTTCTCATGACAATCCTCATATTCAGATTTTGTCTTCATATTTAGTTCTGATCGCGAAATTATTGGAATGTGGTCTTCTGCGCTGCCAGATCACATGACGGCAATGCTTGGCAAAAGCCGGTCGAATTCCATTTTCACGACGCCATAACACTCGCAGGTCCGCGCTTCCAGACCGGGACGGTCGATGGCGCTAATGCGCCCACGGCTGTATTCAATCAAGCCTGCTCTTTGCAGGTTTCCAGCGGCTTCGGTGACCCCTTCTCGCCGCACGCCCAACATGTTGGCGATGAGCTCTTGCGTCATGATGAGCTCGTTGGTCGGCAAGCGGTCAAGACTAAGCAGCAACCAACGACACAGCTGTTGATCCAAGGAGTGATGGCGATTGCAGACCGCTGTCTGCGCCGTTTGCGTCAACAGCGCTTGCGTGTATCGAAGAAGAAGACCCCTAAAAACCGCCGAGCGATTGAACTCATCTTTCAGAATTTTCCTCTTAAGCCTGTAGGCGTTTCCGGCGCTTTGCACCACCGCCCGGCTGGGCGTTGTGTCGCCTCCCATAAAAATCGAAATGCCAACAATGCCTTCATTGCCTACAACGGCGATTTCTGCGGAGGAGCCATCTTCCAACACATACAACAAGGAAACGATCGAGTTGGTTGGGAAGTAGGCGTAATGCATTTCATCGCCAGATTCACAGAGCGTAAGGCCAAGCGGCATTTTGACCAATTCGATGTTGGGAAGAATGCGACCACATTCTTCTGCCGGAAGGGCAGCAAGAAGATGATTAATTTGAGGGTGGGTAGACCTTAACATAATCCATCTCCGAATTAATCATGACTTGGGGAACGGGCGGCTCAAGTGAAGCGCATAAATGGCCAGCGCAGGCTTAGTTACATCCGAATTGATATGAAATTATTCATCTTCTAGACGACGAATAAAGACTCGGAAAATACTCAGCAACTACGGCCCATGCCGGAGCTTGTCACTGTCGTTTATTTGGAAAATCGCTCGGGATGGGATGGAGTGAGGTTCCAGCAAGCCTAGAGGGCCACTGGGTAGTTTCCGAGCCTATCGCAAATCCCTGCTTTCCCTAATGGTGGGGCGTGTGAAGAACACGTCGCTCTGCTTGTGAAGCATGAGCGTAGAGCCGTCAATAGACGTGCAGTCGAGTGATTTTAGGGAGGTCTAGGTGGCAAAAAAAATCAGGCATATTCAGAACGAAGGCTCTCAACAGCTTATGGATTTGGCGTGTTCTCAACGTTACGTCGGATGTGATGACCCATGGACGACGTGTTGCGTCATTACCTTTCCTGACAATCAGAGCGCCTTAACGGACGCGGACAGAAATGCACTCATGCAAATTGTCCCCCACCTGATGAGAAATCCTCTCCCTCAGGCGGCTGTCGATGGCTTTAGAGATCCCAACAATCAAGACTTAAGCGATCAGCGCTCCCGAGCCGTTCATGCCGCATTGGTCAATGCAGGGGTAATGCCCGATAGAATTTGCGTCGGTGCCTACGGCGATCCGCAATTCGGGAGCATTGGACGAGTCGAAGTGCTTTCCCGATATAATTTCAAGCCCCAAAGAAAAGATAAGTCTTTTCCGTAAGTTATCTGTCTGAATTCACAAATTTACCACAGGCCGGACATTCAAAGCGCCTTTTGTAAGCGCTCTGTCGTCCCGCCCAATAGGAGAACGAAAATGAACGTTATTAATTCTGGAAATTTCAAAAATAAACTGGCCGTTTGCGCGGTTACTGTTGTTGCGGGCATGACCTTGGCGTCTTGCGGCCCTCAATATTCATCCCCCTCGCAAACCCAGTCGAGCAATCCCAGCGTGACCTATAAGTTCCATGGAGACCAGGAGCTGGTCCAGGCCAATCAGAACGCGGCCACCTACTGTAACCAGTTTCAGTCTGTCCCGCGTACGGCGAACATTACGGACGATCCCGAAAAGCAGGTTGGCGTCAAGAAGGTTGAATTCGAGTGCGTGAAGCCGCCGCCTCAGCCCCAGGCCTATGTTCAGCCCTATCCGTACCCGCCAGCTCAGTACAACCCCAATCTGACCTACACGTACCGGACGGATCGGGAGCTGCTGGATGTGTCGCGGAATGCCCAAAACTACTGCATGAATTACGGCTCGCGACAGGTCATTTCCAAAATGGAAACCGACACCAATGGAAACAGGGTGATCTCGTTCCAGTGTAGCCCGCGCACGGGTGTTTAACGAAAGCTAACCCTGAGCAAACGAACTCGTTTGCGAAGCTGTATTTGCTTTTGAAATAAGGGACTAGAGCGGTTTTCGTGACCGTATGGGAGCGAACATGCTCTCGGGCCTGGACTTACCGGCAAGCGGAGGAAAGAGGTCATGCAAGTCGTTTTGACGGCGTTAACTCTTTTTCTTCTGCTTGCCGGATGTTCGGCGACGTCTGAGCGAGAGACGGCGGGCAAAGAATTCCATGATTCAGACTGCACAGGTAACGCTTCGTCCTTCATGCGTGCCCGAGCGATTAACTGCAATGAGATAATAGGGATTTAGCTGATGTTTCAACGCTCGAATATTGTCTCATCGTTCGCGTACTGAAAACGGAGCCTCCGACATGTATGCAAAACGGATCATAGGCGTCATTATTTTTGCACTTGGCGTGGCGCTTCTTGTCTCGGCCAGCCAGCCGGTCAATGGGCCATCGGAGTGCCTATCTATCGCAGCGCATGAGCCTGGAAGTCTTTGGCTTTTATTTGCGGGAATTGCATCGACTGTCTGCGGCGGCATTCTGACCACATCAGGAAGCCGCAGAAGGCGCAGTCGCAACGCTTCATACATATATGGGAGAGGGCTATGAGCCTCGGAAACATTTTGATCATTATCTTATTGCTCATGCTGGTTGGCGTTCTGCCAACCTGGCCGCACAGCGTCAACTGGGGTTATTTCCCGAGTGGCGGTTTAGGGATCGCCCTGATCGTCGTCATCGTGCTGCTGCTCACGGGCCGGATATAACCGCAGCGACGACCGTTTTCACCGATCCATTCAGAGTCATCTGAGTAGTTTCCGGTGGTATCGAAATACCAGCACTCTGGGTTAGTCTACGCCAGATGAAATTGATGTCTGAAACGCCGCCGATGTCTTGTCGGCTTGCGCCTCATTCCTGGCTTTAGAACAAATCCCGAGCAAGCGGACTCGTTTGCGACGGCGTATTTGCTTTAATCACAATCCACTAGCCCGGAATGCAGGTCGTAGGCCCATGAGAAATGGGGATGTTGGAATTTTCCAAAACATTGCGCTAACCGATAATCGCGCAGCAATTTAGGAGAGTTATTATGAAGACGCATATGAAGGCAAAGTTTCTCTTCGCGGCCCCACTTCTGCTGGGCGGGTTGGCCGCTTGCGGTGGCACGTTCCCAGGCAGCGACTACGAACTCGCACAGTTAACCAAAGCGGAACTAAAGGGATCTCCGTTCACCCAGGCGCTGGCGAACAATTATCGCGCCTTTGCGCAGGATGAAAAGGATGAATATGACTGGAATGGGCAGCAAATCTTCGCCATGAAGGGGCTTGATGCCGCATCTGGAAAAGTTCCTCCGCCCGAGGAGCTTGGCGAATGGAAGGTCTCTGACCCCGTTGCCGCCAACGATCTGACGATTGCGCGCGGGCGTCTGATGAGCATGCTGAACGGCCCGGCACCGTTCCAGTCTCCCGAGTGGAGCGCTGCGGCTCAGACCAACTTCGATTGCTGGCTTCATGAGCAATACGAGGGCTGGGAGTTTGACAAAATCGCTTTGTGTCGTAACGACTTCATGAAGGCGATGGACCAAGTCAACGCGCCGACCAAGGCTGCCCAGGCGAAGCCCGCACCTACTCCGGCTCCGGCTCCGGCTGCTGTGGCTCCGGCTTCGGCTCTCTCCTACCTGGTCTTCTTTGATTTCGACAAGACCGACCTGGTGGCTGAAACCCGTCAGATCATCAGCAATGCCGCGAAGGCGATTGCAAATGGCAGGATCATCAAGATCAAGGTTGTCGGCTACACCGATACCTCGGGCTCCACGGCTTACAACAACAAACTGTCGGTCCGCCGTGGTGAGGCCGTTAAGCAGGAACTCATTCGTGACGGAGTTGCCGTTGATGACATCAGCGTCGAAGGCAAAGGCGAGGGCGACCTGCTCATGCCAACGGAAGACGGTGTGCGTGAACCGCAAAACCGCCGCGCTTCGATCGAACTGATGCGACAGTAAGAAGCTTTGTCAGGTCTTGGGGGTGCCGGACAGGATTCGGCATCCCCAGGCGAGTAAGAGTATAATCCGAACCTATCAAGTCAGGCCGAGCGGGAATACAGTAATAAGTAAGAAAGACTACCGCGCCGGAATGGTTGGATATTGCCATCACGAGAGCCGCTTGATTTGCGATGCTCAAGATGTGTAACAAAAAAATTTCGGCAGGACGATCACTCGCCTCTTTGGCTTGTCATCCTCATAATAGGAGAACTTCCATGAATCGTTTTATTCTTATTACGTCTCTTGTCGTTTCTATGGCGGCTGTGGCCGCCTGCGGATCGTCAACAGGTGATCGTGCGCTGAGCGGTGCTGGCATCGGCGCGGGCGTCGGTGGGGTCGGCGGTCTATTGACCGGTCACCCCATTGAAGGCGCTCTCATCGGCGGTGCTATCGGCGGCGGGGCGGGAGCTCTAACGAAAGAAAACCAGATCAATCTTGGGAAGCCGATTTGGCGATAAGCCAACCCGCAATCCAACGCCAACCTTCTAGAGCATTTTGCGTTCAATTCCTCTAACGAAAAATGCTCTAGTTGTCTGTTATTAAAGCAAATACGTCGCCGCAAACACTTCCGTTTGCTTGGAATTTGCCCTAGGGAGTACATCATGTTTCAGAAATCAAAAATCATACCTGCGGTTGTCGCATCGCTGGTGCTTGTTGTCGTCGCAGGTTGCGCCGGGCAAGCCGCAACGCCCCAGAGCACCTCCTCAGCCGCTCTGATGTCGAACGACCCCGAGTTGGCCGGGGCTTGGTATCAGATATTTTTCGACACCAACAAGGTGGATATCGATTCCAGGGGCAAAATGGTCATAAAGAACGTGGCCTATGTGGCAACGAACAACGATATGACCCGTGTGACGGTCATTGGCAAGACCGACCGGGTTGGCGCTGCTGACTCCAATGTCGGCTTATCGCAACGCCGTGCCGACCAGGTCCGCGATGCGTTAATTGCAGCTGGTGTTCCGTCCGATCACATCGAAACGCGCTGGACCGGCGAAGCCAGCCAGAAGGTATCGACGTTCGATGAAAAAGACGAGCAACGCAACCGGGTTGTCGATGTCACCGTGATCAAGCTGTTGCCGCGCAAGCCGTAACAACTGACGCGATCTTCGACTGCTGAGATTATACGACAAACGACGCTGTCTTTGGTGATTACCTAAGGACAGCGTCGTGCTTTTTGCGATGGAATTCATCAAGAAGCCATCCGTCGGGATAATCGCCCTCATCCTGTATATCGCATGTTGCCAGGAGTTCGCGCCGTGGCTGTACAGCTGAAACCGTCACTTGAGTTGACCGAGTATATTTTGAGCACGATCAGAGAGCCCTTGATCGTGCTTGATGGAGACTTGCGGGTAAAGACGGCCAGCAACAGCTTCTACGAGGCGTTCAAGGTGACGGTCGAGAACACCGCTGGGGCATTCATTTACGATCTAGGCGATGGCCAATGGGATATTCCGGCGCTGAGGCAATTGCTGAAGCGGATTATCACCGAAGATTCGACAATTGAGTCGTTTGAAGTCGAGCAAAACTTTCCATCTCTCGGCGCAAAGATATTCCTGCTCAACGCTCGGCGCGTTCAATCGGAAAACGGACCGATTGATGCCATACTTCTGGCCTTCGAGGATTTCACCGAACGCAAGAAACATGAGAACCGGCTGAGTCATCTGGCCAGCACGGACCCGCTTACAGGGTTAAGCAACCGCAATGGCTTCGACGTAGGGTTGAAAGAAGCGATCAAAGTCGGGCGCCGCTTCGAGTTTGGCATTGCCTTGCTGATGATTGATCTCGACGATTTCAAACTGGTCAACGACACCTGCGGCCACCAAACAGGCGACACATTGCTGCAAAGAGTAGCCGCCATCTTTTCCTCCTGTGTGCGGGAAGTCGATACAGTCGCCCGCCTAGGGGGGGACGAGTTCGCAGTGATACTGAAGGGAGCGCACAAGAAAGAAGATGCAGGCCGGCTGGCCAAGCGCTACATTGATGCCATCTCTCATCCCTTCAATATCGTTGGAGAAGCGGTCACCATCGGGGCCAGCATCGGCATTTCGAGCTTCCCAACTGATGCCGACAATGCCGTCGAATTGATCCGCCGCGCCGACCTTGCTCTCTACCAGGCTAAGGCAAAGGGCAAGAATAATTGCTGCATCTTTTCGCCAGACCTTGAGGAATAGGTCGTGGGGATCAACTTCCACCCATCATATATTCCAAAGGATACTAATATTGCATCTAGGCGTAATAACTCATAAGTATTGGCGACGTTTTGCTTTCCGTAATGATGTAAATGCTGTGCGGGAATATTCAAACGATGAAGCCGCCCCGCTGCATGCGGATCTGTTCAGCGCGGATCAAATGGATATGCACGGTCAGGCATTGGCGCGCTCGCATGTGCTGGTGCCGGGCCAGAGTACGGAGAAATTATTAGACCGTTTGGCCGATAACGAGAAAGCTCTGACGGACGTTTGCAAGCTGCTTACGGCGCTAGCAACCAAGAATCGTCATGTCACGCCAGCAGGCGAGTGGCTGCTCGATAATTTCTATTTGATCGAGGAACAGATCAGAACGGCAAGGCGGCACCTGCCGAAGGGATATAGCCTGGAACTTCCTAAGTTAGCGGAGGGTCAGTCGGCGGGGCATCCGAGGGTGTATGACGTGGCGCTGGAGACCATTGCCCATAGCGATGGCCGTGTCGATACAGAAAGCCTAAGACGGTTTGTTGCGGCGTACCAAAGTATTGCCCCATTAAATCTTGGCGAATTGTGGGCAATTCCCATCATGCTTCGCCTCGCCGTTATTGAGAATCTGCGACGGGTTGCGGCCCGAATCTCAGCCGTGTGGATCGTTCGGAATTTAGCCGCCTCGTGGGCCTATAAAATGATTGAGGCGGCCGAAAATGATCCCAAAGGCCTTATATTGGTTATTGCCGATATGGCGCGTTCCAATCCTCCGATGGTGAGCGCTTTCGTTTCCGAACTGGCGCGACGGTTACAAGGCCGGGGGCCATCTTTGGCCCTGCCCCTGACGTGGATCGAGCAGCACCTGACTGAAGTGGGGCAGACCATCGAACAGATGGTTCAATCCGAGAATCAGCAGCAGGCCGCCAATAAGGTTTCCATCAGCAACTGTATCGGAAGTCTTCGCGTTCTGGCCGCCGTTGACTGGCGCGAATTTGTTGAAGCCACAAGCATTGTCGAAAACATTCTGTTGCAAGACCCTGGCAGCACTTATGGACGGATGGATTTTGCCACCCGTGACCGCTATCGCCATGCTGTCGAGCGGATTGCAAAGAAAAGCCGTCGATCCGAGAGCGAGGTGGCCCAAAGCGCTATAGCGTTCGCAAAAGCCGGGGCTGCGACGGAGGAGAAATCAGAAACGGGCAAGAGATTGGGCCATGTCGGTTTCTATTTGATCGGCAATGGGCTGGAAGAGTTTGAGCAGGTGATGGGTGTTCACCGGTCTTTGTCCGGATCAGTGATGAACCGAATAGGCCGTTACCCATTGTTTTTGTATCTGGCGGGTATCGGGTTGCTGGCCTTCCTCATCATGACCGGCTTGGCCGTGCAGGCGTTCACGGCCGGAATTGGTGTTTGGGGCTTTCTTCTCCTCTGCGGTCTGATGTTTCTGGCGTCCAGTCAGTTGGCGGTTTCGCTGGTGAATTGGCTTACAACCGTCCTTGTCACGCCGCGTCCGTTGCCAAAAATGGATTTCTTGAAGGGGATCCCACCAGAATGGCGAACGCTCGTCGTGATACCGACGATGCTGACCAATGCCGAGACGATCGAGAATTTGATCGAGGGGCTGGAAGTCCGATTTTTGGCCAATCGCGGAGATAATCTGCATTTTGCCTTGTTGACCGACCTGCACGATGCCGGGCAGGAAATTTTGCCAATCGACGAAGCGCTTGTGCAACTGGCCCAGACGCGGATCGTAGAGCTGAACCTAAAATACGCTCCTCGTGCGAGCGGGCCGCAGGCCGACCAATTTTACTTGTTCCATCGTCCGCGTCTTTGGAACGCGAAGGAGCGGATATGGATGGGCTACGAACGCAAGAGAGGCAAACTTGTCGATTTGAACGGGCTGCTGCGTGGCGTTGCGCCTAAAACCAATTTTTCTCTCGTCGTTGGTGACCTGTCCGCTTTGTCTGATGTGAAATATGTCATTGCGCTGGATATGGATACCGAACTGCCGCGTGACGCAGCGCGACAGTTGGTTGGTGCTATGGCGCATCCCCTGAACCGGCCATATTACGACAAAGATGTAAAACGTGTGACCGAAGGCTATGGCATTTTGCAACCGCGTGTGGCGATCAGCCTTCCGGGGGCCAGCCGCTCACGTTACGCCAAGTTGCATGCCGGGGAGACGGGAATTGATCCCTACACGCGTGCCGTGTCGGATGTGTATCAGGATCTTTTTGCTGAAGGGTCGTTCATCGGCAAGGGGATCTATGACATCGATGCCTTCGAACGCGCTTTCAGCGGGAATTTTCCAGAAAATTGCATTCTAAGCCATGATCTGTTGGAAGGATGCTACGTCCGGTCGGGCCTGTTAAGTGATGTGCAATTGTATGAGAACTATCCGGCGCGCTATAGCGCAGACGTCAGCCGTCGCCGCCGCTGGATTCGTGGGGACTGGCAGTTGGCAGGGTGGTTGCTTCACCATGTGCCAGGCAACAAATGCGCAAACGCGGCGGCACCTCAAATCAATCCTCTCTCCTTGTTGTCGCAGTGGAAGTTGATCGACAACCTGCGGCGCAGCTTGGTTCCTGCGGCGCTCACGCTGTTGCTGCTGCTGGGGTGGACAATTCTGCCACCGGTGGGGCTGTGGACCTTGTCGATCCTTGGTATCCTGGCCTTTCCGCATCTCTGCGCTTTGACTCTCGAACTGTTTCGTAAGCCGGACGAGATGCGGCTCCGGCAACACCTCGCCGGGGCCGCCCACTCCGCAACCCGCAATGCCAAACTGATCGGCCTTGAACTCGCGTGCCTGCCATACGAAGCCTGTTACAGCCTGGATTCCATCCTACGAACGGCTTGGCGCAAGTTGGTTACGGGCAAAGGATTGCTGGAATGGAACCCCTCCAGCGAGGTGGACCGAGCACACTCTCGCCAAGGGCGGAATGGGTTGGTGTCCAGCCTGCGGGCCATGTGGATTGCACCCAGCTTGGCTGTCACGTTGGCGGCCTATCTTGCGAGTGCAAAGCCGGGCATGTTGCCGCTGGCAGGTCCAGTTCTGGTGTTATGGATAGTTTCGCCCATTATAACGTGGTGGATCAGCCTGCCTTTGGCGCGCCGCACTGCGGCCCTAGCGCCAAATCAGCTCCTTTTCCTGCGTGGCATAGCACGGCGCACTTGGGCCTTTTTCGATAACTTCGTCGGCCCTGAAGACAATTGGCTTCCCCCGGATAACTACCAGGAATACCGCGCCACCGCGATTGCCCACCGCACCTCGCCCACCAATATCGGCATGGCGCTGCTGGCGAATCTGACGGCTTACGATTTTGGCTATATTTCTGCTGGGCAACTTGTTCTTCGCACAGAGAAAACGCTGACGACGATGGGGGAGTTGGAACGTCACCTCGGGCATTTCTACAATTGGTACGACACTCAGACTTTGCAACCTTTGCCCCCGCACTATGTCTCGACGGTGGATAGCGGAAACCTTGCGGGTCATCTGCTGACCTTGCGGGCCGGGTTGCTGGCCCAGATCGACGACACGTTTGTTCACCCACGGGTGTTTGAAGGGCTTAAGGACACGGCACGAATTCTTGGCGATACCGCTGCTGATACCGACGCGCAGCAAATATTGGATTTTCTCAGAGAGGTCGATGGAGCGGCCAGCGATTTCAATGCCGATTTTGCCCGCGTGAAATCATATCTTGAAGGATTAATGTGTCGTGCCGATGCGATCGTCACGCATATGGCAAGTCGTCACCCCTTGGCCAATAGCGAAACCAATCAATGGGCGCGGGCCCTTGCCGAACAGGTTCGCGGCGCTTTAGATGAAGTGTTGTTTTTGGCTCCCTGGTTGACGTTGCCGACGGCTCCGCAAGGGTTGGAGGATGTTGCCGTTTTCGCGGGAATTCCCAGTCTGCGGCGCTTGGCAAGGCTGGATGCCGAGATGCAAGCGGGCATTGAACAGCGGCTTGCCGGTGACGTGTCGCCGCCTATGCGGGTCTGGCTTCTCTCGTTTCAACAAAGCACCAATCTTGCGGCACATCGGGCCAAAGCCAGAATGGCTGAAATCGAAAGCCTAGCGTTTCAGGCCGGGAAATTTGCGGAGATGGAGTACGGCTTCCTGTTCGACAAGGCGCGCCATTTGTTGTCCATCGGATATAACGTAACCGAGCGGCGTCTGGATTCTGGCTGCTATGACTTGTTGGCCTCGGAAGCTCGGCTCTGCATTTTTGTGGCGATAGCACAGGGGCAACTGCCGCAGGAAAGCTGGTTTGCCCTGGGCCGTTTGTTGACCAGCGCGGGCGGAGAACCGGTGTTGTTGTCTTGGAGCGGCTCGATGTTCGAGTATTTGATGCCGCTTCTGGTCATGCCGAACTTTGACAAAACTTTGCTCGACCAAACGTGCCGGGCGGCCGTGGTCAGGCAGATCGAATACGGCGGGCAGCGCGGCGTCCCTTGGGGGATATCGGAATCGGCCTATAACACGGTCGATGTTCATCTAAACTATCAATATCATGCCTTTGGTGTGCCGGGCCTAGGCTTGAAGCGCGGGTTGGCGGAAAATCTGGTCATTGCTCCTTACGCCTCGGCCTTGGCGCTGATGGTTGCGCCGGAAGAAGCCTGTTTCAATCTACAGCGCCTCGCCGACGAGGGTTTTGTCGGCCAATACGGGTTCTATGAAGCCATCGATTATACCGAGGTCCGACAACAGCGTGGCCGGACCAGCGCCGTCGTGCGGACCTTCATGGCTCATCACCAGGGAATGAGCCTGCTGTCCTTGTCCCATTTGATTCTTGACCGTCCCATGCAGCATCGCTTCGAATCCGATCGATTGTTCCAGGCGGTCATGCTGCTGCTGCAAGAAAAAATACCAAAGGCCTCAGCCGTGACCTCCTTCACGGCTCAGCTTTCCGAAGAGCGCAGTACGCCGGTTCCCGTCGAGGCCCCGATCCGTGTCTTTACGACCCCCGATACGCCCATGCCGGAAGTGCAATTGCTGTCAAATGGGCGCTATCATGTCTTGGTGACCAATGCCGGCGGCGGCTACAGCCGCTGGAAAGATATTGCGGTCACGCGTTGGCGTGAAGATGGAACGCGCGATAACTGGGGCTCGTTCTGTTATATCCGCGATTTAGAGAGCGGCACGTTCTGGTCAACGGGCTATCAGCCGACATTAAATCGACCGACATTCTACGAAACGATTTTTTCGGAAGGGCGCGCCGAATTTCGCCGCCGCGATTCCGTTGGTTCCTACATTGGTGCCTTCGAGACGCATACCGAGATTGTAGTGTCGCCGGAAGACGATATCGAGTTGCGCCGCGTGCGCATCACCAATCGCTCGCCACAGCGCCGGACCATTGATGTGACCAGCTATGCCGAAGTTGTGATCGCCCCTCATGCCGCCGATGCCCTTCACCCAGCCTTCAGCAATTTGTTCGTACAGACAGAAATTCTGGAGGACCGCCGGGCCATATTATGTACGCGCCGACCACGTTCTCAGGGCGAAGAGTCGCCCTGGATGTTTCATCTGATGGTGACGCATGGGGCCGAGGTTGAGAAGGTTTCGTTCGAAACGGACCGCTCGCGCTTCATCGGTCGAACGAAAACCACTACGGCCCCCGTGGCCCTTAGCGACACGGCGGAGCTCTCAGGAAGCTCCGGTTCGGTGCTTGATCCCATTGCCGCAATTCGGCACGTCCTCACGCTTGAGCCGGAGCAGACGGTTTTGCTCGATATAGTGACGGGCGTGAGCGAAACACGAGATGGCGCGTTGGTGCTGGTTGGGAAGTACCAGGATCGCCATTTGTCGGACCGCGTCTTTGACATTGCCTGGACGCATTGCCGGGTCGTGTTGCGCCAATTGAACGCCAGCGACGCCGATGCCCAACTGTATGGGCGTCTGGCCAGTGCCATCATATATGCCAATCCAGCTTTGCGCGCCGATGCCAAATTGTTGATCCAAAATCGCCGTGGACAGTCCGGTTTATGGGGCTACTCCATCTCCGGGGATTTGCCGATCATTCTTCTGAAGGTTTCCGATGCGGCAAATATCGATCTCGTCCGCCAGCTTGTGCAGGCGCATGCTTATTGGCGGATGAGGGGGCTTTCTGCCGACCTCGTGATCTGGAATGAAGAGCGAGCGGGTTACCGGCAAAATTTGCACGATCACATCATGGGCATGATCTCTTCGGGTATCGAAGCCAGCGTGATCGATCGCCCGGGCGGCATTTTCGTCCGATCGAGCGAGCATATTTCCAGCGAGGACAGCATTTTGTTCCAGTCGGTAGCGCGGGCCGTTATTACGGACACCCAGGGATCGCTGGCCGAGCAGCTTGAGTATCGCAGCCAGGTCCGCCCGCGCCAGCCTCGTCTTGTTCCCAGCCGTCCGTATATGGCCGATGCTGTTGCCGACCAGCCATTGCGGGACGATTTGATTCTGTCCAACGGGCTAGGAGGCTTTACCCCAGATGGCCGTGAATACGTCATGACACTGGCACCGGGGCAGGCGACGCCAGCTCCGTGGTCGAATGTGTTGGCGAATCCGTTCTTCGGGACGGTCCTCTCTGAGAGCGGCGTTGCCTATAGCTGGGCAGAGAATGCTCATGAATTTCGCCTTACGCCCTGGCACAACGATCCGGTCAGCGATTCTGGTGGGGAAGCCATTTATTTGCGCGATGAAGAGAGCGCCCATGTCTGGTCCCCGTGTCCGTTGCCGGTCACGCAGACCAGTCCCTGCACCATCCGCCACGGATTTGGCTACAGCGTCTTCGAAAACAGGACGGACGGCATTTGCACGGAGCTTTGGGTCTATGTGGCCATGGATGCCCCAGTCAAATTCTCGGTTTTGAAAATTAGCAATGAATCCGGTCGGGCCCGGAAGCTTACAGCGACGGGCTATGTCGAATGGGTGCTGGGCGATATGCGGGAAAAGTCGGCCATGCACGTATCCACAAGTCTTGACGCAAATTCTGGGGCAATTTTTGCCAGCAACCCGTTCAATGGTGAATTCAACGAACGGGTCGCATTTTTCGATGTAGACGGACGGACCCGTAGCCTGACTGCGGACCGCAAGGAATTCATTGGCCGCAATGGTTCTCTGGCTAGTCCTGCGGCCATGTCACGCACACGCCTGTCTGGCAAGGTGGGCGCAGGTCTTGATCCGTGCGCCGCCCTTCAGGTTGAGTTTGAACTGGGTGCTGGTCAGTCGCGAGAGGTTATCTTTCGTCTGGGAGTAGGCCGCACGAGTGAGGACGCTGGACAGATTGCGAAGCGTTTTAAGGGATCAATGGCGGCACAAGTGGCTCTACAGGCCGTTTGGCAGCACTGGAATCACACGTTGGGTGCCGTACAGGTGGAAACGCCAGACCCCACGATCAACGTCCTGGCCAATGGATGGCTGATCTACCAAACCCTGGCTTGCCGCCTGTGGGCGCGCAGCGGGTATTACCAGTCGGGCGGGGCCTTCGGTTTTCGCGACCAGTTGCAAGATGTGATGGCGCTGATTCACGCCAGACCCGAACTGGTTCGCGAACATGTGCTGCTCGCGGCCAGTCGTCAGTTCCCCGAAGGCGATGTCCAACACTGGTGGCATCCTCCTATGGGCCGAGGCGTACGCACCCATTGTTCGGACGATTATCTCTGGCTACCTTTGGCGGTGTGCCGCTATGTCGCCAGCACGGGAGACACGGGCGTGCTTGATGAAACCCTGCCCTTCCTGGAAGGCCGGGCGGTAAATGCCGATGATGATTCCTATTACGATCTGCCCGGCAGTTCCGCCAAGCAGGCCAGCCTATATGCCCATTGCCAGCTTGCCATCCGCAACGGCTTGCGCTTTGGCGATCATGGTTTGCCGCTGATAGGATCGGGAGATTGGAACGACGGCATGAACTTGGTCGGGATGCATGGTAAGGGTGAGAGTGTCTGGCTTGGCTTCTTCCTGTACGACGTCCTAAGAAAGTTTATCGATGTAGCTCTGGCGAGGGGTGATGACGCCTTCGCCGATCTTTGTCGCGTTGAAAAAGACCGGCTTCGCAAGAACATTGAACGGTATGGCTGGGATGGGGCCTGGTACTGCCGCGCCTTTTTTGACGATGGGACGCCGCTGGGTTCGGCGGCGAACGCGGAATGCCAAATCGATTCGATTTCCCAAAGTTGGGCCGTGTTGTCAGGTGGCGGCGATAAAGCGCGTGCGAAGATGGCTCTACAGTCCCTTGATCAGCGGCTGGTGCGAGAGGACAGTTCGCTCATTCAGCTTCTCGATCCCCCCTTCGACACATCAAAGATGAATCCCGGTTATATTCGAGGCTATGTGCCGGGCGTTCGCGAGAATGGCGGGCAATATACCCATGGGGCGATTTGGACGGCCATGGCCTTCGCGGCCTTGGGTAATGCCAAGCGTGCGTGGGAGTTGACGGCCATGATCAACCCGGTGAATCACGCATCGTCGGCGCAGGCCATGACGACCTATAAGGTTGAGCCTTATGTCATGGCGGCTGATGTTTACGCTCTTTCCCCACATATCGGGCGTGGCGGTTGGAGTTGGTACACCGGTTCGGCGGGCTGGATGTATCGTCTGGTTATGGAATCCCTGTTGGGGCTACGGCTTGAGAATAATGTGCTGCACCTAGCTCCCTGCCTGCCAGGGGACTGGTCTGCGTTCAATATCCACTATCGTTATCGCGAGACGGTCTATCACATTGCCGTGTCTCAACAGCCCGCCGCTGGCAAAGAAAAATCGGGTGTGACCCGCCTGTTGTTAGATGGCGTGGCTATTCATGACAAGACAATCACCCTGGTCGATGACCAGTTGGAACATCATGTCGAGGTGATGGTCTCATCAAGCTTGAGCTGATTCGGGACCGATCATCCTCCGTAACGTATATCGTCGGTCAGCAACAGACAGGTTTGTCGATTGGGTTTGTCGAATACGGCCTATTTTCGTAGACTACGGACATGAGCAAGACCATTGAAAGCACTGCCTTCACATCAGCCGCCACGGCTTCGCCCCCTTCGCCTGGGGCCGCATCGTGGTTGGCGCAGTGATGCTGGTGGTGCTGGCAGTGGGGTGAGAGAACCCGACCAAATGTATTGACAATATAGGTACATTTGCTAGATTTGCACTGCTGACGCACGGAGGCTGAAATGCCCGCAACCGCACGCATCAAAAACGATGTCATTCAAATACGCGCTTCCGCCGAAACCAAGGCGCTGTTCAATCGCGCCGCTGCGTTGCGTGGGCAGAAGCTGTCGGAGTTCATGCTGGAGAGCGCCCGCCAACAGGCTGAGGCAACCATCCTCGACCAGCGCCTCTTTCCTCTTGAAGAGGAAGCGTTCGGTCGGCTTCTCGATCTCCTCGACAATCCGCCTCCGCCCTCTCCCGAGACCGTGGCCCGTTTCCGCCGCAAGGCCCCATGGGAGGCGTGAGTTCTGCGTTGTTGGTGCCGGAGCCGCTTGAGCCCCGGCATGATCTTTCCCGTTTCGCCAATGGCGTTCATGCCTCGCTCGACGAATGGCTGCGCGAGCGGGCGCACGCCTGCGAGGGGATTTCCGCCCGAACCTATGTCGTCTGCCCGCAAACCGATCTGGATCGGGTGGTGGGATATTTCTGTCTTTCGACAGCGCAGGCCGAAAGGCGAATCCTTCCCACGGCAAAGCTGCGGCAGGCAAGCCCCAACGAGGTTCCGTTTCTACTTATCGGCCGACTCGCCGTCGATATGGTTTGGCGCGGCAAAGGGGTTGGCTCGGCGCTGCTGAAGGAGGCCCTGGTTCGCGCCCTGAAAGTTTCGCAGATCGCCGGTCTGCGCGGTGTCATCGCCCACGCCATTGATGAGTCGGCGGTCGGTTTCTACGTACGCCACGGCTTCGTTCGCTCCCCCCTGCACACCGTATCGTTGCCCAAGGCCCGCGAAATCGCCGCTGAGTGCCGTTCCCTGGACCCCATCGAGCGGCGCAAGATCGACAGCAGCGAAAGCCCGCGCGCCGTGGCACGCAATCTGAATGTTAGAAAAATAACCCTCTATCGCCACTTTACCGCAGCGCCCAGCGCTGAGACAACCCTCTAGTCGCGGTGGGCACCATGTCGATCGAAACACGATTTGATATCCCCTTCGTCGCCGCGATGGCGCTAAAGGAAAAACAAATCCAGCAGAACTATCGGCCTATCATCGCTGTCCATAAATGGTTCGCACGAAGGCCGGGTACGCTGTTCCGGGGCTTGGCGCTTGCCGAGTTCGGCAACAAGCCGATCCGCGAGATCTTTTTTAGTGCCAATAATTTTCCAGGCAAGCTGGTGTGCGATCCCTTCATGGGGGGCGGCACGCCGCTGCTTGAGGCCAATCGCATTGGCTGTGACGTGCTTGGTTTCGACATCAACCCCATGGCAGCATGGATCGTGCGAGAGGAGTTGGAGCACCTTGATCTTGGGGCGTATCGCAGCACGGCTGACATTATGCTCGACACGCTCACCGTGGAGCTCGGCGGTCTCTACCGCACCGACTGCCCGCACTTCGGCGATCAGAGCGTGCCGATCAAATACACCCTGTGGGTGAAGACTCTCGATTGCGCCAAGTGTGGAGAGGCGGTCGATCTGTTTCCCGGCTATCTCATCGCCGACGACACCCGCCATCCCTTGAATGTCCTGGTTTGCCACGACTGTGGCGAACTCAACGAGGTGCAGGACCTGAAAGCTCCCGGCGAATGCCATGGCTGCCATTGCAAGTTGATTGTCGAGGGCACAGCGAAACGTGGCCGGTGCGCGTGCCGAGCCTGCGGTCACATCAACCGCTATCCCGACGGCAAGAGCCCGTTCCGGCATCGTCCGTTCGCGATCGAGTATTACAATCCGAACCGCAAGGGCCAACATGACGGGCGGTTCTTCAAGAAGCCCGACGCCAAGGACCTGATGGCCGTTGAGGCGGCCGAGACGCGCTGGAATGCCACCAAGCCGCGCTTTGTCCCTGAAATGGAAATCCTCCCCGGCGACGAAACCGACCGGCTCCATCGTTGGGGCTATCGGCGTTACCGGGACCTGTTCAACGAGCGGCAGTTGCTCGGCTTGGAGCGAAGCTGTGAGCTCATTGCGGGCGTCAATGACGAGCGCGTGCGCCACGCGCTCGCGACCAATCTCTCTGACCTGCTGCGCTATCAGAACATGCTGTGCCGGTACGACACCATGGCGCTGAAGTCGCTCGACATCTTTTCGGTTCATGGCTTTCCGGTTGGATTGGTGCAGTGCGAATCCAACTTGCTCGGTATCATCAATGGCAACGGGAAGAGTGTCGGCTCCGGCGGTTGGACCAACATCATCGAGAAGTATGCGAAGGCAAAGCGCTATTGCGAAGCGCCCTTTGAGGTGCGCCAGGACGGCAAGCGCAAAACCGTCGTTCCGATCAAGGGCGAATGGATTGGTGAGGCCATGCCGGGAGCGCGAGCGCGTCAGGTCATCCTTCATTGTTCGAGTTCAACGACAGCCGACATTCCGCCGGGTAGCCTCGATGCGGTGTTCACCGACCCGCCGTACTTTGGGAATGTCCAATACGGCGAGCTTATGGATTTTTGCTACGCATGGCTTCGCCAGATAGTTGGGAAGAATGCCGAAGGCTTCGATCGCGAGAGCACGCGCTCACCGTCCGAACTGACCGGCAACATCACCGAGGAGCGTGGCCTTGCAGAGTTTGCGACGGGTCTCGCGGCCGTCTATACGAATGCTGCGCGCGCCATGAAGCCCGGCGCTCCTTTGGCATTCACGTTTCACCACAACAAGCTTGAAGCCTATCGGGCGATCGGTGTGGCGATCCTCGATGCTGGTCTCACATGCACACAGGCGATCCCGTGCCCGGCCGAGATGGGAGGATCAATTCACATTCACAGTACCGGGTCGTCAATCGTGGATACCGTGTTTGTCTGTCGCGATTCAGCCAAACTCCAGAAGGTGACACCCTTCGATCAGCTTGAATCCGCGATCCGTGCCGATATGGCCCAGCTTGAAGCCGCTGGCATGCGGCCAACCCATGGGGATATTCGTTGCATTACTTATGGGCACCTGACCCGGCTCGCAATCCTGACTCTTTACACTGATTGGGACGACGAACCCCCGATGTTGGAGAAGCTCGCGCTCTTCGGATGCGTGCTTGAAGGACTCGGTGATCACGTTTCCCTGCTTGCGAATATTACGGGCATGTCCGCATCTGCGGCCGCCAAAACGAAGCGATCTCACCAAATGGAGGACACTCCGCATGCAGCAGCCTTTTGAAGTTCCTTTCAGCGATGTCGAAGCTCATATCGAGACCTATGTCGATTCTGTCTTCGCGTCGTTGCGCTCGGAATTCCTGACGCTGCCGAAAGGTGAAGGCTTCGTCGAATATCCCGTATTCGAGGCGGGCTATGAGGCGCTGAAGAGGGAAACCCAGAATTTTCGGAGGCTAGATCCGGAGGCGATTTTCGCCATGACCTGCACGACCCCGTTCGTCTTCATCGTGCTCCGCACCATACTCGGCTTCACCCCACCGGAATGGGCCTATGTGACGACCGAGCACGCGAATGTGGAGGTACCCCAGGGAGCCGCGCGCACCCTAGATCGCAACATCCGGCTCAACCCGACCAAGCCCCTGAATGCGTCCGGTGGTGTCACCGAACAGCGTATGCGTGCCATGATTGCGACGGCCTGCCAGCTACTTACTAGTGGCGCTCCTGACACGCCGGGCCTATTGCACCGGCTCGACAAGGCAGATACCCGCTACGGGCTTCAAAGCGTGCAGCCGCTTGCTGATCTTGGCGTACCTTACGCCATGGTGCTTTATGAGCGATTTCTCGGCCGACCGTTCGCAGGGCACCGCGATTCTGTGTCCGAGTTGGTTGGCGACG
>Ga0208863_1000626_pt1 | contig 30127 bp, 24 predicted proteins | sample RifOxyD3_FD_184040 | JGI IMG/M metagenome (GOLD analysis project Ga0208863, IMG submission 184040) | Soil microbial communities from Rifle, Colorado - Rifle Oxygen_injection D3 (SPAdes) | ecosystem: Environmental > Terrestrial > Deep subsurface > Rock core/Sediment | place: Rifle, Colorado...
TGAGGATCATTTGTCGGCATCATTACGAGATATGGAACTGGATACCGACCGGGTGCATTCAATCGTCGCTTGGCCATGGATTATTAGTTCACTTATGAATTAGAAATGGAATTAAACACCTGAAGCTGGCAGGGGGCGAGGTACATCTGAGCGACAATTCCGGGCTGAAGCCGGTCAAAACCAGCTTTGCCCCGGTTGCCATCGAGCTAAATAATATTTCAACCCTGGTCGGACAACGCGGCGCCTATACGCTTACCGCCGCTCTTCCCGACGGCGCAAGCATAGGCTGGCAGGGGGGGATGACGCTTCAGCCGCTAACGGCCACCGGCGCCATCGAAATCAAGGGGCTTAAGGCCGCCACAGCCTGGCAATTCTTTCAGGACGAGCTCAATCTGGCGGAGCCAACCGGCACGGCCAGCCTGACGGCAGGCTATGCTTTTTCCCTGCCTCAGGGCAAACCTGCCCTGCTGGTAAACCGGGTCAATCTGCAGCTCAGCGGGCTGTCCCTGGCGGAAAAAGGCGTGGCCCAGCCCATCCTGAGTCTGGATAATCTCAGCCTCTCAGACGGGCGGCTTGACTTTTTTACCCGGCAGATGACTTTCCCCTCGCTGTCACTCACGGGGGGCAGGGTGGCAGCCCTGGTCGATGAAACAGGCTCTGGCAACTGGCAGCGTCTGCTCAAGGAAAAGCCGGAATCAGAGCCGTCTACCTGGCAAATCAAGCTGGAATCAGGCAAACTTGCCGATCTCGGCGTCAGCTTTCACGATGCCAGCCGCCCGGAGCCAATATCTCTGGCCGCGAAGCTGAACCTTTCCCTGACTGGGGCCAGCCTGGATCTTGGCCGCCAGGAAGCAAACCTTGCCCAACTCGCCTTAAACGGCAAGGAGCTGACCCTCATCCGGGCTGCCTTGGGCAGCGGTGCGGCAGGCAAGAAGAAAGAAGTCGCTGAGTCAAAGACAGAAGACAGCGCCGCCCAAAACCCCTGGAAACTGGCCCTGAAGCTGCTGACCATCTCGGGCCTTAACCTTGGCCTTGTTGACCAGCAAAGCACCCCGTCCCTGGCCTGCGACCTGACCGATCTGCAGGCTGAGCTCCATGATTTTGACAATACCAGCAAAAAGCCCCTGGCCTTTGCGCTAAAAAGCAAGATCCGCCAAGGCGGTTCGGCCAGCCTGAAAGGAACCGCCGCGCAGGCCGGCGGTAAAATCGGGGCCATCGAGGCGCGGATTTCGCTGAGCCAGCTCAACCTTAAGCCTCTGGAATCCCTGGTAACAAAACAGGCCGCCCTGACCCTTGTTTCCGGGGATCTCTCGGCAGAGGTCAACCTGCGTTATGTCCCCCAACAAACCAAGCCCTTGCTCACCGTGCAAGGCGAGGCAAAGATCGGCCAGCTGCTGCTCAAGGAGGATGACACCGGGGATCGCCTGCTGGCCGTCAAGGAGCTGGCCGCCAGCGGCCTTGACTTGAGCCTTAACCCTGACCACCTGGAGATAAAGGAGATAAGACTGCGGCAGCCGGAGACCAAGATCATTATCTTCAAGGACAAGAGTCTTAACCTGGCCAAAATCAGGAAAAAGCAGGCGGAGCCAGCCACAGGAAAAGCGGCAGAAATGACGCAGGCGGAAAAGCCCCCCTTTCCCGTGGCCGTTGAGCGGATCCGCCTTGAAGACGGAGTGGTTGACTTTGCCGATTTCAGCCTGGTTCTGCCCTTTGTCGCCCGGATTGAGCAATGCCGGGGCGCAGTGGTGGGCATCTCCACCAAGCCGGACAGCCGGGCCAGCCTGAAACTGGACGGCCGGGTGGGGAAATTTGGCCAGGCCAAAGCTGAGGGCAGCCTGGCCCCGGCAAGCCCGAAAAAATTTACCGATCTCAAAGTCGTTTTCCGCAACGTTGAGCTGCCGCCCCTGTCGCCTTACAGCGCTACCTTTGCCGGACGGCTCATCTCCGGGGGCAGGCTTAATCTGGAGCTGGGTTATAAAATCAAAGAGAGCGAATTGCTGGGGGACAACTCCGTGATTCTGCAAGATTTCACCCTGGGCGAGCGGGTGGAAAGCCCAGGGGCCATGAAGCTGCCCCTTGACCTGGCCATTGCCCTGCTCACCGATAAAGAGGGCAAGATCGACCTCGCGCTGCCGGTGCGGGGCAATGTTGATCATCCGGAATTTTCATACGGGCACCTTGTCCGGCAGGCCATCTTCAATCTGCTCGGCAAGATCGTGACCGCGCCTTTCCGGGCTCTGGCCGCTCTTTTTGGCGGCAGCTCGGAAAATCTGGAGATGATCCTTTTTGAACCGGGCCAGGCAGAACTGACCCCGCCGGAGCAGGAAAAACTTGCCAAGCTGGCCAAGGCGCTTGAGAAAAGAAAACAGCTGCAACTCACCGTGCATGGCGGTTTTTCGCCTGGCCTGGACGGAGCGGCGCTCAAGTTGCGCCAGACCCGCCTTGCTCTGGCGCAAAGGCTCGGGGTAAAGCTGGAGCCTGGCGAAGACCCAGGCCCGTTAGCCTTTGACCAGGCCAAAACCCAACGGGCCCTGGAAGGCCTGGCCGGAAACAGGCTGGCCGCCTTTGCCGCCGACTACCAGAAAAGCACCGGCAACAAAGCCAAGCGGGTAAATCCAGCCTTGGCCCTGCTCGGACGGGCCAGCGAGGATCACGATTTTTACCAGGCCCTGTTTGCATATCTGGCGGAAAACACCACTCTGCCTGAAAATAAATTACCAGAGCTGGCCGAGCAACGGGGCGCGGCGATCGTTAAGGAACTCAGCCAACGCGCCGGGGTGAGCCCTGAGCGGGTAAGCGTTGGCCCGGCCAGCCAAGAGGAAGGACAGGACAAGGCTGTGCCCGCCAGGCTGGAGCTGGGGGTGCGCTGAACGCTTCCCCTGATTTCCCTCTCCTGAAGACGGGCAGTCGCTTTTTGTTTGACCCGGATGCTTTTCTTCCGTACTATCGCATTTTACCCGCCCAGCTACCGCGCTGAATCTTTTGTCTGATCCTGTATGGGGAGTTGAAATGAGCAAACCGTTTGGCATTACTGTAAGCCGTCATATCATGGACAGCCAGCGTCTGCATCCCGAGGCCACCGGCGATCTCTCCGGCCTGCTCGGTGAATTGATTGTGGCGGCAAAAACGATCAACGCCGAGGTAAATATGGCCGGGCTGGCCGATGTTCTGGGGATGGCCGGGAAAACCAACATCCAGGGCGAGCATGTGCAGAAGCTCGACGAGCTGGCCAACAACACCATCAAACGGCGCATGGCCCGCTGCGGCTATATCTGTGTGATGACCTCGGAGGAGGAGGCGGATATCATTCCGGTGGCCGAGGGGAGCGCGGGCAAATACACCCTGGCCTTTGATCCGCTGGACGGTTCCTCCAATATCGATGTCAATGTGAGCATCGGCACCATTTTTTCCATCCACCGGCGCAAATCCAGCAGCGATCATGCTCTTCAGGGCGAGGAGGCCGATCTCCTGCAAAAGGGGCAAGAGCAGGTGGCGGCCGGGTATATCATCTACGGCTCCAGCACCATGCTGGTCTTTACCACCGGGGAGGGGGTGCACGGCTTTACCCTTGACCCAAGCGTGGGCGAGTTCTTCCTTTCGCATCCTGATATCAAGATTCCTGAGCGGAGCAAGTATTTCAGCGTCAATGAAGGGAACTACAACTTCTGGAACAACGAGGTTCGGCGGTTTGTGGATTACCTGAAGGAAAATGACAAAGAAAGCGGACGACCCTATAATGGCCGCTATATCGGCTCGCTGGTGGCGGACTTTCACCGCAATCTCATTGCCGGGGGGATCTTTCTCTACCCGCGCGACAACCGTAATCCGACCAAGCCCCATGGCAAGCTGCGCCTGCTGTACGAGGCCGCGCCCCTGGCTTTTCTGGTGGAGCAGGCCGGAGGCCGGGCCATTACCGATGAGGGCGTGAACATCATGGATATCCAGCCCAAATCCCTGCATCAGCGGGTGCCGCTGGTGATCGGCTGCCGACATGAGGTGGAGCTGTTTGAGGAGTTTGTGAAAGGGAAGGGGTTGAGAGTTGAGAGTTGAAAGTTGAAAGTTGAAAGTTGAAAGTTGAAAGTTGAAAGTTGAAAAATAAGCGAAAAACAGGTGGCGCGGGAATAATAATTTCCAGCACCACCTGTTTTTCAACCCTCAACCCTCAACCAGCTTTTCAACCCTTCGCCTTTTCCTTCTCCCAGGTATCCCGCAAGGTGACCGTTCGGTTGAAGACCGGACGGTCATCCTTTGCATCCTCGCTGTCTACACAAAAATATCCCTGGCGTTCAAACTGGTAATGGCTGCCGGGCCGGGCCTGGGCCAGGCTTGGCTCCACCAGGCAATCCTTGAGCACCACCAGGGATTCCGGATTGACAAAGGTCTTGAAGTCCGCCTCGCCCGCGTCCAGGTTTTCTTCGCTAAAGAGCCGGTCGTAGAGACGCACCTCCGCAGGCACCCCGTGGGCGGCGGAGACCCAGTGGATGGTGCCCTTGACCTTACGGCCATCCGGGGCCGAGCCGCCCAGGGTGGCCGGGTCGTAGGTGCAGTGCAGCTCGCTGATCTCGCCGGTCGCCTCGTCCTTGATCACCTTCTCGCATTTAATGAAGTAAGCGTAGCGCAGCCGCACCTCCCGTCCTGGGGCCAGGCGGAAGAACTTTTTCGCTGGCTCCTCCATGAAATCTTCCCGCTCGATATACACCTCCCGGCTAAAGGGAACCTGGCGCTCGCCCAGCTCCGGCTTCTGCGGGTGGTTCTGGGCCGTGAGATCTTCCGTGCTGCCTTCGGGATAATTGGTAATCACCACCTTGAGCGGCGCGAGCACCCCCATCACCCGGAGCGCGGTTTCATTGAGATCGTCACGGACGCAATGCTCCAGCAAGGCCACATCCACCAGGCTGTCTTTCTTGGCCACCCCGATCTTGTCACAGAAGCTGCGCAGGGCGGCCGGGGTATAGCCACGGCGGCGGATGCCGGAAAGGGTTGGCATTCTGGGGTCGTCCCAGCCGGAAACCAGGCCCTCGTTGACCAGTTGCAGGAGCTTGCGTTTGCTGACTACGGTGTAGCCCAGATTCAAGCGGGCGAATTCGATCTGCCGTGGGTGGCAGGGCGCTGGCAGGTTGTTGAGGGTCCAGTCGTAAAGAGGCCGGTGGTCGGCAAACTCCAGGGTGCAAAGCGAGTGGGTGATCCCCTCCAGCGCGTCGGAAATCGGGTGGGTGTAATCGTACATCGGATAGATGCACCACTGGTTGCCGGTGCGGTGATGGCTGGCATGCAGGATCCGGTAAAGCACCGGGTCGCGCAGGTTCATGTTGCCGGAGGCCATGTCGATCTTGGCCCGCAGCACCCTGGCGCCATCCGGGAATTCCCCGGCCCGCATGCGCCGGAAGAGATCGAGGTTCTCCTCTACCGGCCGGTCGCGGTAGGGGCTGTTTCGCCCCGGTTCGGTAAGGGTGCCCCGATAGCTGCGGGTCTCTTCAGCGGAAAGATCGCAGACATAGGCCTTGCCGGTTTTGATCAGATGCTCGGCATATTCATAAAGCTGGCCGAAATAATCCGAGGCAAAATAAAGATGCTCCCCCCAGTCAAAGCCCAGCCAGCGGACATTGTCCTTGATCGACTCGACATACTCCTGCTCTTCCTTGGTGGGATTGGTATCATCAAAACGCAGATGGCAGCGGGCGCGTAAGTTTTCCTTGGCGATGCCAAAATTCAGGCAGATGGACTTGGCATGGCCGATATGGAGATAACCATTGGGCTCCGGCGGAAAGCGGGTGACAATGGTCTGATGCTTGCCGCATGCCAGGTCATCGGCGATGATGGTGCGGATGAAGTCAGAGGGGGCTGCGGGGTCGTCGCTGGTCATATACTTATTTCCCGTATGGTTTTTTGCCACAAAATCCACGAAAAGACACGAAAGAGATAAGGCACGGACAAATATTCCCAACTTTTCCCTGCAAGGCAGGGGGAGAGTTTTTTATTTTCGTGTTCTTTCGTGGATTTCGTGGCTATTTTTATTCGAAATACCTTCCCGCCGCCCGCAACCGGCTCACCACCCGCTCCTTACCCATCTGGGCAAAGACCTCGAACATGCTTGGCCCTTTGACCTGGCCGGTGATCACCGCCCTGGCGCCGTTGACCAGCACCCCCGGTTTTACCCCAAGCTCTTCGGCAAATTCCCGGCAGACCCGCTCCGTCTCATCGTGGCTCAGTTCCGGCAGGGCCTCGAAACGGTCGGCCAATTTGGACAGCCAAACCTTAAGCTCCGGGTGTTTGAGCACATTTTTGGTAAGCGCGGTCTCGTCCATGGCAAAATCATCGGCGAACCAGGCCCGGCCCAGAGAGGCAAAATCCTTCAGGGTATGGAAGCGTTCCCGGCTCATCTCCAGGGTCTTCAGAAACCACTGCCGCTGCCCGCCATCGTAAGCCTCATCCCACAGCCCTTCTTTTTGCAGCTCCACCTTGACCAGGGCGCCGATCTCCTCGATGGGCAGGGTGCGCAGATAATGGGCATTGATATTGATCGCCTTGGGATCGGTGAAGAATTTCGGGTCATCCTTGCGGTAGTTGAAGATGGAGTTGGAGCGGGTGATTCCCTCAAAGCTGAAGGCCTCGATGAGTTCTTCCCGGGTGAAGATTTCGCGGTCATCCGGGGTTGACCAGCCGAGCAGAACAAGAAAGTTTGCCAGGGCCCAGGGAAGAAAGCCCTGTTCCCGGTAAAACTGAACCGAGACGATTTCGCCGTGGCTGCGCTTGGAGATCTTGGCCTTGTTCAGATCCAGGGTCAGGGGCATGTGGGCAAAGATCGGCAGCTCCGCGCCGAGAGCCCGGTAAAGCAGGATCTGGCGCGGGGTGTTGCTCAGGCCGTCCTGGCCCCGGATGACGTGGCTGATGCGGTCGCGGATATCGTCCACCACGTTACAGAGCAGATAAAGGGGCAGGCCGCTGGAGCGGACGATAACGAAATCCTCGATATCTTCATAGGCGCGCTCAACCCGGCCATAAACCTGATCGTCAAAGCCGACCCGGCCCGGTTCCTGCGGCACCTTGAAGCGGATGACATAGGGCAGAGCCAAGGCCTCTTTGGCTTGAACCTCTTCGGGGCTAAGCCTGCGGCAGACGCCGTCGTAGCGGTAGTCGCCCTTGGCTGCCGCAGCCGCTTCCCGCTTGGCCTCAAGCTCTTCCTTGCTGCAAAAACACTTGTAGGCCTTGCCCTCGGCCAGCAGCTTTTGGGCGGCGGCGACATGCTCGGGGGCGTGTTCCGACTGGAAATAGGGGCCTTCATCCCAGGTCACCCCGAGCCATTGCAGACCATCGAGAATTCCCTGGATGGATTCCTGGGTGGAGCGTTCCACATCCGTATCCTCGATGCGCAGCACCAGTTTGCCCCCGTGCTTTTTGGCAAAGAGCCAGTTGTAGATGGCGGTTCTGGCCCCGCCGATATGGAGATAGCCAGTTGGGCTGGGGGGAAAGCGGACGCGGACTTCGGGCATGATCTTCTCCTTGCAAAAAAATGAGCAACGCAGGGTAGATTGTGCGTTGCGGACGGATCGTATTCAAGTTGTTTTTATAGTAACTGCTCAGCAGTGCCGCATATGCGCGGAAGAGGTCTGCGAAGTGTGCTATTGCACATGAGCAGGCCGATGACAAAGCAGATGTGGTGCTGCTGAGCAGTTACTTTTTGTATATCATTTTACCGGGTTATTCAAGAGGATGCTTGGGAAAAAGCATGGTGGAGACAACGCGGAGGCAAGCCAGATCTTTTTGCCAGGGGATTGCTTTGTTTTTGCTGAAGTAGTATTCTTATAAATAAGCATGCGTCATGCCGTCGGCAGTTTGTCGACGCGGTCAAGCTAAGACGGATGTCTGCCCACAAGGGAGGTGGAACAATGCTTTTAGATCCCAGCGCCACTTCAGTACAAACCAATGTCAGGTCAGAGCGGCCTATTCCCCCTTATGCCGGGACGGAAGGCGCCAAGAGGGCGGAAAACAACAGGTCGGAGTCCGGCCAGACCAGTCAGGCCGCCCCTGATGTCGTGACCAGAATCTCCGCCGCCGCCCTGGAGGCCTCCAGGGCTCTAACCCAGGCGGGACAAGCCGCAGACAAGAGCGCCGCCGAAGAATCGGTGCGGGCCTCGGAAAGACGGGAGCCGCTGCCAGAACAGGCGCCGGAGCAGCTGACTCGGGCGGGACAGCGTTTCCGTGGGGTTAATCTGATCGTCTGATCTGGAAAAGAAAGATTGCACCCGGGGGCCGATTCGGTGAGTCGGCCCCTTTTTTTTGCTGATAAGCGTCTCACCCCGCTTGCGGCGGGGATTTGTCGGCAAGTAACCGTTCCCTGCCGGGGAGTGTTGTCGCTCATTCTCGGCGGACATCCTGTCCGCCTCCGAGGTGGCTGCTGTCCCGCCCGTCCATAGACAGGACGACGCAGCCAAGCCCGCGAAAACACTCCCCGACAGGAACTCCCTGTGGTTAAGTTACTTGAAAGGTGATGCGGCCATGCGCCATGATTTAGACACCCTTTTTGCCGCCATTGATCAGGCCTTCAACTCCGTGCGCCAGACCCATCCCGAAGAGATCACCTGTAAAAAAGGCTGCGCGGATTGCTGTCAGGCTGTTTTTGATGTGTCCTGGGCGGAGGCGGTCAATCTGCAGGCCCATTTTCAGCGACTGGCCCCCTCGGTGCAAAAACAGATAGCAAAGGCGGCGCAAGAGGCCCGGCAGGCCTGGGAGCAGTTCAGGGCTTCGGGTCTTGATCCGGCTGTGGCCAGAATCAGATGCCCGCTTCTTGACGGACAAGGGCTCTGCCTCTGCTATGAGGCGCGCCCGATAAACTGCCGGACTTACGGGATTCCCACGGTAATTGACGGCAAGGGCCATGTCTGCGGCCTTTCCGGGTTTGAGCCGGGGCAAGCTTACCCCACGGTCAACCTGGCCGCCCTGCAACAGACACTCTACGATCTTTCCGTCCAGCTGGCAGGAAAAGAAAAAGGCGGCAGGCGCTGGCCCATCGCCTTGGTGATTCTTGATGATCGTGTAACAACTGAAAAACATAACGCAAAGGCGCAAAGGCAACATACGGAAATAAAAGGATAAAAACTTTGCGACTTTGCGCCTCTGCGTTAAAAAAATAGTTGTTACAAGTCCATCATTTTTGAGCCGTAACTAACCGTTCAGCCCTGCTCGATCTCCGCCGCTTTCTGCCGGAATTTTTCCGCATGGCGGCTGTGTTTGAAACTCTGGTGAATCGCCGCCGCTGTCCGGTAGGCATCCGCCGCCTTGCCCTGATCCCCCTTGGCCAGATAGATCTCCGCCAGAATCTCCAGCGTGTCCACCGAGCCCTGGGGGTTGCGCAGGGCGCCGTATTCATCAAGAACCTCGTTATACAGGCAAATGGCCTGATCGTAGTCCTTGGCATCGTACATGAGCCTGGCTTTTTTCTTTTCGATGGCAAAAAGGCTGAAACGATCCGTGTGCTTCTGGCAGATGGCATAGACCCGGTCGTAATGGCTCAGGGCCATGGCCACATCACCGCGTTTCGCGCAGATATCTCCCAGTTTGTCCGCCGCATTGGCCACGCCGTTTTCATTGCCCTCCAGCTCAAAGGCGATGAGCGCGTTGTGAAAGGCATTGGCCGCCTGGGCCGGTTCGAGATTTTTGAGAAATTCCTGACCGGCCTCATAGTCAAGCTGGGCCTGGCTTTTTTCTTCCTTCACTTCCTCTTTTTGCTGTTCAGTCATTTTTGGGCTCTTTTGTTTGGTGCAGCCGGGCAAGCGCTTCCCTGGCCAGTTCCGCCACGGTGGTGCGCACAGGTTGCCCCTGCTCGTAAATGGTTAATTCGGCTTCATCGCCGGTGAGTTTTTCGATCTCGCTTTCCACCTCGGTGGCGGCAATCCGGCCAAAAAGACGAACCGCATGCCCCCGGGTGATGGCCTCCGGGTGGCTGACAAAGGGAAAGAGGCTGTAAAACGGGGTGGCGCGGACAAGATCCGGCCTTTTTTCCGCCAGGGCGCCCAAGGCCCACAGAACCTGAACCCTGGTGGAGGGAACCCCCCGATGCATGAGCAGGTGTCTGGCAAAGGCGCCGTAGATGTCGGCTCGCGCCGCGATGATTGAGCCGATGGACTCCAGCAGCCCCCAGTGGGCGGCGGCTGAATCGGAACAGGCTTCGAAGAGCCGGTGCAGCAGGTCGCTCACCGCTCCGGGTTTCCGGGTGGAGAGCCGGCGGCAGACCTGACCTAAAATATGGGCGCATTGCCAGCGTTTTCCCTCGTCCGGGTCATAGAGCAGACGTTGGATGAAACGCAGGGTCTTGAGATCATCCAGAGCCAGATCCACCAGACCGGCGATGTCCTGCTCCGCCACCATCCGGGTAATCTGGGCCTTGTCGGCCCGCTTTTTTTTACGCCTGGGATCACGGGCCGCTTCCATGGCCGGGAGGTCGCTGGCCGGATCATTCTGGCACAGGGCGTTGTCCTTGGCATTTTTGTCCGTTTGCAGGCGGTTGGCAAGGGTGGCCAGCTCCCGGTTGAGGCGGACAAAATAGAGAACCCCAGACACCTTGCGGCCATCGACATTCTTGGTTTCAAAGACCTGATGGGTTTGCTCGTCGTAATTGTCAATCCGGCCTGTCAGATAATCATCATCCGGAAGCAGTTCCCAAGCCAGATCCCAGTTGTCGTCACAGGCATGAACTATGGCCTCGACCATGGCCGCCCCCACATTGAAGCCGGTGGGATCACAGGTATAGGTCGCGCCGCACTGGCACTCGCCCACGGTAAATTCGTCCAGCTTGCGCTGTACCGGTTCCTGGGGGCGGCCCACATCCTGACCGCAGAACGGGCACCAGGGTCGGAGCTTTATCTGCGCGTTTTTTACCATGATTACAGCTCGTTCTCGATGGCCTCGACCAGGCGCGGGTCAACCGCATAGCCGAGAGCCTTCGCCTTGGTCAGCGATTTTTTGGCCGCCTGAAAATCCTTGTGGTAATAAAGCGCAACCGCGAGATTGTTGTGAGCCATGGGGATATCAGGCTCAAGCCGCACCGCTTCTTTGGCGGCCTTGACCGCCAGCGCGAAATTGCCGGCCATGACCTGAGCCGAGGCCAGGTTGATCCAAGCCATGTGCATCTTCGGATCGTTCATCGTGGCCAGGGTGTAGGCCTCGATGGCCTTGTCGCTTTCACCCATCTGCTGCCAGATGAGGCCGATGTTGTTGTGCGGCTGGGCCAGAGCCGGATTAACCTGCACCGCAGCCTGGTTGGCGGCCAGGGCCTTGTCCAGTTCGCCCTGTTCAAAATGCATGGCCCCGATATTGATGAGGGCCTCCACGGCATGAGGGTCGATTTCCAGGCATCTTTTTAGCGACTGCATGGCCTCGGCGGTTCTGCCCGCCTTGCGGTAGACCAGGGCCAGATGGTGATGGGCCACAATATTATCCGGGAGGGCAAGGCATTTTTGTTCCAGTTCTTCAATGATCTTGGTCAGATCTTCCTGCTGGGCAGACATAGGGGCATCCTCATTTTTCAAAATGGTTGGTGTTTTAGAAAAAAAGACCTGACAGGCAAAGTGGGGATATATGTAAGCATGGCCGCGTCGAGGTGCAAGTGGGGCAAGGTACCATATAGTGAAAATTTCGTCAAAATCTTGTAACTATCCAGCAGCACCCGATCATCATCGGCCTGCTCATGTGCAATAGCACCCGTCGCAGACCTCTTCCTGACATCTGCGGCACTGCTGAACAGTTACAGTTCGTGGTTTTTATCCAATTCCGGCATTAAGCTGGATAGTGACAAAATCTTTGCCGGTACTGGCTTTTGTCGCAGGCAGGCTGGCGAGACCGCTTGACAGTGAAAGCTCCAGATGGTTTTCTGTGCGCGGAGTAACTATCCAGCAGCACCGCATCTGCTTTGTTATCGGCCTGTTCGCATACCATATGTATAGCTCTCAGGCCTCTGTCGCGCATCTGCGGCACTGCTGAACAGTTACGGTTTGGTGGCTTTTCTTACTTTCCGGCTTCAAGCTGGATAGTACTGCGCGGAATGATCAGGAGGTGAGGCAATGATGATTACGGAAGAAAAGGGCTTGACCGCAGAGCGGAAATATTCAGCAAAAGGCCTGGTGGTGGCCGGGCTGGGGGGCGGCTCAGGAAAAAGCGTGGTTGCGGTGGGCCTGGCTGCGGCCTTTGCCGGGCAGGGGCGGCTGGTCGCGGCCTTCAAAAAAGGGCCGGACTATATTGACGCAGGCTGGTTGGCCATGGCGGCCGGGTATCCCTGCTACAATCTTGATGCCTATCTCATGAGCCCGGAAGCGCTTGCTCATTCTTTCCGCACTCAGGTATACGGACGGGAACTGGTCATCATCGAGGGCAACCGGGGGCTTTATGACGGGGTTGACGCCAAAGGTTCCTTCAGCACGGCTGAACTTGCCAAGACTCTGGGCTTGTCGGTGCTGCTGGTGGTTGACTGCACCAAGACTACCCGCACCGTGGCGGCGCTGGTGCTGGGCTGCCAGAAGTTTGCTCCGGAGGTGAAAATCGGCGGGGTGATTTTAAACCGGGTGGGCACGGCTCGGCACGAGGCCCTTGTCCGGCAAGCGGTGACACAGTATACCGGGATCCCTGTCCTGGGCGCCCTGCCCCGTTCCCAGGAAGACGCCTTCCCCCAGCGGCATCTGGGGATAACCCCCTGCCCGGAACATGCGGGAGCCGAGGCGGCAGTGCAGACCCTGGCCGAAAAGGCTGCGCGCTATCTTGATCTTACCGGGATAGAAAAGATGATGGCCCCCTGCGCCAGCGAGTCGAAAGTACAGACCCTGGAGTTAAAGGAAACAGAAAAGCCGGTGCGCATCGGCATCCTTAAAGATGCAGCCTTTCAGTTCTACTATGCGGAAAATCTGGAGGCGCTGACGCGCTGCGGCGCTAAGCTGGTGGAGATCAACGCCCTAACCGCCACGGAGCTGCCAGCGCTTGACGGCCTTTATATCGGCGGCGGTTTCCCGGAAACCAGCGCTGGCGCGCTTTCCGCCAATATCACCTTCCGGGCCTCCTTAAAAAGAGCCGCCGAAGCCGGGCTGCCCATCTACGCGGAGTGCGGCGGCCTGATCTATCTTGGCGAGAGCATGACGCTGGCTGGCGAGGTCTTTCCCCTGGTCGGCCTTTTTCCGGTGCGCTTCGGCTTAAGGGAAAGACCTCAGGCCCATGGCTATACCGTGCTGAAGGTCGAGGGGCAAAATCCTTATTACCCGGAAGGCAGCGAGATCAAGGGCCACGAATTTCGTTACAGCCGGGTGGAAGAGTGGGGCGGAGATGCGGCCCAGCTTGCCCTGCGGATGGAGCGGGGGGTGGGGTTTGCTGAAAAAAGGGATGGCCTGGTGTTCAAGAATGTGCTGGCGCTGTACACCCATATCCACGCCCTGGGCACCCCGGCCTGGGCGCCTGCCCTGGTCGCCAGGGCGCGGGAGTATCGTGCGACGCTAAGGTTGATGGCCTCATAATAACTCATTTTTTAACGCAGAGGCGCAAAGTTTTAACCTTTTATTTCAATATATTGCCCTTGCGCCTCTGCGTCTTGGCGTTACGTTTTTCAGTTGTTACACGATCATCAAGGTTGTTAGCGATCAATGGCTGGTGTAGCTGCCAAGAACCTTGGCCTCGATCTTCATTCGGGTGGCGCCATCAGGCAGCGGTTCCTGCCAGTGGATAAACTGGGTTAACACCCTGGCAAAGGCGCCATTGTCCTGCTTGCATGCCGCACAGATGCTCTCGGCTTCATCCCGGTAGATGATAACCTTGCTGGCTGGCTCTCCCTTGCCGTCAACCGCCGCCATCTTCCGGCAGCCGCATTCCAGCCGGATAACCGCGACCCCGATCCCATCGGGGCTTCCTTCCAGAATCCCGGCAATCATGGCTTCTTCATTTTTCTGGGCCTTGAGTTCCTGACTGGGGCTGGTCTTTTTCCTGATTTTCGGTTTGCTGCTCATACAAGGGCCTTTTGAAGACAGGTTGAGAATAATACAGGTGAAACACCTGAAAAAAACAACGTTTGGTATCCTAAAAGATCAACGGGAAGCGGTCAACCTGAATTGTCTTTTTTTCCTGCCTCTGCGCTGATTATGGCAGAGATTCTTTTTTATTGACAAAAAAATACCGGTGCATTAGAGGAAAGGGAATTTGTCTCCTTTGTGGAAGCAATTGGCTCAATATTCTGCGGCTTATCAACTTTTTTTAACTTTATATGGAGGAGTACTACTATGTGGCAGATTGATATTGACAAGGACAAATGCGCCGGTGATGCAGAGTGCGTAAACGCTTGCCCCGCGCAGGTGTATGAGATGGTTGACGGCAAGGCCGAAGCGGTTAATGCTGACGAATGTCTCGGCTGTGAGACCTGTGTCGAGGTTTGTCCTGAGGGCGCAATCACCGTCACTGAGGTGTAATGTAGAAGTTGCGCTTTATTCTTTGCAGCATGCAGGCCTATTCCCGCACTCGGGGATAGGCCTATTTATTTAGGGGCCGTTGAAAATTGGCAGGCACGGAGGAAACAGAGATGAACTGGTTGGCGCGGTTGAAACCAGGGGCAAGCACCAGCACCAATCTCCTGGCTGCCGCCCTGATGTGGAGTTTCATCGGCCTGTACCTGATGATGCGGGGCTACCTTCTGCCCACGGCTTTTCCCGGAGTATTTCTTGCTCTGGCCCTTGGGCTTGGCGCACTGAAAGCCTTTCTGGTTATCGAGCGGGCCGCCCGGAAAAACATGGCCCGGATTATGGCGCGCCCGGATGGGGGGTGTCTTGGCGGGGTATACTCCTGGGGGATGTGGGCCCTGGTAGTCTGCATGATGCTCGTCGGTCGCCTGTTGCGTAATTCCACCGTGCCTTCCCTGGTGGTTGGTGTTATATATGTTGCGGTCGGCTGGTCTCTTCTTTGGTCAAGCAGGCTTATCTGGCAGGAATGGAAGATGCGGAAGGCTCTGCGCTGAATGGCTATGAGAACACCTTCCTGGAATAGAGTGGAGATTGATGGTGACGCCCTGCGCCATAATTTCCGGCAGGTACGCAACCTGATCGGCCGAGAAGTGGATATTCTGGCCGTAGTCAAGGCAGATGCCTATGGGCATGGCCTTGTCCCGGCAGCCCAGGCCTTTGCTGAGGCAGGAGCCACGGCCTTTGGCGTAGCCGAGGTCGAAGAAGGGGTGCGGCTTCGCCAGGCCGGGCTAACCGGACAGATCGTAGTCATGCTTGGGGTAGATCGACAGGGGGCGGCGGAAGCGGTGGCCCATGATCTCACCCCCGTGGTTTATACCCTGGAGGCAGTGGAAGCTCTTGCCGCGCAGGCGGCCAAGGCCGATTGCCGGAAAGGGGTACAGATCAAGGTTGATGTCGGCATGGGGCGTCTTGGCCTTATGCCCCACGAGCTGGCGCCGTTTATCGCCGCTTTGCGCCGGTTTCCCAGCCTCTATCTCTCTGGAATCGCCAGCCATTTCCCCAAGGCCGATATGGAAGGCGACGCCACTACCGAAGGGCAGTATGCCCTGTTTCAGGAACTTTTGCTCCAGGCGCAAGACGCCGACGGAGAACAGATAAGGCATATTGCCAATTCCGCCGCCCTGTTGCGCTACCCAGAGATGCGCTGCGACCTGGTGCGGCCGGGTATCTCCCTCTACGGCTGTTATCCGAACGACTGGCTGGGTCAGACTTTTGCTCTGGATCTGCGACCGGCTATGCGTTTTGCCACCACGGTGCTTCAGGTAAAAGAGGTTCCGGCGGGGCAGGGGATCAGTTATGGGCACCGGTATGTGACCAGGCGGCCCTCCAGACTGGCGGTTCTGCCGGTGGGTTACGCGGACGGCTATCTGCGACGGCTGGCCGACAAGGCCGAGGTCTTGCTGGCCGGGAAGCGGGCGCCAATCCGGGGCATGATCTGCATGAATGCCTGCATGGCCGATGTGACGGAGATCCCTGAGGTCAGGGCCGGGGATGAAGCGGTGCTGCTTGGCCGACAGGGTACGGAGGAAATCAGGGCCGAGGAGCTCGCCCGCTGGTCTGCGACCATCAGCTATGAGATTCTCTGTCTTTTCGGCTCCTGCAACCGCCAGGTACAGGTTGACCGTTTGCGCTGAACAGTTACAAAGATATTTTTCACCACGAAGATCGCGAAGATCACGAAGTTTAAAGCATAGTAAAGATTTTCTTCGTGTTCTCTATGTCCTTCGTGGTGCATTTTTTCATTTTACTTGTACAAAAATACGATGATCAAAACACGCCTGAAAACATTGATAGATCACTGCTTCAACCAGGGAGTCGAGGCCGGATTCTGGTCTGCCGCTGCGGCAGGCGCCTATTCCCTGGACGAACCCAAGCACGCGGGCCAGGGTGATCTGGCCACGAACCTGGCCATGGTGGTGGCCGGAAAAGATAAGAAGAATCCCAGAATCATTGCCGCCCAGCTGCTGGAGCTGCTTGGCCCCCATACCGATTTGCTGGACAGAGTAGAGATCGCCGGGCCGGGCTTTGTTAATTTTTACCTCAAGCAGACGCTCTGGCAGTCTGTGCTGCCCGAGGTCTGCACCCAGGATGCGGCCTTTGGCCTTAGCAGCATCGGGCAGGGCAAGAAGGTGCTGGTCGAGTTTGTCAGCGCCAACCCCACCGGCCCTTTGAGCGTTGGGCATGGGCGGCAGGCGGTGCTGGGGGACGCCATCGCCAGTCTGCTTGCCGCCACCGGTCACCAGATAACCAGGGAGTACTATTATAACGATGCCGGGCGGCAGATGCGGGTGCTGGGCGAATCCACCCAGGCCCGTTATCTGGAAGCGCTGGGCCTGCCCTTCACCTTCCCGGAAGACGGCTATCAGGGCCAGTATATCCGGGATATCGCCGGGGAGCTCATCAAGGAGCAGGGCGATGCCCTCAAGGATGCGCCGGAGGTCACCCCGTTCAAGAACAAGGCCGAGCAGATTATTTTTGCCGACATCAACGCTACCCTGCACCGCCTGGGCATTGTCTTTGACAACTACTACAACGAGCATTCCCTCTATGAAAACGGCCTGGTTGATGAGGTGGTCGCCTCCCTGCGGGAAAAGGGGCTGGCCTACGATCAGGATGGGGCGGTCTGGTTCAAGGGCACCGAGTTCGGTCTGCCCCAGGATCGGGTGATTATCAAGTCCAGCGGCGAGCCGACCTACCGGCTGCCGGATATGGCCTATCACCGGGAGAAATTTCGGCGCGGCTTTGACTGGATGGTCGACATCTTCGGCTCCGACCATATCGCCACAGTGCCGGATGTCCTGGCCGGGGTCAAGGCCCTGGGCTATGATCCGACCAAGGTGACTGTAGTCTTGCACCAGTTTGTCACCCTGCTCCGCGATGGGCAGCAGGTAAAGATGTCCACCCGCAAGGCCAATTTTGTTACGGTGGACGAACTGCTCGACGAGGTCGGCCCGGATGTGGCCCGCTTCTTTTTTCTGATGCGCAAGGCGGACAGCCAGCTGGAATTTGATCTGGATCTGGCCACCAAGACCAGCCAGGAAAACCCGGTCTATTATGTGCAGTACGCCCATGCCCGGTTGCACAGTATTCGCAGGCAGGCCGAGGCCAAGGGCCTTGCCCCGGGGGACTTGGCGGCGGCGCCGCTTGCCAGGCTTATTCTGGAGGACGAGATCCAGCTGCTCAAGGCCATGGCCGCCTTTCCTGCCCTGGTGGAGGGCGCGGCCCTTGACCTGGCGCCACACCGGCTGGTCTTTTTTCTTCAGGATCTTGCCGGACAGTTTCACAGTTACTACAATAAACACCGGATTGTTTCCGAAGATGCGGAATTGAGCCGGGCCCGTCTCTGGCTGGCCATGGGATTAAGGGTGGTTTTGCGAAATGGTCTGGCCCTGATTGGGGTAAGCGCGCCGGAATCCATGTAGAGATGCCTGGGGTAGTGTCCATCCGGAAACAAGCAATTTCGTTCGAGGGCAAGACGCGAAGAAGACGAAAAGGCAGAGCGTACCTGCGGTACGTGAGCATTTTTCGGCGACTGAGCAATGCAGCAATCGGGCGAAAGGGCCGTTTCCGGATGGACACTAAGGTATATCCTGTAATGTTTCAGCCTGAGGAGGCGTTGCCTGGCGTTGCCTGGCGGCGGATAATCCGTTTATGAACGCACCAAAAGAGAAAGACAGATTTATTATCCGCTTCGAGCTGGGCCTGCTGGGAATGTTCAGCCTGACCCTGGTCACCGGCTGCATCTTTTTCTGGATGTTCATTATCGGCATCTGGGCCGGGCAGACCATCCTCAAGCCTGCCTCGGAAGAGGGGAATTCTTCCTTGACCAGGATTGCCGGGGCCTTGCAGCCGGAAACAGCTTTGGTCAACCCAGAGGAGGCCTCTGGAGAAAAGAAAAATATGGCTCTGCAAGAGCCTCCTGCTTTCGAAGCGGAATGGGCGGCGACCGAGCCTTCTTTCTTTGTCCTGCAAGTTGCTGCGGTTCGTGACCAGGATCGGGCGCAACAGGAGATGGCTCAATGGCGCAGCCGGGGCTATGATGCTTTTTCCGTGCCGCCCGAGGACAAGAACGATCCCTCTATCCGGATCTTTGTAGGCAAGTTTGACAAGCTGGCCGATGCCAATCAGCTCGCCGCCAAGCTGGAAAAAGAGGAAAAGGTCAATGTCTACATCGCCCTGTTGCCAGCCTCACGGCTCCAGGCCCCCTGATTTCTTTGCAGGGGGGATGCAGAATGAACCGGCTCCGGGCAGCTGGGTGGGCCAACAAAAATTGTGAGACTGTTCATGATCCGTGATGCCAGGATAGACGATGTAAAAGTGATGTATGCCCTGTTGCAGAATTTTGCCAACCAGGGCCTGTTGCTGGGCCGTTCCTTGAGTTCTCTCTATGACCAGTTGCGGGATTTCAAGGTCTTTGTCACGGAGGGGGGGGATGATTATCCCGCCGGGCAGATTCTCGGGATCTGCGCCCTGCATGTCTGCTGGGAAAATCTGGCCGAGATCCGTTCTCTGGCCATAGTGGAAGAAGCCCAGGGCCAGGGGATTGGCCGGCAGCTGGTTGAGGCCTGCCTGGCCGAGGCCGATTGTTTCGGGATTACCAGGGTTTTTACCCTGACCTATCAGCCAGCTTTTTTTGAGCGGCTCAAATTCAGATCTATCGACAAGAACGAGCTCCCCCACAAGGTGTGGAGTGATTGTATTCAATGTCCGAAGTTCCCGGATTGCAACGAAGAAGCCCTGATTTGGGAAAACGGGGTATAGCCAAAATGGCATAAGAGCCATAACGAACTGGTCAAAAAAACAAGGCCCTTTCGTAACGGCTCCTAAAAAAGCTAAGCGCGCTGCGGTTGCCTTGCGGCATATCGTTGGTGTTGACCTCCTGGAGTGAAAACATGGTCAGTTCTGTTTTGAAAAGGATTTTTGGCAGCAAGAACGAGCGGGTTCTCAAAAGCATCCAACCGCTGGTGACGGCAATCAATCGACTCGAACCAGAGATCAAAAAGCTCGATGACGCCTCGCTCACAGCAAAGACCGCATTCTTTCGGGAGCGGCTCGCTGCCGGGGCAACCCTGGACAGCCTGTTGCCCGAGGCCTTTGCCGTCTGCCGGGAGGCTGCCTGGCGTTCTCTGGAGATGCGTCATTTCGACGTGCAGCTCATCGGCGGCATTATCCTTCATCAGGGCAAGATCGCCGAGATGAAAACCGGCGAGGGAAAAACCCTGGCCGCCACCCTGGCAGTATATCTCAATGCCCTCCCCGGTTGCGGCGTGCATGTGGTCACGGTCAACGATTACCTGGCCCGGCGCGATGCCGAATGGATGGGCAAACTCTATCGTTTTCTCGGACTTTCCGTGGGCTCCATCCTGCATGACATGGATGATACGGCCCGGCGGGAGGCCTACGCCTGCGACATTACCTACGGAACGAACAACGAATTTGGCTTTGATTATCTGCGCGACAATATGAAGTTTGACCTCAAGGATTTCTGTCAGCGTGATTTTAACTTTGCTATTGTCGACGAGGTGGATTCCATCCTGATCGATGAGGCCCGCACCCCGCTGATTATCTCCGGGCCGGCGGAGATGTCCACCGAACTCTACGAGCGGGCGGATCGGATCATCCCCAACTTCAAGGTCGATGAGCATTATACCCTGGATGAAAAGGCGCGCACGCTCTCGCTTACCGAGGAGGGAGTAACCCTGGGCGAGAAGCTCGTTGGGGTGGAGAATCTCTACGATCCCAGAAATATTGAGTGGCTGCATCATCTGAACCAGGCCTTGAGGGCCAATGTCCTCTTTAAGCTGGACGTGGATTATCTGGTGCGCGACGGCCAGGTGGTGATCGTGGACGAGTTCACGGGCCGGGCCATGCAGGGCCGCCGTTTCAGCGATGGCCTGCACCAGGCCCTGGAGGCCAAGGAGCGGGTCAAGGTGGAGCGGGAGAATCAGACCCTGGCCTCGATCACCTTTCAGAACTACTTCCGGATGTTTGCCAAGCTCGGCGGCATGACCGGCACCGCAGACACCGAGGCGGCGGAATTCAAGAAGATCTACAATCTCGACGTGGTGGTGATCCCTACCCACAACAACATGATCCGCCGGGATTATGCCGATGTCATCTATAAAAACGCCAAGGCCAAGGATCGCGCCATTATCCGGGAGATCCAGGAACTGTACAAAAAAGGTCAGCCCGTGCTGGTCGGCACCATCAGTATCGATGTCTCCGAAAAAATCTCGGCCATGCTTAAAAAAGTGGGGGTGCCGCACGCAGTACTCAACGCCAAGCAGCATGCCATGGAGGCCGAGATTGTCGCCGATGCCGGGCAGAAGGGCAAGGTAACCATCGCCACCAACATGGCGGGCCGGGGCACCGACATCAAGCTGGGCGAAGGCGTGGTCGAGCTGGGCGGGCTGCATATCCTGGGCACCAGCCGCCACGAGAGCCGCCGAATCGACAACCAGCTGCGCGGCCGTTCCGGTCGCCAGGGCGATCCTGGCTCCTCCCGCTTCTACCTGTCGCTAGAGGATGATCTCCTGCGGATCTTCGGCTCTGATCGCATCTCAGGCATCATGGACAAGCTGGGCATGGAAGAGGATGAGCCTATCGAGCACACCATGATCAGCCGGGCCATCGAAAACGCCCAGCGCAAGGTGGAGGGGCATAACTTTGATATCCGCAAGCACCTGCTCGAGTATGACGATGTAATGAACAAGCAACGCGAGGTTATCTACCGCCAGCGCCGTGAGGTGCTGGGCTCAGATGATGTGCATGAGGTGGTGACCGATATGTTGCCGGAACTGGCCGAGATGGTGGCGCAGGAATTTGCCGAAACAAGGGTCGCCTCGGAAGAATGGGATTGGGCCGGAGCCTCCGAAAGGATCTTTGCCCTGTTCGGGTTTCCCGGAAAGTGGAGCGAGGCGGAAAAAAAGGAGCTTAATTCCGCCGCCTTTGCCGCATTGATCCTCGCCGCCTTGCAAGACCGTTATGCCAAACGGGAAGAGGAAATCGGCGCCTTGAACATGCGCCACCTGGAAAGGGTTGTCCTCCTGCAGATCGTGGATCATCACTGGAAAGAACACCTGCTCAACATGGATCACCTGAAGGAAGGCATCAGCCTGCGCGGCTATGGGCAGAAGAATCCGCTGGATGAGTACAAGAAGGAAGGCTTTAACATGTTTGGCGAGATGATCGGCACCATGAAGTCCCAGACCGTCAGCACCCTGTTCAGGCTGCAACTGGTGCGGGATGAGGAGGTGGCCGAGCTGGAGCGCGAGCAGCGACGGCAGCGGCAGCCCATGCAACTGAGCCGTGGCGGTGAGGAGGATGACGAACAAAAGCCGTTTTCCCGCGAGGGCGACAAGATAGGACGCAACTCCGACTGCCCCTGTGGCAGCGGGCAGAAATACAAACGGTGCTGCGGCAGAAGCGGCGAGAAGAAATACTGAGTGCAAAGTGCTGAGTGCAAAGTGCTGAGTGCAAAGTGCTGAGTGCAAAGTGCTGAGTGCTGAGTGCAAAGTTCCGAGTACTCGGAACTCGGAACTTTTTCTTCGGAGGCGTCCTTCGTGATTAGTTACAATGAGATGGCTACGGAAGATTTTGTAGTCCAGGGTTTTCGGGCGGCGGCGGTAAACTCCGGCATCAGGGGCAAGGATCGGCTCGATCTGGCCATGATAGTGAGCGACATGCCAGCCGTAGTGGCCGGGGTGTTTACCACCAGTCTGGTCAAGGCGGCGCCGGTGCTTCTTGATATGGAGCGGTGCCGAACCGGCAGGGCCCAGGCCATTCTGGTTAATTCCGGCCTCGCCAACGCCTGCACCGGCGAGGAAGGCATGCGCCTGGCCCGGCTGACCACGGCCATGGCGGCGGATGCCTTGAATATCGCCCCGGAGCTGGTGCAGGTCTGCTCTACCGGGGTCATCGGCCAGCAACTGGAACTCGCTTGTTTTCAGCGGGGGATTCCCAGGGCGGCCCAGGCCCTTGCTGCCGATGGCCTGGCTGAGGTGGCTTCAGCCATCATGACCACCGACACGGTGCGCAAGATCGCGGCGCGCACCGTTCTTATCGACGGCAAGCCGATCAAGCTTCTCGGCATGGCCAAGGGCGCGGGCATGATCATGCCCAACATGGCCACCATGCTTTCCTTTATCCTCACCGATGCGAAAATCGGGCATGATCTTCTCCAGAGCCTCTTAAGAAAGGTAGTGATCAAAACCTTTAACGCCATAACCGTGGATGGCGACACCAGCACCAACGACACGGTGCTGGTGCTGGCCAACGGCCTGGCGGAACACCTGCCCCTTACCGAGGACCGGCCCGAAGCGCTCTCAGCCTTTGCCGCCGCCCTGGAGGATCTCTGCCAGGAACTGGCCCTGATGATCGTCAAAGACGGCGAGGGCGCGACCAAGCTGGTGACCATCAGGGTGCAGGGCGCGGCCTCGGAGGCCCAGGCCGATCAGGCGGCCAGGGCCGTGGCCAACTCCAATCTGGTCAAGACCGCCTTCTTTGGCGAGGATGCCAACTGGGGCAGGATCATCGCCGCCCTGGGCCGCTCCGGGGCCCAGTTTGACCAGCACCAGGTGGATATCGCCTTTGACGAGGTGCTCATGGTAAAAAATGGCCTGGGCCAGAGCGCCGAGGTGGAGGCCCGGGCCACCGCGGTGCTGAAAAAACCGGAGTTCGTGGTCACCATCGACCTGCATGCCGGTGAGGGATACAAGGAGATCTATACCTGCGATTTCTCCCTGGATTATGTGAAGATCAACGCGGACTATAGGTCTTAGGCAAGGGTAGCGGAACATAGCACCCAAAGGGATGTTTGAAAAGCCAGTGTAACATCGGCGAGTAAGGGCACGGCATGCCGTGCCCTTACTCCTTTTGTCATGATTGGCAGGCTACCAGTTGAGAATTAGGAAGTCAATAGTTGGGAGACAACATGGCTCCCGGTTACGCGGAGTGCCAAGATTCGCTGCTCCTCAAAAGGTGTCTTTCAGTACGAGAAGAGATCTTTGGGTGGATGGTCGCGCTGCTTGTCGCTTGAGGATTGGCCTGTTGGCTTTAGTTTTTGCGCGCCCGTTGATCAAGGCGACCAGCTCGCGGCCGTATTCATCCATCTGAGCGGCCATGGCGCTCAATTCCTCGGCCGCGGCCGCTGATTCCTCGGCATTGGCGGCGGTGTGCTGTACCACCTCGTCCATCTCGCCCATGGCCTTGTTCAAATGGCCGATTTCCTGGGCCTGTTCGCCGGAGGCAGTGGCTATTTCCACAACCAGGGTGACAACTTTGGCCGTGCTTAACGCCACTTCGGCAAAGGCGTTGTTGGTGCGGTTAACCAGCTCTGTCCCCTCATCCATCTGTCTTACCGTGCCCTCAATCAACTTGGCGGTGTCCCTGGCCGCCTCGGCCGCCCGCATTGCCAGGTTTCGCACCTCGTCCGCCACCACTGCGAAGCCAGCGCCGGCTTCTCCGGCCCTGGCCGCCTCCACCGCCGCGTTCAAGGCCAGGAGATTGGTCTGGAAGGCGATCGCGTCAATGGTCTTGATGACCTTGGTTGTTTCCTTGCCGGCTGCGGTAATCGCCTGCATGGAAATGGTCAGTTTGGAGATTGTATCGTTGGCCTGCCTGATTTTCGTCCCGGTCTGCCGCATCATATTATCGGCGACCTTGGCATTATCCGCATTATGTTTGGTCATGGAGGCAATCACGTCCAAGGAGGCTGATATCTCCTCCAGAGAGGCTGCCTGCTCCGTCGCTCCTTCAGCCAGCTCCTGGCCGCCGGTCGCCACCTGGCCGGAAGCGGAAGCTACCTGTTGCGCCCCGTCATATACCCCGTTGACGACGGTGTTAAAAGGGCGAACGACCTTGCGGGCGAGAATTATCAGAAGCACGCCGACAAAGGAGGCGGCCAGCGCCACAGCCACTGCCACGGCCAGATACATGCGACGCAGGGCGGCCATGTTCTTTTCATTGCTCATTTTAAGTTCGATTACTCCGATGGGCTTGCCCAGGCTGTCGGAGATCGCCCGGGCGTAAAGAAGCGAATGGCCGCCTTGGTCGGCGATCCGTCGGAGCAGCGGCTTGCCGACGATCACTATGCTGAGTTCTTTTGCGGTCAGCGTTGTATTGGTGGTGCCGCTGTAGGTCTTGAATCCTGTTCCGTCCTGCAGGTGAAAAATACTGTCAACTCCGTAATTTTCCTTGAAGCCATTAACGATATTGATATCAAAATCACGGCCGACCTCCACCGCGCCAAGGTGCCGCTCCTGCCTGAATACCGGGACGATCCCCCGGATCCCTATTCCGGTCTTGCCCAGGGACAAACCAAACACCGGTTTTTTGCTCTGGTTGGTCTTGACCACATCGAGACGGGTAGTGGTCTCGTCATCATCGTAATGGTCAGGATTATGCACCCGGAAGATGGTGGTGTTGTCCGGGCCGTGAAAGTGGATCTGCTTGAAGCCCTGCGCCTGCTTTAATTGCTGAAAGGCGGACTGATACATAGAGTTCAGACGTTCACGGTCATGGCTCTCCATGGCTGTCTGCGCCTCGCCGGACTGGGCGATGAGACTGGCCATGTCGGCCGCGGCTGCGGCTTTGCCCCGCAGACTTGTCAGCATGTTGTTGTACTGGGCCTCGGCCCGCTCCTGCTCTTCGCGTTCGATCAGTTCCCGGTTCTCGAGCAGAAAAGGCGCCGCCAGCGCCGCCATGGTGCCGAGCATGGCAAGGATTACGCCGATCCCGATTCTGGTTCTGAGGGTGAACCGTTCCATGAACTTATCCATTACTCTTCTCCTTGGCGTGTATCATTGAGGCAGGCGCTTTTCCATCTCCCCGGCGGGCAGATCCCGGGCAAACAACCAGCCCTGGCAGAAATCACAGCCATGCAGGTTGAGAAAGTCGCGCTGCGCCTCGGTTTCAACCCCTTCCGCCACCACGGTTATACCCATGCTGTGGGCCAGGCCGATGATGGTCTGAACCAGGGTTTGATCGTGTTCCCTTTCGATGTTCATGATGAAGCTGCGGTCGATCTTGAGATAGTTGACGGGCAGGCTTTTGAGGTAGCCCAGGGATGAATGGCCGGTGCCAAAGTCATCAAGGGCGATGCGCAGCCCCAGATCGGAGATGGCCTGGAAGTGACGCATGGCAAGGGGCAGATCCGCCATGGCCGCTGTTTCGGTCAGCTCGATGGTCAGCAGATTTGCCGGGGCGCCGGTGGCGTGCATGATGGCTTGCAGCTTGTCTACAAAGGCGGCTTGCCGAAAATGGATGGCCGAGACATTGATCGCCACCGGCAGAGACCTGCCCTGCCGATGCCAGTCCGCCACCTGCCTGCAGGCCGTGGTCAGCACCCATTCGTCGATGCGCTGGATAAGCCCGGTTGCCTCGGCGATGGGGATGAAATCTGCGGGAGAGACCTGGCCGAGTTCATCGTCACGCCAGCGCAACAGGGCCTCGGCGCTGATCAGCGCGCCGGTGCCCGTGATCACCTGGGGTTGGTAATGGAGGGTGAGTCCACCCTCGGCCAGGGCGTGTTTGAGCCGGGTGTGAACTCGCAGATTTCTGCGCAGGTGTCGGTTGAGCCCGCCGTTGAAAAAGGCCCAGGAGCCTCGGTTGGTCGCCTTGGCATGGTACATGGCCAGATCCGCATGGCGTATCAGGTTCTGTACGCCGATACCATCCTTGGGGAAACAGGCGATTCCTATACTTGCCCCGGTATAGATTTCCTGATCGTTATCAAGTAAAATCGGCGAAGTAAAGGTACCAATGACTTTTTCCACCACCCTGGTGACGTTGTCTATTGTTGCAATCTCCGGCAGCAGAATCGCGAATTCGTCACCGCCGAGACGGGACACGGTGTCTTCGTGGCGCAACGCTTCCCGAAGTCGGCCGGCGATTTTCACCAGCAGTTCGTCCCCTCGCGCATGGCCGAATCCGTCGTTGACCGCCTTAAAGTTGTCGAGGTCCAGAAACATGACCACTACGATTCTGTTGCTGCGTCTTGCCTGGCTCATGGCCTGGTCCAGCCGGTCAATGAACATGGTCCGGTTGGGCAGGGCGGTCAGGGAGTCGTGGGTGGCATGATAGCGGAGTTCTTCCTCCTGCCGCTTCAGATCGGTGATGTCGTTCATCACGTGCAGCGAGTGGCGGTATTTGCTGTTTTCGTCGGCGACCAGGATGAAGTGGCTGTTGTAATAGCGTTCATTCTCCGGAACGTAAATTACCTCGGAAAGGGACTTTTGCTGGTTGAGCGCCTGCAGACAGCCATCCAGTGGCTGGTTGGTTTTGGGAAAGATCTCGTAGTATGGCTGGCCGAGGATTTTTGGCACAGGCAACCCGGCGGCTTCGGCATAGGCCTGATTGCAGCGGATGACGCGGTAGTGGCTGTCATGGATGAATACCGGATCGTTAATGGCGTCGAAGGTGTACTGCCACTCTTTCCCGGCCTGCTCCAGAGCCCGGCGGGTCATATCGAGACGCAGGATCGGCAGGCGGACGCTTTCCAGAAAGATGCCGCGGTAGATCATCAGAAATGCCAGCACCTTGTAAATGTGCCCCAGCGCATTTACGGTGTCGGTGAGGTGGCGATAAAGGGTGAAACAGAGTTCGCTGCCGATCATCAGCACCAGGGCCGCGATGAGGATTTCCCTGTTCGCCAGGGCAGTGCCGGGTTTGTTTTTTTGGGCCAGCAGCGCGGTCAGGGCGGCCAGAAGCAGGAAGATGATCAACCATTCGGCAGCGATCTTGAAGCTGGTAAGCCCTTGGGTATAGTTATAGGTGAGGGGCAGCCACTCTGGCTTCCAGATACCCACATATCCCCAGGAAAAAGTATAAGCGAGGACCGCGGCGAGAATGAGCGGACGCACCAGCCTCCCTGAGGGGAGTGGGCTGGTCGGCAGCAGCACATAGGCGACCATGGCCCCTCCGGCCAGCAGGCGGGCGGCCAGCCAGAAAATGAGGGTCTTGTGGGGGGTGTTGGGGGTTAGGAAATCAGCCATGCCGGGATAGGACATCAGATGGAAAAAATCAAGCAGGCCGACCCCGAGAAAGGCGGCGGCCAGGATGATCTGGGCCATGGGCCGCCGCTCTTCCGGGAGGTGAAAGCCGGTGGAGAACACCAGAATGGCCACCAGCACCGAAAATATCTCGGTTATTCCATGGAAGGTCGCAAAAGAGAGCGGCAGCCACGACGGTAAGTTGATTGGTAAAAAAAAGGCTCCTTTCCCGGCCAGCAGCGGGATGGCCAGCGCGATGATGCCGAGCGGCAGCAGCATACGGGGCGGAAGGATAGCCTTTACCTGGGTATGGTCTGGTCTTTCTATCATCGTTGTTTCCTGATTATGCGGTCTCATTATTCCCCGGTTTTCTGGACGATTTCTTTGCTGATGCCGACCAGAGAGAGCAATTCCTCCACGCTGGTCAGGATGCTTTCGCTCTGCATGACAAGTTCGTCGGCGGCGGCTGCTGTTTCTTCAGCGGCGGCGGCGTTTTGCTGGGCCGTGTAGTCAACCCTGTTGATCGCCTCGTTTACCTGCTGCACGGCGCTGGCCTCTTCCCTTGAGGCTGAGGCCAGTTCGCTGAGCAGGGCCGCGATTTCCCCCACGGCCTGGCGCGCGAGATGGAATGATTCACAGGTTTCGCCGGTGAGTACCGCGCCGGCTTCCACCCGGGCGGTTGTTCCGTCAATGAGCGCTGAAGTGTGTCCGGCCGCTTCGGCCGCGCGTCTGGCCAGGCTGCGCACCTCGTCCGCCACCACGGCAAAGCCCGCCCCGGCCTCGCCAGCCCGCGCCGCCTCGACGGCCGCGTTCAAGGCCAGCAGGTTGGTCTGAAAGGCGATGCCATTGATAGTTTTGACGATGTCCTGGGTTTCCAGACCGGCGGCGTTGATCTCGTCCATGGAGGCGTTCAATTTCTTCATGGAATCATCAGCCCTTTCCAGCACAGAGGCCGCCTCCCGCATGAACTTGTCCGCTCTGGCAGCGTTGTCCGCGTCCTGTTTGATCATGGCGTTCATTTCCTCCATGGAGGACGACGTCTCCTTGACTGAGGCGGCCTGCTGCGAGGAATTGTCCGCCACATTTTCGCTGGTGGCGGCAAGCTGGTGCGCCGCAGCGACGATCCGCATCACCCCGGATTCGATGCTGGTTACGTTGCGGCGCATCTTTTGCGACACCCAGCGGATAATCAGGACAGAGGAGATTGTCCCGCCGATCATCCCCATTATGCCGAGCAAAACCAGGACGATTGCTCTGTGCTCTGACTTGGCCAGCATAGCCAGTACCTCTTCATCGCTGGGCGCGTTTCTTTTCGCTTCTTCCCTGATGGCATGCAGGAGGTTCTGGGTTTGCGAAAGGGCCGGGATAGTGTGTTTCAGGAAAATTTGGAGGGCTGATCCCTGGTCAGCAGCATGGAGATTTTTGTCGATGGCGACCACGGACTCGTGCAGTCTTCCATGTGTTTCTTCCATGCTCAGCAACATGGGGGCAAGAGATGGCACTTCCCGTTCGGTTTGCTTTCGTTCCTCGGAGTAGAGCCATAGCCCGAGGTCGCATTTGTGTTCGTCTGTCTCCACGCCAAGGGTTTGGGCCGTACCGGAAAGCAGCTGCATCTGGGCCTTCCTGGTCCAGATGAGATGGTCGATTTCTCTCTGGCTCAGCAGTCTGTCCAGATGATTTGCCTGAATTGCCGCGATGCTGTCCCGGGAGATGCTCCGCATTGCCAGGTAGTTGCTCAATATCAGCCCGCCTATTACCGTGATGCCGATGCTGAAACCAATGCCGATCATTTTGCCGATGGTCATTTTTTCTCCTTGTACCGAGAAATTATTGTTGATGGGCTGGCCTGGCCAGCAGACTGGCCAAAACCTGTTTCAGAACCTCAACGTCACAGGGTGCCTTGCAAATAAAACGAGGGCCAAGATGATGGATGAGGTTGATAAGTTCGGGGGCATTCTTTTCCTGGGCCAGCAGCAGTGGGATATCGATAAACAGCTCGCGGACCCGATAAAGCTCCTGGAATTCTTCCTGCCTGGTAATGTTGATGATCGCTACTGGTCGTGGTTCACCGATTGAGCGGGACAGCGCGGCGATCATGCCTTTAAGTTGATGATGTACTTCCAGCACCGCTCCGGTTTTTTGTCGGGCAATGACCTGACGGATTCCATCCAGCATCTGCAATTTGTCTGGCCTGGGTACGGCTGAATAAAACATCACTTTCATGGGCGTCTGGTTTCCATTGAGGCCAGATCTCGTCGCCGGGGGCGGCAAGGAGGCAGTGATTTGAAGGATAGAACTTGCTCGCCTATCCTGTGAGCAGTTACAGAAAAAGGGTTATGTGGAATATGAGCAAGGAGTATGCCAGCCGGGAAACAATCTGCTGTTTGTTGGGAAAAGAATGTGATTTCAAGAGGTTAAAGCGAGGAGAGCGGAGCGAGTGCGAACCATGGCAGTGGCATTGTGCGCCATTTTTGGCAAGCGACGCCAAAAATGGCGCACAATGCGAAAGTATCTGTTTTTTAGAGTTTGATCTGGTGTTTGCGCAGCAGCCGGTAAAGCTGGGAGAGGGAAAGTCCGGAGATCTCGCAGGCCTGTGGCATATCCCCTGATGCCTGGCGTAGCAGTTCTGTAAGATATTGTCGTTCCAGATGGTTGAGC
>Ga0208863_1000627_pt1 | contig 30104 bp, 29 predicted proteins | sample RifOxyD3_FD_184040 | JGI IMG/M metagenome (GOLD analysis project Ga0208863, IMG submission 184040) | Soil microbial communities from Rifle, Colorado - Rifle Oxygen_injection D3 (SPAdes) | ecosystem: Environmental > Terrestrial > Deep subsurface > Rock core/Sediment | place: Rifle, Colorado...
CGAGAGGCATAGAGTGTGATTTCGGAGGTGTATCATGAAAACGAACGAATTCAGAAACTGGATGGACGCGTTAACTCTTCTGAGCAGTGGTCAGCGGGATACGCTTCGTGCACAACTGCATGGACGAGAAGTTGGCGACGAGGGGGTGAAGTTGATCGAACAAAGCCTGATCGTTGAGCCCGCTTGTCCACATTGTGCCGGCACAAAGTTATATCGCTGGGGCATGAGTTGCGATTTGCAACGTTATCGCTGCCGCAGTTGTCAGCGCACTTTTAATGCGTTGACACACACGCCGTTGGCGCGATTGCGTTGCAAAGACAAGTGGCTTAATTATGAGCAGAAGATGGTGCAGGGGCTGAGCATACGCCGGGCGGCGACGGATTGCGGCATCGCCAAGAACACCAGTTTTAAGTGGCGACATCGTTTTCTGCGCGCACCGGTAACGCAACAACCTGTTCAAATGAGCGGCATTGTCGAAGCGGATGAAACCTTCTTTCTCGAATCCTTCAAAGGGCAGCGTCACTTATCCAGAATCGCCCGAAAACGGGGCGGTAAAGCCGAAAAAAGAGGCCTGTCGGCTGAGCAAATAGCGGTATTGGTGGTGCGGGATCGCCATGGCGATACGGCTGATTTCGTTTTGCCAGGCGTGAGCGCGGAGCAGATTGAGCCCATGCTCAAACCCTTGTTGAACAAGGACGTGATGCTCTGCACCGATGGCGCGGCCGCTTACAAGGTGATCGCTAAACACGCAGGTGTCGCCCATCGTCCGATCAATGTGGCCGCAGGTCAGCGCGTCATTGGCGGGGTATATCACATTCAAAACGTCAACGCCTATGACAGCCGCCTCAAACAATGGATGGTGAAATTTCATGGTGTTGCAACACGATATCTCGCCAGTTACCTGGGCTGGCATCGCATGCTCGACCATCTCGGCCAGCATGTCACGCCAGTCGCTTGTTTTATTGCGGCAATTGGAAAAGAACGACGTTTTCAACAGCTAATTGCGACATAGCCTTATAGAACATGATGGTTTTCCAGTCGAATATACGTTCTGCAAAGGTAACTTCGCAAATATAACGTTCTTATTTCCTCAGAAAGCGTACAACAATCTGCGGTACTATCAATAGCTGCCGGTCCATTTTTAAATCAGAAAGAAAAAACTGATGTCCGAGCTCAATGACCCAAGAGTATTTTTCGCCGCAGAACGAACCCTGCTGGCGTGGAACCGAACTAGTTTAACGCTGATGGCTTTCGGATTTGTCATCGAACGATTTGGACTGTTCATGCACTTGCTTCTAGCCAAGCAGGGGTTGCCTGCTGAGCGAGGAATGTCATTCTGGGTCGGCATTGCCTTTGTTCTATTGGGAGCATACTCTGCGGTAACTGCAACGATGCAATACCGAAAAGTACTCAAGACGCTAAAGCCCGTTGAAATTCCTGACGGCTACAGCGTCAACGGCGGTGTAATCACCAATTTAACTGTCGCATGTTTGGGAATTGCATTAACTGTTTATCTCTTTATGACGCAATAAAACTATAAGGGCATGACATCAGTAACGACTTGGCGTTTTGAAATGCAGAATTGATGTGATCGCTAACGCTGGGCTAATTCTTGATTGCTATCTTCACAACCACGCGAATATCCGCGCTATTTGTAAGGAGCGATCATCATGAAACAAAAATACAATTTTCTGGCATTTACCGTTTTTTCAGTGGCTTCCATTGCAACCGCCTACGCCGCCATTTCTCCGGAGAACGATGCACTTGCAATTGCATCGGCAAAGGTCAGCCTGACGCAAGCAGTGACAACTGCCGAGCAACACGTTGGCGGCAAGGCTGCCCGCGCGGAATATGAGCATCACAAGGGACAATGGGTGTTTGATGTCGAGGTAGTGAAAGGCAAGCAGGTCATGGATGTGAAGGTTGATCCAATTAGCGGCAAAATCCTTTCCGCTGTTGAGGACAATACAGATCATGACGATGCGCATGACAAGGAAGATTGATCGAAGTTAACGCCCAAGCGACTATGCCGTTTGGGCGGCTTTTCGATCTACGGCTCACTATCAATATCGGGAGAACAGCCAAATGAAAACTCTAACGCGCGAAGGCGCGATACAGATGCTGAACAAGGTTCCTGAAATCACCTTCTATTTCTGGGTCATCAAGATTATGTGCACCACCGTCGGCGAAACCGCTGCCGACTTTTTGAACGTTGATTTGCATTTCGGTCTGGCTGCCACTTCTGTCGTGACGAGTGTCCTGCTGGCTGTTTTTCTGGTTATGCAACTACGCAGTAAAAAATATGTGCCGTGGTTATATTGGCTTGTGGTGGTGCTGATCAGCACGGTCGGTACGCTGATAACGGACAATCTCGTGGATAATTTCGGTGTTGCGTTGGAAACCACCACCATCGCATTTAGTCTGGCACTCGCGGCAACCTTTGCAGCCTGGTACATCAGCGAAAAAACCTTATCTATTCACTCTATATTTACGAGAAAGCGGGAACTCTTCTACTGGGCGGCGATTTTGTTCACTTTTGCGCTCGGTACGGCAGCCGGTGATCTCGCGGCAGAAGGATTAAATCTGGGTTATGCGAAATCCGCCGTGATGTTCGGCAGCATGATAGGCGCGGTAATGATTGGTTACTACGGTTTTAAGGTAAATGCCATTGCGGCATTCTGGGTGGCTTATATTTTGACCAGACCGCTGGGCGCATCGATAGGTGATTATTTGATGCAGCCAAATGCGAGTGGTGGAATCGGTTTGGGCGCAGCCTTCACGAATGCAGTCTTTTTAACCGGAATAGTGGGTCTGGTGATTTATATGACTGTCATGCGTCAGAAAGTAGAGGAATGACATGACCGACACGACTAAAGACGCGTTGAGCAAAGTGCCAGAGGTAACTTTGCTCTTCTGGATAATCAAAATCGCTGCTACAACGTTGGGCGAAACAGGGGGTGATGCCGTCTCCATGTCGATGAATTTGGGTTATCTGCTTGGAACAGGGATTTTTGCAGCCATCTTTTTTCTGGCGGTAATGGCTCAGATCAAGGCGAAGGGCTTTCACCCGTTCCTGTACTGGACGACCATCATCGCAACCACCACGGTGGGTACTACATTGGCGGATTATGCAGATCGTTCACTGGGTATCGGCTATGCAGGCGGTTCATCGCTGCTGCTCATTATGCTGATGGCGTCTCTGGCTATCTGGTATCGGACATTAGGCTCTGTATCGGTCGCGAGCGTCAGTTCTACCAAGGCCGAAGTATTCTATTGGGTTACGATCATGTTTTCTCAGACACTAGGCACGGCACTGGGCGATTGGACAGCGGATACGGCAGGTCTGGGCTACGAGGGAGGTGCGATGGTTTTCAGTGCACTGCTGTTACTCGTTGTCGTGGCTTATTTCTGGACAAAAATATCTCACACGATATTGTTTTGGGCTGCCTTCATACTCACCCGCCCACTGGGTGCGGTCGTAGGCGATTTTCTGGACAAGCCGATTGATGCTGGTGGGCTGGCATTAAGTCGCTACACTGCATCGGCTGTGCTGCTGATATTTATTGTGGCCTGCATCCTGATTTTTGAAAACCGGGCGGCCAAAAAAGCCCATTGATGCGCACGAGTTAATTTGACTGACTCGATGTAAGACTTCTTAAACAGCCTCTGAAGTGCGTTGAGGCTATGCCTAGAGTGCTGAAGGAGTCTATGCGCTGCTACATGCACTGCTGTTGCAGACGGATTCGGTTCACATACACGTATGAACTGGAAGCTGTTTTGGCATTTTATGGTAAGTTGATTGCCCTTGGTGACTGCTTTTTTATTACGCAAGCATGGAAAAAATTCACAAAAAAATCGTCAAGCTCCTGTTGTTGGGGTGGTTGTTGTTGTCTCTGGCAATCGGCGGAGCGGTGTTCTATCTGGAAATTGGGAAGGTTGACCAACAGATTCTTGACATGGCGGTGAAGGAATCGAAGTACTTCATGGTCGAACTTGACCGGGTCAACGCCGGCCAGATGGCAATACTGAAGCAAAAGGCCGACGAATTCCTCAAAGGCAATTTCATCGTCCTTGAACTTTACGATGAACACAAGCAGCAAATTCTGCGGGAGGTCGGCCAGGGCGAGGAGGCGATCGAGCAAAAGCTCGAACAGTATGCTCAGACTTTCCCGCTGGAGAACACCACCTATCACAAGAATTTCTGGATCGACGGGAAGTTGTTCATGCAGGTGCTATTGCCCCTACAGGATAACAGCGGGGAGTTGATCGGTTATTTCGAGGGTGTCTATCAGGTCGATGCCGAAACCTTGCGCAATATCCAAACCGACATCATCCGCACCCTGCTTCTGGTGGTAGCGGTGATCCTCATCACGACCATCGTGCTCTACCCCATTATCATTTCCCTCAACCGAGGGCTGATCAAGCTCACCTCCGATTTGGTCAAGAGCAATATCACGTTGATGGATGTGCTGGGCAGCGCCATCGCCAAGCGGGATTCCGACACCGGCAGCCATAATTACCGGGTCACCATTTATGCGGTTCGCCTCGCCGAGACCCTGGGGCTGTCCAGCGTGCAGATCCGAAAGCTGATCGCAGGCGCGTTTCTGCACGACGTGGGCAAGATCGGCATCAGCGACAATATTCTGCTCAAGCCCGGCAAACTGTCCGATGAAGAGTTTTCTCTGATGCGCAACCACGTGCTGCTAGGGGTGGACATCATCAGTAAATCAGAATGGCTGGCGGGGGCGCGGGAGGTGGTGGAGTTCCACCACGAAAAATTTGATGGAAGCGGTTACATGAAGGGGCTGAAGTGCGCGGAAATTCCCTTGAACGCGCGAATCTTCGCGATTGTCGACGTGTTCGACGCGCTCACCTCGAAGCGTCCCTACAAGGAACCCTTCGGTTTCGAGGAGGCAATGGATATCCTGCAGCGCGACAGCGGCAGTCACTTCGATCCCGAATTGCTGCTCGCCTTCAGCGGCATTGCCTATTCCCTTTACCAGGAGGCCAGCCATGCCGGGGACAGCACGCTGGAGGCATTGCTGAACCAGTTGGTCAGAAAACATTTTTTCTAGGCTTGATCGGAATATTCCGGGACAGATTCGGGTAGGCTGACTGGATCATTATGAGGTGCGCACATGACCGACAATGACATAGTACATGGGAACACAGCTCGCGGTTTAAGTACCGCTGAGGCTGCGCAACGACTCCAGCAACAGGGTGCTAATGAGGTGGTGGAAGAAGCGTTTCACCCGCTGGCGGTGTTCTGGTCGCCGGTTCTCGGATAATTTAACTCTGAAGTGCAAATTTTGTAAGCGAATGTAGGAGGCGTTGATGCGTATTCTATTGGTTGAAGACGATGCCATGATCGGTGCTGCTGTATCCGTTACCCTCAAAGATGCCGCCTATAGCGTGGATTGGGTCAGGGACGGCGTAACTGCCAGTAGCGTGCTGGAGCAGGGTGAACACCAGTGCGTATTGCTTGATCTGGGTTTGCCCAAGCGGGATGGTTTGGAAGTGCTGCGCCGCCTGCGCCTTGGCGGTAGCACTATGCCGGTCATCGTCATCACAGCGCGGTATGGCGTGGATGATCGGATCAAAGGCTTGGACTTAGGCGCGGATGACTATCTGGTCAAACCATTCGATGTTAACGAATTGCTGGCGCGAATTCGGGCAGTAATACGGCGCAAAGGCGGGCAGGCTGCGCCCCTGCTCAGCAACGGAAAAATGAGCCTTGATCAGGCAACCAGGGAAGCGTGCTGTGGCGATGCTGCGGCACTTTTGAGTGCACGCGAGTTTGCGCTGTTGCATGCACTGCTGCTGCGACCCGGTGCGATACTCTCTCGTGTTGAGCTGGAGGAGCGTATTTATGGCTGGAACGAAGAGGTAGAAAGCAATGCAGTGGATTTTCTGATTCACGGCATACGAAAAAAACTCGGGACAGATGCCATCAAAAATGTGCGCGGAGCTGGCTGGATGGTGGAGAAATCAATATGAAGCGTTCGCTACAGCGGCATCTTTCGTTGGTGTTGGGAAGTGCTGTTTTGCTGGCAGGGTTAGTGGCCGCAGCGGCTTCCTTTAGTCTCGCGTATTCGGAAGCGAAGGAGTTTCAGGACGACATGCTGCGACAGATCGCTTTGCTTTCACGTGGAGACAGTGCTGTTGCATCAACTTTGCAACAGTCGGACTTGAGTAATGACGGGATTACTGACCCGGAATCCCGCGTCACAATTTTTCATTTTCCCGGCGATACCGCGCCCGCCTGGCTCAAGCGTGATTTGCCGCCCGGCCTGCATACGCTAAACACAGGAATTGAACAGATGCGTGTTTTTGTGCGTGGAGGACTGGTGCGAACGGTCGTGGTACAACCCACCGAAGCGCGCGATGAAATCGCAATCAACAGCGCGTTGCGCACCCTGATTCCTTTACTGCTCCTGATGCCCGTTCTGGCGTGGTTGATTGTGCGCATTGTGCGTAGTGAACTTGCGCCGATCACCAAGCTAGCCAAGAGTTTGGACGAACAGTCTGCACATCACCCGCGCCAGTTGCAAAGTGATGATCTGCCACAGGAAATCATTCCTTTTATTTATGCTATCAACCGCTTACTGGAAAGGGTCAATCACTTGATGGGGCAACAGAGGCGTTTCATTGCCGATGCGGCACATGAACTGCGTAGCCCGCTCACCGCGCTGTCAATACAGGCACAGAACCTGACACACGTGGATTCGCTGGAGGGCATGCGTGAGCGGGTGGTTCCGTTACAGAGTGGTATTGAGCGTGCGCGACAATTAACCGAACAGTTACTGAACCTTGCCAGAACGCAAGCCGGATCAGATGGTGATTCGACGGTCAACGTTTCGACAATGGCGCGCGAACTGATCGCCGAATATCTGCCGCTGGCTGAAGCCCGCCGCATCGATCTGGGGCTGGATGAAATTGAGCCGCTTTCCCTGCGTGCCGAGTCCGATGCGCTGCGACTGATTCTCAAGAACGCGCTGGAAAATGCTCTGAAGTACACGCCGGAAGGCGGTGAAGTCACGCTTCGACTCTTGCCCGGTGACAAGGATGACGTCATTGAAGTTGTTGATAACGGTCAGGGTATTCCCGTCTCGGAACGCGAGCGTGTATTTGATTCGTTTTACCGGATATCAGGCGCATCGGGTGAAGGCAGCGGACTCGGGCTGGCAATTGCCAGGGAAGCTGCAAACCGTTTGGGCGGCACAGTGAGCGTACATGAGCGACAGGAAGGGGGCGGTCTTGTTTTTCGTTACCAACAAGCTTGTGAATAATGTTCTGACAGACACAACAGCTGTGCGCGATCATTCAAATACTCAGTAAGGAGAAGGCTATGTCGTGGAAAATATTTGCGCTGGGCTCCGCGTTTTTTGCGGGCCTAACAGCCATTTTTGGCAAGCTTGGCGTCGAAGGCATGAACTCAAATCTGGCGACGTTAATACGGACGGCAATCATTTTTGCAATGACGGTTGCTATCGTGGCTTTTCGCGGCGAGTGGCAATTACCACGAACATGGGAAGTACGTCCTGTTCTTTTCCTTGTGCTGTCAGGGATGGCAACGGGTTTCTCATGGCTCCTCTATTACCGTGCATTGCAATTGGCACCCGCTTCTCAAGTGGCACCTATCGATAAACTGAGCGTGGTATTTGCAATCGTGCTTGGTGTGATATTTCTTGGTGAAGCGCTGACTGTAAAGCTGGCAATAGGCGGTGTTCTGATTATCTCAGGCGTGTTGTTCATCGCATGGCCTTAAAATATATGCGCGATCACGCGTGTGTCGTCGAACATTGTCAGCTGCAGAATATACATGGCGCGCTGAAACGATTCGTGACAGTTATTGCACGGGTTGAGCAAGACTGCCACTGCTCAAATTGATCGGACTTTGGCTTCTAAATTTGGTCAATATTCCAGAGCAATCTCCGCCGGGATAGCTATACGATGCAAAATGTTTTTCCCAGTCAGAAGATAATTCCGCAACAGTTAAGCTCAAAATTTTACCGCTGCCATCAGGTCGCAATTTAACGCCGCTCAGCCAGAAATTATCGTGCAAATCTTCCAGAATAAAATAGGCGCCGGGATTGTTGGCGCTTAAATTATCGGGTTCCTTGTAGATAAAACAACCTATTGTTTTTATGTCCTTATTGGCTAATTTTTCAATACCCGGGTATCGTTCCTTCCCGGATGGATCGCTGTTGGATGGCCCTTGCCATGCTTGAATCTCCGGTGAAAATGAAACTTTAATATCGCGCCCGGCATTAAAATCAAGCAATGCCTCCATACGATTTTCTTTTGCAATCAGCGCTTTTCTAAAATTTGATAACGCGGGACCAATTAAATCCCGCCAGCCGCGATAGGGTTTGCCTATCCCATCCTGTACATCGCCGATAACAAATTTCGGACTGGAAGTTCCATATATTTTCTCCAGGAAAGTTTGTACGCCGGGCACTTGGGCAAAACAATTTTGCACCATAAGCGGATTGCTATACCAAACGGCGCTCCCTTTAGATTCGTCAATGAATGATTTCATTACGATCGCAATATCAATATTGCTCAGACCGATCTTTTTCAACTTGCCTAATCCAATACTGCAAGCATTGACCAAGTCACGTCCTTCAGCGACTGCAACCGCTTGCAGCAGGCTGGGAGACGCGTCATTGAGAATTTGTAAAAAATTATATTGACTGTTCGTCATCTGATAATTCAATACATTTGCAGTGGAAATATTGTCCGGGTTTGGCAGGTCGCCTGCCCCGGATGCAGCAGGATCAAACAATGAATTGGTGTAGTTAAACGAAAGTCTGACGGTAAATAAAACCGTTTTCTCAGTCTTGTTTTCTGTCCGCAATTGCTGAATCCGTTTTTCTGCCGTGCTGCCCAAGCTACTCTCGGCTCTGTAAACAGGGATTTCAATCGTGCGAATACCATTGCGCAGCTTGGGCCAGCTCAATGAGAGCTGAGTTTTTGCGTTTACCATTCCCTGCATCAGCGTGTTGGTTCTGGTTTGCGCCTCGGACAAAACGGGATTGCCAACCGTTGCTGCAATTCCGCCAATCGCCGTGGCGGTTCCCCCGGATACAACCATCGCGGCAGCGCCCAGCAATAGCTTTGCAGAACCGATGAAATCCTGATTCGAATCACTCGAACTTTTAACATTCAGAACTAAAGATAATTCGCCGGGATTGAAGGCGGAAAATGACCACATCAGTGCAAGTGGAACTACATTGATAGGCAGGGTGCTCAGAGATGCACATTCGGAACCGTTGTCGCGACCATCGAAGGCTGCAATAGGAATTTCGCGGTTGTCGAGCTTGCTTTTAAAACCATTTGTCGTAATCGACAGCACCAGTTGGGTTTTTTCACCGCCCCAAAAGTTGTGATTGGACAAAGGCACGCAACTACTTGTGGGTATCACCTCAGACGTGATCGTTAAATAACCGTCATGACCGTGACCGTCATGTAACCATTTGGGTGCGTCACCTGAAACATAGGTAGGCTTAGCGCTTGGAAAGAAAAAGGTCGATGCAAAACCATCGCTGGTCAAGCTCAATGCCATGAGTAAAATCGATGCGCTTTTAATTAGTTTCTTGACCAAACAGATCATCCTTGATTCTTAAGGGAAAATATGACTAAGCTTCATCTGCCAGCCTAAATAATTTCAAACGACAACAGAACGGCACAAACACCTAATTCCAACAGCCCCAGCATGAAAAACTGGTCGGCATATTTTTCTAAATTTGTTGATTTTACACCGCGCATAGATGCGTAAGAAAGGGCGGTGCTGATCGTAAATATCAGCGCATCAATAGCCAGAAACTTATCCAGCAGCGATCCCGCCTGACCAAGATGCATCACTTTGACCAGTGAGATAACGGTCAGACACACTCCTACCAATTGAGCCGAGGTTGGCAGTATATGGTGAGACAAATCGTTATGTTCGGACATTTTCAATAATCCATGAGGAAATTTACCGCTTAACACAAAATAAAGCTCAATTCTGAGACTACCTGCTTTAACAAAATGTGCCGAACAAGCCCCGCTCAATGTGAACAATCTCAGCGGTGAGGCAAGTAAACTTTAAAAGAGTTCCATCTGCGTTCTGCTATACGGACGTGAAGAACAATAGTGTATTTTACAGTTTTCCATGCCTTTATATTCCGTGCGAGAACTGAGCTGAGAAAATAGGAAAGTTAATTAACGATGATGCCTTGGCAGAACGTGTAAGCACCGCCATTTGCATCAGCATGAACCTCTACACTTTCCAGATGCTCATCACCAGCATCGTCATTAGAATTTGCTGACCATCGCTTACGGGGGCGCTTGGTGAGTGGCAGATGTCTGGAAGGATAAAATGCAAGCCGAATTTCGAAAATGGGGGACTTGAGACGGGCAAGCCGGCAGATTTTTACAAGATTCTATGGCCTCATGGCAGACAGTCACTGTCTCACTTTTTGTAACCGCTTTGTCTCGGTGGACCGTCACCTGTGTCAGAATAGGTTGTGGTTTATCGCCATATGCACTCCGATACTGGCTGCATAGCCAAGTACAATCACCGGAGTCCATTTGAGATGGCCGACGAAGGTATAGATGCCACGCGCTTGGCCCATCAGAGCAACACCAGCCGCTGACCCAATCGAGAGCAACGAACCGCCGACACCTGCGGTCAGCGTCACCATCAGCCACTGCCCGACCGACATATCCGGCATCATGGACAAAACCGCAAACATGACTGGGATGTTATCGACGATAGCAGAAATAACACCGACGGCAATGTTGGCGTTGGTCGCTCCCCAGTCACCGTAAATTGCCTGAGAAATCATACCGAGGTAGCCTATGAAACCCAGCCCGCCCACGCACATCACCACACCGTAGAAGAAGAACAGCGTGTCCCATTCGGCGCGTGATACCTTGCGAAAAATGTCAAAGGGAACTGGATTGCCGATGTTTTCAGCATCCCCATTGCGTGCATGTGTTTTCTCGCCACGCATTTTTAGGTAGTAGGCAAAGAACTGAAGCAGGCTGAGGCCAGTGAGTATGCCAATGACCGGAGGCAGTTGCAGTGCACTATGAAAACACACCGCGAGTGCAATAGTTAATAGCGTGCTTATCGGGTTGTCACACACAACCACTAGATGTAGTTGGCCGAGATTTAGCTGCGTAGAGTTCGTCATAAGTTTGGGCGGTCACATCGCCCGCGATGCCGAGTAGAGAACGGAAAGAGTTGAAGGGATAGAAGCGGCGATTGAAGCGGAAGGTGAACTCGTTGAGATACGCTTGTAGATGTTGAGGGCTGACACCATGATGGGTGCCGCGTAGCCAGGTTTTGAGATTGGAGAAGACGAGGTGAACGATGGGCAGAAAGGTTTCCGCGACTTGCATATCGCCTCGCTCCGCGACGGCGGTGTGGATAAAGCCGTACTCGCCCAGCTTCGAGTATCCGCGCCAATCGTCAGTGATAATAGATGCTCCTGGCACCACGACATTTTCGATAAAACCACCCAGAGACTTAGCGCTTCGGTCGGGCACAACGGCAAGTCTGACACGACCGGCGTATCGCCCGGTTCTGCGCTTATTGAGGCTGCCGCCGTTACTTTTGCGCTGGCGGACTTCAACGGCGCAAGCCACAAGAGTCATATCATGGACGCCACGCCCCTTCCCGCGCGTGCGCCCACCCACGTAGGTTTCATCGGCCTCGATGTGCTCACCGGAAATGCCGCCGATCCGATCTTGATCCGGTCGCACCATGCCGACACGCAGCTTGTGAAGAATCTGAAAGGCTGTCTCGTAGCACGACAGCCCGAGTTGCCGTTGAAATTGAACGGCCGATATGCCAGGTGTTTGGCTGGTAAGCAAATATGCAGCCCAGAACCACACCGAAAGAGGCGTGTGAGTGTGTTCCATGACCGTGCCTGCCATAAGGCTCGTGTCGCAGCGACACTTCCGGCAACGGAGTACGCCAGGTCGAGTGGAGATGCGATAAGGCTCGCCGATTGCACCGCAACGAGCGCAGACAAATCCGTTATTCCATCTAGCGCGTTCAAGATAGGACGCGCACGCCGCGTCGTCTGGAAACAGGCGCTGAAACTCCGGCAGAGAACGCGGAAACGGCAAATCGCCTCGCTCAAGAACATCAATCACCACGGTAGCTCCAAGTCAGCTCAGGTGCTTAACATGCTACATCTAGTGACTGTGTGTGACAACCCGATAAGCACGGTTTAGTCCAGCATCAAAACAATGAATATACTGCAACGAACTGAAATTGAACGTTTTCTCACCAGTGGCGAGTACGACAACTCATTTGAGATATGGTCTGGCTGCACGTTCGTAGCTCGGGCGAAAAGTGGCAGTGCCGCACTCCGGGGTGCGCTTCTTTCGGAAGTTTCCACACTGACCGACCGGGTTTCTGTGCCTGAATGTCATAATTCTGGTTTGGACATAAATGCGCGTGCGAAATTTGCGCCTATGGTGAGAGGGCTGTTTCCACAGGTCGAGCAAACGATCATTCTCGATATGCTTGAGCATTCGGTCGTATTTCTCACGCCGATAACGATAATGGTCACCCTTGAAAAGACGAGATGGCTCCACACGGCATGGGAACTGGCTAACCTTTACCTTGCAAGTTTGGATGCAAAACTGCTCAGTGATACAGCGTCAGGACTTCTTGGCTTGAGCGAAGAGACGACCTGCTACGTGTCCATGAAGTATTTTGGCGATAATGATCCGTTCGACGATTACGTGATTCACGAAGCGGCCCACATCTTCCATAACTGCAAACGAGAAATGGTCGGACTGTCTGAAAGCCGTCGTCGTGAGTGGCTGCTCGAAATCGATTATGCAAAACGTGAAACCTTCGCGTATGCCTGCGAAGCTTACAGCCGAATTCTTGAGTTGGGCGAAACCCGTTTAGCGCGTATCAGGCTGTTGTCAGAACTTGCCGAAGCATCGATGCCGCCTGACAAACGGGTTCAAGGGGATGAGTATGTCGATATACTTCGGGAGGCCGTCGCCGCCAGAAATGGCTGGAAACGCATTCTTGAGCGATGCTCACCACCAAAGTAAACTGCTTTTGTGAGTTCCTGTGCTTATTGGCTATCGTAAGGTGCAGGTTTAAAAAGTCTTCGTGCATAAGGTGATGACGCATCGGGAATACGATGAATGGAATAAGCTTTATCGAAAAATAAAAGGCCAGTCATGCACGCATCACACACTCTGTTCGATATGCTAGCCATTCAATCTTCCTGGTATGCATTTGATACAATGGCGCAAAGCTACACACGTATGACGAACCTGATGAAATTCCTGCTGGTCGCCGCCGGTGACGACGAAGACCACCCGCTGTCTGGCCAGCTTGATTTGGTGGGTGATTTGTATATATAGGGAAAAGCATGACATTGACTAAAGCAGAACTCGCGGATTTGTTATTTGAAAAAGTTGGCCTGAACAAGCGTGAAGCCAAGGATATGGTGGAAGCGTTTTTCGAGGAGATTCGCGTCAAGCTTGAACAGAGCGAAGATGTTAAATTATCCGGCTTCGGTAACTTTCAGTTGCGCGACAAGCAGCAACGCCCCGGTCGTAATCCCAAAACTGGCGAAGAAATTCCCATCTCTGCGCGGCGCGTGGTCACTTTTCATCCCAGCGCGAAACTAAAAAGCTTGGTTGAGAAAAGTTATCATGGGATACCAAGTATCTGATTTTTGGCGGTCACAATCGATATTCTGATTCTTTCGCCTTTGAACGGTTAGCTCACTAATATGGAATTTTCCAAAGAACCTGCTGACTATAACAAAACTGCGCTTTCAGACCTGCAAAGTGCATGGGCTGTATTGAGAGACGCTGTCGTCAATGATTTTAGCTTCCCAAACTCAGACACACTCCTGTTTTACATTGATGAGGCGATGAGTTTGGAGTTTGTGAAGAACTTGAAATTGATGAAGGAATTACTTCTGTTTATTTGCAATATTGCCAGTCAATCTGCACCGGAAGAAATCATCAAATTGGCTGAAATGGTAAGGGAGGCCTTGGAAGATGTTTTCTCGGCAATCGCGGAAGGTGAAAAGCTTTGCCAGAGGTAACTTAATTTAGTGCATTTCGTTGTGAATCCGCGATATGTTAAAAAACACTTATCGGCGTAATAACGATTGCAGCACTATAACAATAAAAAAATTGATGCCGGACTGCTCGGCAAAATCGTACTCGCCCGCTTTCTGGCGTTGCCGCTACGGACTTTCGACCGTCTCGTAATCCAAGTGGAGTCATCCACCGGGTTCGACGCCCTGCGCCCCTGGGTGACCGTGAGTCAATTGGAAGGCGCGCAGGTGGAGCATGATGCGGGCGAAGCCCCTCAAATCCAAGCCTCCCCGGTTCTGGGGAAGATACACGATATGAAAAACTTGTATCCCGGCACTGGGGCGAGCGGGGGGCTGATGTTTCTCTACCACTGCGACAGTTACGTGCGGGAATACCGGTTCGATGAAGAGGGTGTGAGCCTCATGATGTCTCGCCCGGACTTCCCTGCGGAACTAGCGGGCGTATTGCGCAGGTTGCGCCTCATCAATACCCGAAACCGGCTCACCCACGCACTGATGCAGGCAGTGCTGGTATCGCAAGCGGCATTTCTGCGTTCCGGGCAGGCTTTGGCGCTCTTGCCCCTGACCCAGGCGGAGATTTCCGCCCGGCTGCGATTGGAGTCGAATCTTTCCGTGGTGGCAGATCCGGGCCGGATTTCCCGATTGGTGCGCGTATTGTCCATCGCACTGCCGAACGGCGAAACGGTGCCGATGGGCGGACTTTTTCCGAAGCCTCGGCAGGTTCATTGCCATTTCGTGGATCATGTGATTAAAACGGAAAAAATATGGATGCTCCAGGAGGAATTGCGGGAGCCGCTGACGGATGGTGCCATCGTCGCCATCCTTGAGTGTGAATATGGCCTTCGTTTGTTGCGGCGCACGGTGGCCAACATCCGGCACGATTTGGCGATTCCCGATTTTCGGAGTCGCAGCCAGCGCATGAATTATCTGGCGGCGACCGAGGGGTTTACCGCACTGCTACCGTTGACTTATCAAGTGCTGCGAACTGCGGTTCCGGCCCAGTCAGGTGTGTACGAAATCCGGGCGGCGTTGGGTTCGCCCGCTAGTGAAGTAAAAGCAGGATGGTTTGAGAAAGGCGCGCCGTCGGGGCCGCACAGCGTAGTGTATATCGGCTCGACTGGAGATTTGCGCAAGCGACTGGGGGATCACCTGCGCGGCAGTAGCGATAATGTGTTACTTTATAACCATCTTGCAGATGGTGCCGCGCGGGTGCGGTTTCGTCTGGTCAGCGAAGGGTGGCGCTGGGCGGAGCGGGATCTGTACCGGGTGTTTTGCGAAACCTTCGGTACGCCGCCGCTGTGTAATCGCATGAGCCCGTGAGAAAGAGAACCGCCAGAGAAGATGTCATATCAGTGGCTGGCGCAAAACGTGAACAAGAATAACTAGCGGAGCATATCGTGGAAAAAATATTGCGCAAGCAAGCAAGCAAGCAAGCCTGACGTCTCCCTCGCCGTCTGCGGCTCCGTAGCGGGAGCCGGAATTGGGGAGCGCGATATGAAAAAGTTGCCGGCGTTTTTGAATACTCCGGCGAGGTTGGTGGTCGCGGTGGTTTTGCTCATACTGCTGGCCGAATTATTGATCATGATGCTGGTCGAGGATGTCATCACCACCTTTATAACACCTGAACTCTGGCATTTTATCGACCCCATTCTACTGATCGCGATTGTTTCCCCCGTCCTCTATCTCCTGATTTTCCGGCCAATGCGCGCCCAGCAAGCCGGGCTCGAACGGCAACTGGATGAGTTGCGTCGCTTTCAAAGTCTCGGCATCGGACGCGAACTGCGCATGAAAGAATTGGTGGGGGAAATTGCCGCACTGCGCACCCCGCTTTCCGCCGGACCAGCCGGTAACATGCCAGTCACGAGCGGTTCTCCGGAAGCGGCGCGCGATGCGGCAGCGCAGCCCGCCACCATCCAGCCGACTGAAGAAAGCCAACGCAGCGCGCTGCTGTTCATGCTCGAAGACCTGGAGAACGCACGCAAGAAAATCGAGCAGGCGCATCAGGAGTGGATGGCCGCGCTGGATGTGGTGGACGATCCGATTTTCCTGCACGACAAACAGTTTCGCATCCTGCGTTGCAACAAGGCTTACCAGCAACGCGCCGGTATTTCCTTCGAGCAGATCATCGGCCAACCCTATTACGAAATTTTCCCGAAAACCGGCGCGCCGCTGCCCTGCTGTCTGCGGGCGATGGAAAAAGAAGAAGAAGAGGTGACGGTCGGCGAGGCGATTTACCGCTCGCGCGCCTTTTCCATTCATGACGAGCAGGGAGCTCACCTCTACTCCGTGCATACCCTCGAAGACATTACCGAGCGCAGACACCAGGAGGAACGCACAGCCGCCTTGCTGGAGCTATCCGAATCTGTGGAAACTCTTGACGAAAAGACATTGCTGCAATGGGGACTGGACACGGTGCAGCGACTGACGGACAGCCGCATCGGTTTCCTCCATTTTGTCAGTGAAAATCAGAATGAGATTGAACTGGTCACTTGGAGCAAAGACACTTTGGCGCACTACTGCCTGGCTGCTTTTGACCGGCACTACCCGGTTTCCGCTGCGGGTATCTGGGCGGACTGCATCCGGCTAAAACAGGTCGTCGTCAACGATTACGCTGCGGAGCCCGGCAAGAAAGGGTTACCCGAAGGGCACGCCCATTTGCAACGTTTCATCAGCGTGCCGGTATTTGAGGGCACGCAGGTGCGCATGATCGTCGGGGTGGGCAATGCCGCAAAGGACTACGACGAACATAACGTGGAAACGGTCAAACTCTTTAGTTACGACCTGTACCGCATCGTCCAGCGCAAGCGTGCGGAGGCGCAGCTCAAAAATAGCGAGGAACGCCATCGCCAGATCATCCAGACCTCGATGGACGGTTTCTGGGTCGCCGATACCAAGGGACGCATCCTGGATGTGAATGACGCTTATTGCCAACTGACCGGCTACGCGCGCGAGGAGCTTGTGAACATGCACATCGCGGACTTGGAAGCGAAGGAAAGCCCTGAAGAAACGGCGCAGCATATCCGGGAGATCATGACGAAAGGCCATGCCCACTTTGAAACGCGCCACCGGCGCAAGGATGGGCAACTGCTGGATATCGAGGCGAGCGTCGTTCACCGGCCAGATCTGGAAGATGGGTATTTCTTCGTCTTCCTGCATGACATCACTGAACGCAAGCAAGCGGAAGCCGCGATTCAACACGCTAACCGCGCCCTCGCCACGTTGAGCGCGGTGAACAGCTCGCTGGTGCGCGCCGCCAGCGAGGATGAATTATTGCAGTCGATTTGCCAGTCCATCGTCCAACAACGCGGTTACCAATTGGCCTGGGTGGGCTATGCACAGCACGACGAGAACAAGTCTGTCAGGATCATGGCGCGTGCCGGCCATGACGAAGGCTATCTGGATGCCATGCAACTTACCTGGGCAGAGACCGAGCATGGTATGGGACCGAGCGGGCGCGCCGTGCGCAACGGCAAGACGCAATTGTGTCAGGACATCGCCAACGATCCGCTTTACCGTCCGTGGCGCGATGAAGCGCTGAAACGCGGTTATGCGGCCAACATCGCGCTGCCGCTGGACAACGGTGAGGTGTTCGGCGTGCTCAATGTGTATGCCGCAGAAGCGAATGCCTTCGCCGCCGATGAAATCACCCTGCTGGAAGAAATGGCTGGGGATCTGGCATTCGGCGTGCGCAGCCTGCATGTCCGCCACGAACGCGATCTCGCCCAGAACAAAGTCCAGCAGCAGTTAGCGCAACTGCAAGACAGCCTGGAGGACACGATGCGGGCGATTGCCGCCATCGTCGAAATGCGCGATACCTATACCGCCGGTCATCAGGTCAGAGTGGCCGATCTGGCTGCGGCGATTGCCAAACAAATGGGGCTAACCGAGGAACAGGCACACGCCATCCATCTCGCCGGCACGGTGCATGACCTGGGAAAAATCCAGATTCCGGCGGAAATCCTCAGCAAGCCGGGCAAGATCACCGACATCGAGTACAGCCTGATCAAAATCCATCCCCAGGCGGGTTACGACATTCTCAAAGGTATCGACTTCCCCTGGCCGATCGCGCAGATGGTATTGCAGCATCATGAGCGGCTCGATGGCTCGGGCTATCCGCAGGGGCTCAAGGGCGACGCCATCCTGCTCGAAGCGCGCATCCTTGCGGTGGCGGACGTAGTCGAGGCGATCTCGGCACACCGCCCGTATCGTGCCGGATTGGGGATTGATGTGGCACTGGAGGAGGTTACCAAAAACCGGGAAATTTTTTACGACCCGCAAGCAGTGGATGCGTGCGTGGCGTTGTTCCGCGAGCAGGGTTACAGCTTCAAGTAAGCGTAATGGTACACACTGCAAGTAGCCTCAAATTGATGAATGGCCGGAACAGGTGAGCCCAATATGAAAAACCGGAAGTTACCGGCGCTATTGAACACCCCTCTGGGGTTGGTGGTCGCCTTGGGTTCGCTCATCGCGGCGGTCGAGCTTTTGCTCATGGTCACCATCCAGGATGTTATTGCGTCTTTGAACATCCCGAATAATTACTGGAATTTCATCGATACCCTCCTGCTGACCCTGATCGTTGCTCCCGCACTCTATTTGCTGGTGTTCCGGAAAATGCACGAGAGCGAGGAGCGCTTCCGGCAAATCAATTCTTCCGTTCAGGATGCGATTATTGTCATTGACGAACAAGGCCGGATTACCGAGTGGAACCTTGCCGCGCAACAGATGTTCCAGTACAGTAGTAAGGAAGCGCTGGAGCAGCCGATGCACCAACTGCTCGCTCCGCCCCGCCACCATGCCGATGCGGCGCGCGGCTTTGGCCTTTTCCAGGAGTCCGGAACCGGCCCGCTGATCGGAATGACCACCGAGGTTGCGGCGCTGCGCAAAGACGGCAGCGAGTTCCCGATCGAACTATCTATCTCGGCGGCCAAAGTGAAAGGCCGCTGGCATGCCATGGGGGTCATGCGCGACATCACCGGGCGCAAGCGCGCGGAGACGCAACTCAAAAATAGTGAGCAGCGTTATCGCGACATCATCCAGACTTCGATGGACTGTTTCTGGCTCATTGATACCGAGGGGCGCATCCTGGATGTGAATGACGCTTATTGCCAACTGAGCGGCTACGCGCGCGAGGAACTGCTGAACATGCGCATCCCGGACGTGGAAGCGCAGGAAACGCCGGAGGTGACGGCGCGGCATATCCATACGATCATGACGCAAGGCTATGCCCGCTTCGAAACACAACATCGGCGCAAGGACGGGCAACTGCTGGACATCGAGGTGAGTGTCATTTACCAGCAGGACACGGAGGGCGGGCATTTCTTCGTCTTTTTGCACGACATTACCGAGCGCAAAAAGATCGAGGAGAAAATTCGCAACCTGGCTTTCCATGACACACTGACGCAACTCCCCAACCGCCGTCTGCTGAATGACCGCCTGGCTCAAACCATGGCCGCGAGCAAGCGCAGCGGCCGTTATGGCGCGCTGATGTTCCTTGATCTGGATAACTTCAAACCGCTCAATGATACGCACGGACATGATGTGGGCGATTTGCTCTTGATCGAAGTGGCGCGCCGCATCACTGGTTGTATACGTGAAGTGGACACCGTCGCGCGTTTCGGCGGTGATGAATACGTGGTGATGCTCAGCGAGCTGGATGTGGATAAAGCTGCATCCGCCGCGCAAGCCGAATTCGTTGCTGAAAAAATCCGCACCACCCTGGCCGAACCTTATGTGCTGACCATTCGGCAAGATGGCAATGTGGAAACCACCGTGGAGCATCGTTGCACGTCGAGCATCGGCGTGGTGCTGTTCATCAATCACGAGGCCAGCCCGGAAGATATTCTCAAGTGGGCCGATATGGCGATGTACCAGGCGAAAGAGGGCGGGCGTAACCGGATCCGCTTTCTTGATCAGGCTGCATCAGAGACGTGAATACAATTTTGCGCCGGATGCAACCCAACGGTTCAATGCGCAATTATCGGGTTGGGTAAAAGCACTTAAACGAGGAGCGTCATATGGATGATCAACCTGGAATCGGCATTCTTCAGAAAGAGATGGGCATAGACCCGGACGAGGTGGCATCCCGCAAGGCGTTCCTTGAATTTACCGATGCGGATGCCGCGCTGCTCAAAGAACTGCATGCGCGTCTGGAGGCAGAGCGCGATTCTTTCAGTGAGGCGTTCTATGACCATCTGAGGCGCTTCCCCGAGATTGTCCCGCTGCTCGGCGATGCCGAGAAACTGGAACGTCTCAAACGCACGCAGTCCGCCTATTTCAGCCAGCTCACCGAGGGCGAATATGGCGTGGATTATGTAGAGCACCGCCTGCGCGTCGGGATGGTTCACCAGCGCGTCGGGCTGACCCCCAAGTGGTACATAGGGGCCTATCGCAAATACCTGGGCGAACTGGTGCCCATCATTTTCCACCTGCTGGAGGGGGACGCGGAAAAGTGTTCTGCCACCTACAACGCGCTGCTAAAAATCATTTTTTTCGATATGGAATTGGCGCTGGATACGTATTTTCATGCCGAGCATCAGGCGATTGTCAGGGCAAAGAGATATGCGGAACAGCTAATTGCCGACATGCCTTCCGGTCTGGTAGTGGTGGACTCGACACTGAACGTGCGTTCGGTGAACAACGCATTGCTGGGCATGTTTGATTTGGGTACAGCAGAAGCCTGTGTCGGGCGGCCGGCGTCAGATATGTTGGGGGTGGGGGATTTGACAGCCGAATTTCAGAGTGTCCTTGAGTATGGAAAAATGCGTCCCGGATTGGCTCTCGAACGGCGCGATGCGCAGGGCAGCAAATACTATCTGGCCAACATATCAAGAGCGCAAATGGAAGAAGAGCAGGTGCTCATCATTTTCATGGTGCAGGACATGACGGCGTACAAGGAGGCCGAGGAGCGCATCCAGTGGTTGGCGCATTTCGATGTGCTCACGGGGCTGCCGAATCGCACCCTGCTCGCCGAACGCATCAACATCGCCCTCAGTGTGGCCCAGCGCAGCCATACGCAGTTGGCAATCATGTTCCTCGACCTTGACCACTTTAAGAATGTCAATGATACGCTCGGCCACGACATCGGCGACGCGTTGCTGAAAGAGGTGGCAAAACGCCTGAAAGCGGCGGTGCGCGAAGAAGACACGGTTTCACGTTTGGGCGGGGATGAGTTTATCCTGGTGTTGCCGGACACCGATGCCAATGGTGCGGCGCATGCGGCGGAAAAGCTGCTGGAGTCAATTGCACAACACTGCCAGATTAAACAGCATGAACTGGTTATCACGTCCTCGATTGGCATTGCCATGTATCCAGGCGACAGCAAGAATTTCGAATCGCTCCTCATGCACGCCGACGTTGCGATGTACCGCGCCAAGGACGATGGCCGCAATAATTATCACTTTTTTACGGCAGAAATGCAGGCGCGCACAGATCGTACCCTGCTACTGGAAAATGCCCTGCGCCGCGCGCTGGAACGCGACCAATTGCGGCTGCACTATCAGCCCCAGCTGTCGTTGCAAGACGGTCGCGTGATCGGCGCCGAAGCGTTGCTACGCTGGCAGCATCCCGAGTTTGGCGCGGTTTCACCGGGCGAATTTATCCCGGTCGCGGAGGCCAGCGGCCAGATTGTGCAAATCGGGGAATGGGTGCTGCGCAGTGCGGTTCACCAGTTGAAGGCTTGGATGGACAGTGGCCTTGCGCCGATGACAATAGCGGTCAACCTTTCGGCGGTGCAGTTTCGTCACACCCACCTGCCCGAGCTGGTCACGCAGATTCTCGACGAAGTGCAACTGCCGCCGCAGTATCTGGAGCTGGAACTGACCGAAGGTGTCGCGATGCACGACCCGCAAGGCGCTATCGCAGTGATGAACAATCTGCACGAACGCGGCATCCGCATGTCGATTGACGACTTCGGCACCGGCTATTCTTCGTTGAGCTACCTGAAAAAATTCAAGGTGTACAAGCTCAAGATCGACCAGTCCTTCGTGCGCGACATTAGCGAAGACCCTGAAGACAAGGCCATTGTCGCCGCCATCATCAGCATGGCGAACAGCCTTGGTATGCAGACTATTGCAGAGGGCGTCGAAACCCCAGAGCAGTTGGCGTTCCTGCGTTTACAGGGCTGCAACGAAATTCAGGGCTATTATTTCAGCAGACCGCTGCCGGCAGAGCAGTTCGAGGCGTTCGTGTGCGGCAGGAGCGAAGTCTGAGAGTGGCAAAATGGGATAATCAGCGGAAATGTTGTGAGCCTCGAACGGCTGTCGAGAGAGGCAGTTCACAAACATCGTCAATCTTCCACTCTATCCGATGCCATAATCAAACTACTTGACTCGTCGCGCGCAATTCCATTGACGCGACGTTGTCATTTCGCAGGCTATGTGCTAAAAACACGGACGGCTCAAGGAGCTTTGCAGGAACCGTTGTCGGATGGGATCATTACTGAAGCCTGGGCCATAGCAAATCGGTGCAATCGCATGAGCCCGTGAGAAAAAGAGCCGCCTGTGAAGAGGGCACACCGGAGTCTGGCACAAAACGTGAACAACAAAAAATAAAGGTTGGAGCATATCGTGGAAAAAATATTGCGCAAGCAAGCCTGACGTCCCTACGCGCAAGCACCATGCGGCGCGGCCTCTAGCCCCTCATCCATCCCTCCTGTCAGGTTGCGCAGTTGCACCTGAGAGCTGTTTGGGCTATGCGTTTCAGTTTCCCGTGAGGTGATTTATGTCCACTCCTTTACGCATGTTACTGGTCCGAATTCCAGATGAGGTTGTTAGCCAGTTGTTGAATGAACTGCGCCAGGGCGGTTTTGATCCCCATCATCAATGCGCGCATACGCTGAACGATCTGGAGCGACAGCTCGACGGACACTGGGACGCGCTGATTGTCGAATGTTCAACGATTCACCATTGCGCGCTTGAACAGGTAGGCAGCCTGCTGCACACGAGGGGACTGGACATCCCGCTGCTGGCCTACCTGGATAATTCAGATCATGACCATATCGTTTGCGCGATGCGTTCAGGTGCGCGGGATATTTTATGCCAACATAGTGTGGCGCGTCTGGCATCCATTCTGCATCGTGAATTAAAACTGCCCGGGCAATGCAATCCCCAGCGTGAGCGGCTGACCGCTGAGCACTTTTCACAAGAGCTTGACCGGCTGATCTTGCAGGACATGGATAAGACGCCGTTACTGACAGAAATTTGCCAGCGTATTACCGACTTGTTCGAGTTCAAACTGGCCTGGGTTGGCATCAAGGAAACCGACGGGTCGGTCAGTATGATTGCAGCCAGCGGGGAAACGGCGTATCTGGAAGGGAAAAACGTGCGTTGGGACGATACGCCGGAAGGGCACAGCCCGTCGGGGCGGGCAATTTCCCTGGATCAGCCCTGTTCATTCACCGTGGACGCGCCGGATTTCGCGCCTTGGCGCGAGCGTGCCGAGCGCTATGGCATACAGAGCATGCTTGCATTTCCGCTGGCGGTGCTGGGCGACGTGAGCGGCGCACTGGTGATGTATTCTGCGCATCGTGAGGCATTCGACGAGGCGGTGGTTCAGAGACTTTCCGGTATGGCCTATCGCATCACCGTGGCGATGCGCATGGCCGATAGACGGCAGGAGTTGCGCATGTTGAGCCTGGCGGTAAGTCATGCGTCGAATGCCATGCTCATCACCGCACGCGACGGCAAAATAATCTGGCACAACGAAGCACTGAGCCGGTTCAGCGGCTACGACAGCGGAGAAATAATCGGCCATACCCCGCACCTGTTCAGTTCTGGTCAGCATGGTAAGGCGTTTTGGCGCGACGTGTGGCAGACCATCCTGTCCGGCCAGGCATGGCGGGGTGAGGTGGTGGAACGGCGCAAGGATGGCTCGCTCTATACTATTATCCAGAACATCTCCCCCATTTTTAATGAGCGCGGCGAGGTGACTCATTTTCTGGCGATTCAACAGGATATTTCCCAACAAAAAGCCTTGGAGTGCCATATTCAACATCAGGCGCAGCACGATGCCCTGACCGGATTACCTAACCGGATGCTGTTTCAGGATCGGATGCAGCAGGCTATCGTGCAGGCACAGCGTGCTGCTACCCAATTTGCGCTGGTGTTTCTCGATCTGGATGGCTTCAAGGACGTGAACGACACGCATGGGCACGGTGCGGGAGACCGTTTGTTATGCGCAGTCGCAGAGCGTCTGAAATCCTGTGTGCGCGGTGGTGATACGGTGGCGCGCCTGGGTGGCGATGAATTTACTATTTTGCTGCTGAATATTGGCGGCATTGCAGATGTGGAGACCGCCGTCAACAAGGGGTTGCTATGCCTTGCAGAACCTTATGACTTGGGTGGATATTCTGTAACAGTGACGGCCAGTATTGGCATTAGCCTCTATCCCGAGCATGCAGCCGAGATGGGAAAGTTGTTGAGCTGCGCTGATGGGGCGATGTATCGTGCCAAGCAGTCTGGCAAGAATAATTTTCAGTTCTACAAAGGCTGATGGTTCAGACGTGAGTATAAATTGGACGTAGTCGCCGCGTTCTCATTCATACTTTCCAACAGTCGAGAGGTGAAACGATATGGCTAAATTAGCAAAACGCCAGAATCCCGTAGAAATGATGGATGACGATAATCCAGAATGGGTAGAGGACTTTCCCCAAGGGTGTCGTTGTGGGTGAAAGCCCGGGACATAGCAAAGTGCTACAATCGCACTGGTCCGTAAGTAAAGAGAGCAACCGGTGAAGTGGGTACACCGGAGTCTGGCGCAAAACGTGAACAAGAATAAATAAAAGTTGGGACATATCGTGGAAAAAATATTGCGCAAGCAAGCAAGCAAGCAAGCAAGCAAGCCTGACGTCCCTTTCACCGTCTGCGGCTCTATAGCGGGAGTCGGACTATGAATCTCTCGGACGAGGCCGTCGCCGCGCTGGCCCGGGCGGTCGGGATAGACGCGCAAGAAATCGCTCGGCGCAAGGAGTTCCTGAAGTTCGACGAAACCGACGTCAGCTTGCTCACGGAGCTGCACGCGTGTCTGCAAAATGTGTCGCGGCGCTTCGTGGACGACTTTTACGCCCACATGCTCAAGTTCGAGGAAACCCGTCGTTTCATTCCGGATGCTCCCTCCCTTGAGCGTCTGAAGCGAACCCAGATGTCATATTTTGACAGTCTGACTGCGGGCGACTACGGTTCCGAATACATTCTCCACCGCTTGCGGGTAGGCGTTGTTCATCAGCACATCGGGCTCGAACCCAAGTGGTACCTCGGCGCTTACAGCAAGTACCTGGCAGGATTGCTCCCTGAACTCTGGCAGCAGCTCGGGAAAGAACCAGAGGCTTTTGTCGCCACCTGCCAGGCTCTGATCAAGATCGTCATGCTGGATATGGGGCTTGCCCTCGACACCTATATGCAGACTGACCGGGATACTATTCTTGGCCTCAAGCGCTACGCCGAGGATATCATTGCGAGCCTTCCTGCGGGGCTGATCGTGGTGAGCGATACCCTCAAGGTGCGGAGTGTCAACCGCTCCTTCCGCGAGATGTTCGGACTGAAGAACGGAGAAGATGTTTCCGGGCGCGAACTCGAAGACATCCTGCCGCTACTCAATCTGCACCAACAGGCGCAAGCTGTCCTCACCAGCGGGATGGCCTTGCGTGGCATTGACGTTGCGCTGGGCGAAAAATGGCTGCGCCTCACCATCACTGGAATCCGGCTTGCAGAAGAAGAAGAAGAAGAAGATTTGCTGGTCATAGTGGAGGACATCACTAAGCTTAAAGCGCAGGCGATTCATATTGAGCAACTCGCCTTTTATGATTCTCTAACCGGCCTGCCCAACCGGAGCCTGTTGCGGGATCGCGTGCAGCGTGTGCTGACACACAGCACACGCTACAAGAACCATGGCGCGATCCTGTTTATTGATCTGGACAACTTCAAGGCGCTTAACGATACCAAGGGTCATAACATCGGTGATCTGCTGCTGATCGAGGTCGCCAAACGTCTCCAGGATTGCGTGCGCAACAGCGATACGGTCGCTCGAATGGGTGGCGATGAGTTTGTCGTCGTTCTTGAGGAACTGAACGAAGATACTCGGCAAGCGGTAGCGCAAGCCCAGGATATTGGAGAGAAGGTTCTTGCCTCCCTTAACCAGCCCTTCAACCTTCAGGGATTTGAACACTACAGCTCCGCTAGTATCGGCATCAGTTTGTTCCGTGACAACGAGATCGGCATGGATGACGTGTTCAAGCACGCCGATACCGCAATGTATCAGGCCAAGACCGCTGGCCGCAACACCCTTCGTTTCTTCGATCCGGACATGCAGGCATCGCTCGAAGCCCGTGCTGTGCTTGAAACCGACCTGCGCCACGCACTCTCCAGGCAGCAATTCAAGCTTTTCTTCCAGATACAGATGAATGCCGCTAATCAGCCCATCGGCGCCGAAGCATTGCTGCGTTGGCTGCATCCCAAACGCGGCCTGGTCTCGCCGCTGGACTTCATCTCCCTCGCGGAAGATACTGGGCTGATTCTGCCCATCGGGCAATGGGTGCTGGAAACCGCTTGCGCCCAGATCAAGGCATGGGAAGCAAACCCGTTTGCATGTGAACTGCAACTCGCCGTCAACGTGAGCGCGCGGCAATTCCACCAACCGGACTTTGTTGAACAAGTACGTGCAGCCCTTAAAAAGACCGGTGCCGATCCGGCTCGGCTCAAGCTCGAACTGACTGAGAGCGTGGTGCTGAACAACATTAATGACGCTGTTGTCAAGATGCGAGACCTCAAGGAAGTCGGCGTGCGTTTCTCCATGGACGACTTTGGCACGGGCTATTCATCACTGTCTTACTTGACACAACTTCCGCTTGATCAACTGAAAATTGATCTGTCTTTCGTGCATAATATTGGCATAAAACCCACTGATGCAGTGATCGTGCAGACCATCATCAGTATGGGCAACAGTCTGGGAATGGAAGTGATTGCGGAAGGGGTGGAAACCGAAGCGCAGCGCAACTTCCTCGAACGTAACGGCTGTCACGCGTACCAAGGTTATTTGTTTAGTAAACCCGTGCCGATTGAAGAGTTTGAGGGATTGATTCGTCGAATGCCGAATTGATGGAACAACCGGTTTCATCGGTCTATAATTCTCATTGTGAAATAGAAATACAAACCACACCGAATGACGGGTTTCTGGATGTATGTATCGGCTCAGTTGGTAAACGACATCTGTAGTTCTTAACCAGATTCCGTTAATTTCTGAAGGAAATTTGCACGAGCATAATGAAGATGGTTTTCATCAGGACACGTATTGTTGACCCGATAGCATGGCATACCAACTAAGCAAGAAGAAAATATGGACAGACTACTAGAGGGGCTGGAACGCGCTGAGCGGATAGCAAACATCATTGCCCAACAACCCAAGTACATCAGGGATGATATCGCAAATCTTGTGGAGAAAGAGCAGAAGTCTGGATCGTTTGGTGATCTGATTAAACGTTCTATTGGACTGACAGAAGCTCACAAGGCATATCAGGGCTCGAACGTGGTGTCGATGATCGGCAGACACTCACGAAATAATTATGATTGTTTTTTTGAGTTCGTCTAATTTGGGTTGGAGTGTTTGGGGGAAGTCACAGTCATGTCTGGTCTGTGCGATCAAATAACGAGGGAACGTGAGGCTCGCCGCAAACGGGATCAGGAAATTGTCGCGGCTCGGGAAGCCGGCCAGTCCTATGCGGCCATCGGTCGTGCGTTTCAAATGTCGGGTGACAATGTCAAAGATAGAATAGAGCGATTTCACCAAAACAAACGGATGCACGAAAGCATTGACCCGTTCGTCAAGCTTACCCCGAGAACATTGCGCCTTCTCCATGAAGAAGGGTTAACGACAGTAGAGAAAGTTGTTGAGGTTTATCGAAGAAATGAGCTTTTTAGTATCCGCAATTTCGGAACCAAAAGTTTGAGGGAGATCGATACATGGTTTCCTGTAAAACCCGCCAAGAGTCAGATAGCACTATCTATAATAAACGATCGTTGATTTTTTATTGCATTGAGGGTTAGTGCAAAGTAAAATTCAACGATCGTTTATCTTTATGGTGGTGGCTATGGCGCACAGGGAAGTCGGTGTTACTTCTGTCAGCGAATTAGGGGATATCCTTCGGGCTGTTCGCAAGGAGTCTGGCCTGACTCAGCGTGATGCTGCTGCGCTGTGCAATGTCAGTCTGCCATTTCTCAACGGCTTGGAGCAAGGCAAATCAACAGCCCAGATCGGAAAAGTCTTATCCGTCTGTAGTCGTTTTGGTATTGACATTAGACTAAGGCTGCCGGGTGAAACGGCATGAGTGCTCTGATCGTCTCGGCCAATGGAATATGTGTCGGCACTCTTGAAGTCAAGCAAGGGCAGTGGAAATTTGGCTACTCGACTGAGTGGAAAGATTATGCACTATCACCCACTTTTCCGATCTCCACCCGAGCGTTCGAAGATACCGCGAATGCCAGGACGGTCGAGTGGTTTTTCGAGAACCTGTTGCCCGAAGGTCGGCTGCGAGACCTGATCGCCTTACGGGACAGAATCGATCCTCGGGATACGTGGGCGCTTCTGATTCGACATGGACAGGACACTGCGGGGGCGCTTTCGCTGATGCCAGAAGGGTTTGTGGCAACGACAGAGGAAATTCTGGTTCCACTTTCACGGGAGGCACTTCAGGAAAAAATTGAGGCCTCCAGGGCGCGCAATCTCCCTCTGATGGCATCATGGGATGAAATCCGCATGTCCCTGGCAGGTGCTCAGGAAAAACTCGGGCTGCGTATTGATGGCGATGGTGCGCTGTTCCTGCCTGAAGGTTCGGCACCCTCGACCCATATCGTCAAACCGGAGAATGCCAGTGCGGACTTCCCATATTGTCCAGCCAACGAATTTTTTTGCATGCGGCTGGCTCATGAACTGAAAGTTTCAGTTCCCGCCGTCGGGTTACTGCACCTCCCAGAACCACTTTATGTCATTGAGCGGTTTGACCGTGAGCCATTGAGCGCTGAGAAAGGCCTTGGCAGGGTGTTCAGGCGGCTCCACCAGATAGACCTGTGCCAAACATTGGGTGTGCCACCGTCGAAAAAATATGAGAGCGAAGGTGGTTTGGGGCTGCATCACCTGTTCGAGGTTCTCAGAGGCACCTTCATCGAGCGTCCAATCGTAGCGGCCAATGCCGTTGTTCATTGGATTGCCTTTAACTATTTAATCGGTAATCTGGATGCACACGCAAAAAATATTGCTTTTTTAATGCGTGGACAAAAAGCGGCAGTAGCGCCGTTTTACGACATGCTTTGCGTGGAGGCGTATCTGCCAAGGCAGACGATGGCAATGTCTATCGCAGGAGAGAATAAACCGGGATGGGTGGAAGGGGCGCATTGGGATGCGATGGCCTATGAAGCGGGTGTCGCGCCTCGACTTGTTCGTAGTGTCTTATCGCGAATGAGTGCGGATTTACCGGAAGCGATCTCCAGGGTAATCGGAGATGAACGACTGACCAATGAGGAGCGAGTATTTTTGCGAGAAAAAGTGCTCACCGTTATTAATGAGCGAAGAGGGTTCGTAGCTGATGCACTCAAGTCTCGACCGTCTTCGATCAATGAATTATTGAACAATCGGGAATTTGATCCGTCAGTACTGGCGCGGTTGTCCATGCTTTCGTGATGTGTAGTGAAAAGCCGGTTTGTGCGACCGGTGGCAAATATTGAGGAAAAAATGATTGAGGCACCCATCAGCACTCCACCGCAAGCGTACATGGATATTATTGGTTCGCTGATCGACAAAGCGCGCGACTTTCTGGAGGTCGGCGAAAAGCTTCAAGCGCTCGCCTTCGTTGGCAATCTGACCAGCAAGCAAATCATCCCAGTGATGATTCAGTCGGGAAGCATCAAGGACAAAGATCACTCTGCGCTGGCGATACAGTCAGCGGCCTTGGCCTTGGATGCTGATTTTGTGTTTACCATCACGGAAGCATGGTCACTGCGGTCAGATAAAATACGGCAGATG
>Ga0208863_1000628_pt1 | contig 30031 bp, 29 predicted proteins | sample RifOxyD3_FD_184040 | JGI IMG/M metagenome (GOLD analysis project Ga0208863, IMG submission 184040) | Soil microbial communities from Rifle, Colorado - Rifle Oxygen_injection D3 (SPAdes) | ecosystem: Environmental > Terrestrial > Deep subsurface > Rock core/Sediment | place: Rifle, Colorado...
GTGTCTTTTTCATTTTAATCTCCTTACAGGAATAATTGATGGCTTTTCACAGGCTTGCCTGTTCTGGCCACCTTTATGGAATGGCTGGCTTGGCACCGTCAGCTCAAGTAAAAATGGTTTCCTTCATCCCAAGGAACCAAGCACCTTTTTCACCACATTGCCGTCGGCGCTCTTGCCGAAATGCTTCATGATCGGGCCCATGGCCTGCATGGGGCTCTTGAACTGGGTGAGGTCGATGTTTTCCCTGGCCCAGATAGTGATCTCTTCTTCCCCTGCCATCTTGGGCAGGTATGCCTCCAGGATCTCCAGATACTCGGAGCTGGTCTCTTTTTTGTATTCCAGGGTCTGCCTTTCCGACTTGCACAAGCCCATGATCAGGCTGATGATGTCGTCGTCGGTGATCTCCTCGTCCCGTTTGGCCCGGGTGCTCTTTTTGCCGCTCTCCAGGGTGATGGCCATGGTGATCTTGGTGGGGAATTCGCTGAGGATGATGCGGAGCGCACCCTTGAGCGCCTCATCCTTTCGTAGCATGGCGGATTTCAGGTCGCTTTTCAGTTTGGCCAGCAGGCTCATACCCATGGCCGCGTTCCAGCCGGATGGTGTTTCAGTACTCATGGTTTTCCCCTTTGTCTGGTTAGTGATGGTCAATGAAAGCTGCCCAGCAGTATGAGGCCAAGCAGTAAGAGCATAGGGCCGTTGGCGACATAGATCACATAGACCACCGGGTATCTGGCGCCGAGCATCTCCTTAAGCCGCGCCCGGTTGCAGAGGCCGGGGATCCAGAAGGCTACGGAGACAGCGAGCCCGGCCAGGGCCAGGATCAGGCCGATGATGGTGAAAGTGGGGTGCATGCTGCTCCTGTATTATTCGTTTTCAATTTCGGCAAGGCGGCTGCCGATGATGCGCAGGCAGGCGGCGGCTCTGGCTTGGCCCTGTTCGTTGTCTTTTTGCTCATAGTACATCTGGCTGAGCTCCAGGGATTCCTGGGCCAGCCGCAGGTTTTTAAGCTGCGCCCTGGCCGGGTCTGTACGCCAGAGGGCAATGGCCTCTCTGGCTTGATCTTCGTTGTTGATATGCATGATGCCGCGTATTGTACAGTTTTTTACCGGTTGTGGGAATTGTAAAGCTTTATGCCCTTTGGGTGTAAAAAGAGAGGAGGGGGAATACCCCCTGAAAACCTGGGAAGAAAGAGGTTTCCAGGGGTTGGCTCTGGTGTTGTGCCTTGGGGTGGTTATACCTGATAAAAACTTTCCTTTTCCGCCCCGCACTTGGGGCAGACCCAGTCGTCCGGCAGGTCGGCAAAGGCAGTGCCAGCCTCGATGCCGTGTTCGTAATCACCTTCTTCCGGGTCGTAGACATAACCGCAGGGGCATTCATACTTGTCCATGATGGGTCTCCTTTATTGTAAAAGTAACATGAAAAGACACACCACGAAGAGCACAGAGAACACGAAGAAAAGCTTTATCATGCTTTAAACTTCGTGGTCTTCGTGGTGAAAAATATTTTTTGTCACTTAAAAGCAGCCCCGCCTCTGCTTTGTCAATAACCCTGGAAGGCCAGCAGGATATCCACGGCAACCGCGACCAGGGACAGGGCAAAGATAAACAGGTAGTTGAGGTTCTCCTTGGACTTGATGATGGAGGAGAGCACATAGGCAATGAGCGCCCGGTCTTCGCTGCTGATCTCGCCCTGGCCCTGAATCTTTTCCAGCAATCGGTTGGCGCGGATGGCGGCCTTGCGTTTCTCGGTAATATGGTAGCGGTAGGCGAAAAAGAGGATGTAGCCAATGACCCCGAAATACCAGACCGGCCGCAGCAGGGAAGGGCGGAAGGTGTTGATGATGGTCAGCAGCCGGAAGGCCACGGCAGAGAGCAGGCCGATCACCAGAAAGAGATAGATGACAAAGGGAGAGACGGTTTTCGGGATGCTGGTCATGGCTTAAGGTTCCGGCGTACCTGAGGGGGAGACTGACAAGATGGGTGCAATCCCCCACGATATATGCTAATATTTTTTGTTGTTTCGGAGCTGTTTCCGCCTTTCCGGCGAGGCCTTTTTCAAGATAGAGTATTGTCGATTGCGGCATAAAAACGAAGGAAAAAATATGGCCACCCCTAAGATTATTTATACAGAAGTTGACGAAGCCCCCGCCCTGGCAACCTGGTCCCTGCTCCCGATTATCCAGGCGTATACCTCTGGGGCGGGCATTGCCGTTGAAACCATGGATATTTCCCTGGCTGGCAGGATTATCGCCAACTTTCCGGAAGGCCTGAGCGAAAGTCAACGCATCCCTGATTATCTGGGGGAGCTGGGCAGACTCGTTAAACTGCCGGAAGCCAATATCATCAAGCAGCCCAACATCAGCGCCTCTCTTCCTCAGCTCAAGGAGGCGCTCAAGGAGTTGCAGGAAAAAGGCTATGCTCTGCCGGATTATCCCGAGTCGCCAAAAACCGAGGCCGAAAAGGAGATTCAGGCCCGCTTCGCCAGGGTCTTGGGAAGCGCAGTCAACCCAGTCTTGCGGGAAGGAAACTCTGACCGGCGGGCGGCTGCTTCCGTAAAACGCTTTGGCCAGAAAAATCCGCACCGGATGATGAAACCGTGGCCCGCCGTTTCCAAAAGCAGGGTTGCCCACATGAGCGGCGGGGATTTCTATGGCAGCGAAAAATCAATAACAGTCGAGAAGCCATGCGAGGTGCGGATCGAGTTTGTCGGCGAGGATGGGGCGGTCACGGTGCTCAAGCCGCGAACGCCGTTGCTTGCCAGCGAGATTCTTGATGCCTCGGTGATGAATGTCGCGGCTCTGCGGAAATTCTATGCCCAACAAATCGAGGCGGCCAGGAAGGAAGGGGTGTTGCTGTCGCTGCACCTCAAGGCCACCATGATGAAGGTCTCGGACCCGGTTATGTTCGGCCACTGCGTCGCGGTTTTTTATGAGGAGGTTTTTGCCAGGCACGCCGCGCTCATCAAGAAGCTTGGGGTGAACGTCAACAATGGCTTAAGCGATCTTGCCGCCAAAATCCAAAGCCTGCCGGAGGCGCAACGGGCCGAAATTGAAGCGGACATTCAGGCGGTCTACCGGAAAAACTGCGCCCTGGCCATGGTGGATTCCAGCAAGGGGATCACCAATCTGCATCTTCCCAACAATGTGATTGTCGATGCCTCCATGCCGGTGGTGATCCGGGACGGTGGCAGGATGTGGGGGGCCGATGATCAGTTGCACGACACCATCGCCATGGTGCCGGATCGCTGCTATGCCACGATCTACCAGGAGGTTATTGACGATTGCCGCCAGCATGGCGCCTTTGACCCCGCCACCATGGGCTCGGTGGCCAATGTCGGGCTGATGGCGCAGAAGGCCGAGGAGTATGGCTCCCACGACAAGACCTTTCTGGCCCCTGGCAAGGGCACGATCCGCATGCTTGACGCCGACTCCGGCGAGACCTTGCTGGCGCAAGGGGTGGAAACGGGCGACATCTTCCGGGGCTGCCAGACCAAGGATGCGCCGATCGAGGATTGGGTCAAGCTCGCGGTGACTCGCGCCAGGGCAACCGGCACCCCGGCCATCTTCTGGCTGGATGCCAACCGGGCTCACGACGCCGAACTTATCGTCAAGGTGAAAATCTTTCTGCCCAGGCACGACACCAACGGTCTGGATATCCGGATCATGCAGCCGGTGGAGGCGATGCGCTTTACGCTTGCCCGCATCCGCCGGGGCGAGGATACCATCTCCGTGACTGGCAACGTATTGCGCGATTATCTCACCGACCTCTTCCCCATTTTAGAGCTGGGCACCAGCGCCAAAATGCTCTCCATCGTGCCGCTGATGAACGGGGGTGGGATGTTTGAGACCGGGGCTGGCGGTTCGGCGCCCAAGCATGTGGCGCAGTTTCTCAAGGAAGGGCATCTGCGCTGGGATTCCCTGGGCGAATTCTGCGCCCTGGCGCCCTCCTTCGAGCATCTTTACAGCACCTTCAAGAACGAAAAAGCCAAACTTTTCGCCGAGACTCTTGATCAGGCTATCGGCAGGTTTCTCGAAAACGAGAAGTCCCCTTCCCGAAAGGCGGGGGAGCTGGATACCAGGGGCAGTCATTTTTACCTGGCTCTCTACTGGGCCCAGGCTCTGGCCGGGCAGAACAGGGATGCCGAGGCGCAGGCCCGCTTTGCCGGGGTGGCGCAGGCGCTGCTTGACAACGAGGTCACGATTGTCGCCGAGCTGAATTCCGCCCAGGGCAAGCCGGTGGACATCGGCGGCTATTACCGCCCGGATAAGGAAAAGGCCCGGCAGGCCATGCGCCCCAGCGCAACTTTTAATGCCATTTTGGGTGCTATCTGAATTTGATCCTGGGTTTGACACCATGACCGACCTTCCTTCGCACCACATGATCTACGGCAGCCTTGCCGATTTCGTCACCGGCGAACCGCTGCTGGACACCGATGACGAGCGTTACCGCCAGAAACTGGCCCGGCTGCTGGTGGAAGAAAGGGGCTTTGCCAAGAGTGAACTGACGATGCGGCGCAAAATTGAGACCCTGTTCGCCCGCCAGTTCGTGGCCTCAAAGATAGACATCGTGGTGAGTATCGCTGGCCAGCGGGTGATGCTGGTGCGCTACGGCCCCGGCTCGCTGGTGACCAGGGAGCGTCCGGCCCTTGCCGCCGCCAGGATTCTGGAGGAGTCCCAGCTGATCCCCCTTACGCTGGTGAGCAACGGCGAGGACGCCGAGCTGCTGGACAGCCGCACCGGCAAGGTTCTGGGGGCCGGGCTTGCCGCCATCCCCAGCAGGGAGGCGATTGTCGCCCTGCTGCCCGCGCTGGATTTCAGCCCGGTGGCTCAAGAGCGCCGGGAGCCGGAGCTGCGCATCCTCAACGCCTTTGATGGGGAAGCCTGCTGCGCTGGCGGCCCCTGCGCCCTGCCGGGGGCGAAAGAAGGCTGAGATTTTTTGCCACGAAAACTGAAATTTTTGCCACGAAACCCACGAAAGGACACGAAATAAAAAACCTGTCCCCCTGGAAAAAGCGGTTCATTCGTGTTTAAGTTGACAGCCTCGGGTTAAGTAGTCCGCAGTGTTGGTGAATTTTGAGGAGAAAGTAGGCAACATCCTTATAGCCGTAAGCCATTCGTTTCAACCTTTTGATTTTGTTGTTGATGCCCTCTGAGATGGCCGAGGTGATCCGCCTCAGGAAAAAGCCTGTTCCGATCTGCGAACTCATAAAACTTTCGTGTTCTTTCGTGGGTTTCGTGGCAAAAATTATTTTTGGAGAAAGTACATGACCCCGCGCCCCTGGCACAAAACGAGCTGGCAACAATTCCCCGCCCTGCAGCAGCCCAACTGGCCGGATAAGCTGGCCTTTGCCGAGACGGTGCAGACCATCTCCCATCTGCCCCCCCTGGTCTTTGCCGGGGAGATTCGCACCTTGAAGAAGCAGCTGGCCCTGGCCGCCGAGGGCAAGGCCTTTCTGCTTCAGGGCGGGGACTGCGCGGAGGAGTTTTCCATGTGTACCGCCCCGGCCATCCGGGAGCTGCTCAAGGTTATCCTGCAAATGGCAGTAATCATGAGCTACGCGGGCGGCAAGCCGGTGATCAAAGTGGGGCGTATGGCCGGACAGTACGCCAAGCCCCGCTCCGCCGACACCGAGATGGTAAATGGCCTCGAGATGCCCAGTTATCGGGGCGATATGGTCAACGCTATCGAGCCAATCCCCGAGGCCCGGCAACCTGACCCGCAGCGGATGCTGAAGGGCTACCATCTGGCCTGCGCCACCATGAACATCCTGCGCGCCTTCACCATGGGCGGTTACGCCTCCCTGGAACGGGTGCATTCCTGGAACAACGAGTTTGTGAACCGTTCTCCCCAGGGGCAGCTCTACGAGAAACTAGCGCGCCAGATCGACCAGGCCATCAATTTCATGCGCATCGTGGGCATTGACACCGATATCCCCCAGCTCAACCAGGCCAGCTTCTACACCTCGCATGAGGCGCTGCTGCTGGGCTACGAGCAGGCCCTGACCCGCCAGGATTCCACCACCGGCGACTGGTACGACTGCTCGGCCCACATGCTCTGGATCGGCGAGCGCACCCGCCAGCTCGACGGGGCGCATGTGGAGTTTTTCCGAGGGGTGCATAACCCGATCGGGGTCAAGATCGGCCCCAATCACAAGTTGGATGAGGTGAAAAGGCTGGTCAGCATCCTCAATCCGGACAACGAGCCAGGCCGCCTGACCCTCATTACCCGCTTCGGGGCAAAAAAGATCAGCGACAGCCTGCCCGGCCTGGCCCGCGCCATGAAAGAGGAAGGCTGCCACCTGGTCTGGAGCTGCGATCCCATGCACGGCAATACCTACACGGCGGAAAGCGGTCACAAGACCAGAAATTTTGACGAGATCATGAGCGAGATCCGCTCGTTTTTCGAGATCCACTGGGCCGAGGGTACGGTGCCAGGCGGCATCCATTTTGAAATGACCGGAGAAAACGTCACCGAATGCACCGGCGGGGGGAGGAAAATCCTCGACCACCATCTGGCCGAGAACTACCTGACCAACTGCGACCCGCGCCTAAACGCCGAGCAGAGCCTGGAGCTGGCCTTTCAGATTGCCGAGTTGCTGCGGGAAAAGTAAGCAGGCCTTCAGCCGCAGGCGCATAATTTCCGTTTGCAACCCGGCAAGGGTCATGCTAGGGTAGGCCCATAATTGTTTCATGAAACACCTCTTCTGCCTTGGGCAAGATGGTTTCACCCTGCTTTTTTCCCCTGCTCTTCACCTGGGGTCACTGGAGTTTTCTCCCCATGTCCGATGTGGTTGCCCGCAAGACGATTATCTATATCCTTGATGACGAGGTTATCACGGTTCGTCGCCTGGTTCAGGCTCTGGCCAAGGACGGTTATGAGCTGGAAGGTTTTGTTACTGCCGCCGAGGCTCTTGCCCGCGTTAGCAAGCGTCCGCCGGATCTGCTGATCACCGATGTCCGCTTGGCCGATGGCAATGGCGTGGAGGTGTTGCAACAGGTCATGGGGATGGCCCCGCAGACTATGGTCATTCTCATGACCGGGTACGCCTCCATCGATCAGGCGGTGCAGGCCATTAAGGCCGGGGCTTTCAATTACCTGGCAAAGCCTTTTCGCCTGGAGGATTTGCGCCAGGTGATTCGCGACGCCTTAAAAGGCGCCAGCCACGCCAGGCAGACTGCGGAGCAGAGCGCGAACAGCTCGGATCGTTTCGGGGAAATTATTGGCCGTTCCCCGGTGATGCAGGAAATCTTCAAGACCATCCGGCAGGTCGCCGCCCTTAACTGCAATATCCTGATTCAGGGCGAGTCCGGCACCGGCAAGGAGCTGGTGGCCAGAGCGCTCCACGCCTACAGCGACCGGGCCAGCCACCCCTTCATCCCCTTCAACTGCGGGGCCTTCAGCGAAGAGCTGATCGCCAATGAACTCTTTGGCCACGAAAAGGGCGCCTTTACCGGCGCGGTCTCCACTAAGCTCGGCCTGCTGGAGACCGCTAACGGCGGCACGGTTTTTCTCGATGAGGTGGGCGAGATGCCCATTTCCATGCAGATCAAGCTCCTGCGGGTGATCCAGGAACGCACCCTTCTGCGGGTGGGTGGAGTCAGCCCCACGGCCATTGATGTGCGAATCATCGCCGCCACCAACCGGGATATCGAAAAAATGGCGGCGGCAGGCAGCTTCCGTCAGGATCTTTTTTACCGGCTGAAGGTGGTGATGATCGAGCTTCCCCCTCTGCGCCTGCGACAGGAAGACATCCCTCTCCTGGCCCACCATTTCGTGACTCTCATTGCCACCCAGTTCGGCAAACCGGCGCCCCAGATCGAAAGCTCCTTTCTCGACCCCCTCCTCTCTTACTCCTTCCCCGGCAATATCAGGGAGTTGCAGAATATCGTGGAACGCGCCGTGGCCTTGGCTCTGGAACCAGTACTCACCGTCAAGGATCTGCCCCCGGAGTTCTTTTTCAGCGGCGCTCGGCCTTCAGAAAAGAGCAGCAGTCAGCTGAAGATCCTCGAACAGGAACACATCTTCGAGATATACCGCCGCACCGGCTTCAACCAGACAGAAACGGCGCAGCAGCTCGGCATCTCCCGCACCACCCTCTGGCGGCGTCTCAAACAGCTCAATCTGGTACCCGATAAAAAATAAGGGGTTCACGAGCAAAGAGTTACCAAATAATAACCGTTGCAAGCCTGCTACATTTCAGAAAAAAGCGCCTCTCCACGATCTCTGTTTCAAAGCGAAACAGATGTTTCATCTTGAAAATCCTTTTATTTCAAAGCGTTATCAGGAAGGTGTTTCAGTTTTTAACACCACGCCACAGCTCCAGTTTCGCCATCTTTTTCCATAAATACGTCATAACAGCAAGATACATCGCGTGGCATGGTCGGTGCATTATACAGCTTGGTTAAGATTTGACAATACTACCGGGCCTGACGATAAAAGCTGAGTTGAGCAGCTTGCCTGCTCAAACGAAACTTATACCCTTTGGGTGTAATCAGGGCCTAAAGAGAAAAATCTGCAAGGAGGAAAAAATGTACATGTACCTTCCGATAGCGCTCACCAGTGTTAATGCGCTCCTGGTGATGGGCTTGGGACTGGCGGTCGGGCTTTTGTCCGGTCTTTTTGGCGTGGGCGGAGGATTTCTCATGACCCCGCTTCTGATGATGATCGGCATTCCACCCACCATCGCTGCGGCAACGGACGCCAATCAGATCGTGGCTGCCTCTGCTTCTGGAACCTTTTCCCACTGGCGCCTCGGCAACGTGGATTTCAAGATGGGCCTCTATCTTCTCATCGGCGGTTTTGTTGGCGGGGCGACCGGGGTACAGGTGATCAAGATCCTGCGCGCCACCGGCGGCGCGGATTTCATGATCAAGATCACCTATGTGGTCATGCTCGGGCTGGTTGGCAGCTTTATGTTCGTTGAAAGCCTCAATGCCATGCGTAAAACCAAGAAGGTTCAGGCCGCAGCCATCCCGGCCGCAGCGCCGAAACAGAAGCAGGGCGGATTTTTCGCCTCCCTGCCCATGCAGACCTATTTCGAGAAATCCGGAGTTACCCACTCCGCTCTGGTGCCTCTTTTTTTGGGAACCTTTGTCGGGGTGCTGGCTGCGATCATGGGGGTAGGCGGCGGTTTTCTCATGGTGCCGGTGATGATCTACATGCTGCGGATGCCCATGCATGTGGTGGTGGGAACCAGCCTTTTTCAGATTCTCTTCACCTGCATCGAGGTCACCTATCTCCAGGCGTACTCTAACCATACGGTGGATTTCGTCCTGGCCATCCTCCTCCTGGTGGGGTCGGTATTCGGCGCCCAGATCGGCACCAAGCTGGGCAAGAAACTCCATGGCGAGCAGCTGAAGATTCTGCTTTCCATCATCGTGCTTGCCGTTACGGTCAAGATTGTCATGGAGCTGATGATGGAGCCTGCCATTCTTCTTTCCTATGCGGGAGGCCACTAAAATGAAACGTACTTCCTGCATGGATTCTTTCCGCTATATGCTCGCCGTGGCCGTGGCCCTTTTCGTCCTGGCCGCCCTGCCTGTCTCTGCGGCCCAAACCCTCACCTGCGCGGTGACTCCGGATTATATCCCGATCACCTTCTCCTATCATGGCGCGCAGCTTTCCATTACCGGTCAGAGCGCTCCCACCGACGACCTGATCGTCAGCATTATCAGCAAATCCACGGATACCGCCTTGAAATATCAAGAAAAGGTCGGCGGTCTGGTCTGGATGAAAAAGGGCACCCTCGAATTCAAGGATGCCCCAGGCGTCTACCTGTTGCACAGCACCGCAGACCTGAATCGTATCCTGGCTGCGGATGAGCGTAATCAGCACCTGCTCGGTTATGAAGCCCTGCGCGGACACATCCTTATTGAAGACAGCAAGGGGAATCCGGCAACGGGAAATTGGTTCGACGAATACCTCAAGTTCAAGAAGAATGAAAAGGTCTACGACATCCAGGAGGGCACGGTTCTCCGTCAGCATGGGGTAGAGGGCAACACCTACCAGGCAAAGGTTGCCTGGCCGTATCAGGCCCCCCCGGGGGTCTACACCGTGGAGGTTCTCGCCGTCAGGGATGGCAAGGTGGTTGATCGGGCCTCGAGCAATTTTGAGGTCAAGAGTGTGGGGATAACTGCGGCCCTGTCAAAAATGGCCTTTGAACAGGCCGGATTGTATGGGATAATGGCGGTTGTCATTGCCTTGCTTGCGGGTTTTGCTGTCGGCGCAATCTTCAAGAAGGGCGGCGGCAGCCACTGATTCCCCTTTCTCCGTTTAGTTAGTGTCCGTTCGGAAACGAGCAATTTCGTTCGAGTGCAAGGCGCGAGGAAGACGAAAAAGCGGAGCGTACACGCGGTATGTGAGCATTTTTTCGGCGACTGAGCAACACAGCAATCGGGCGAAAGGGACGTTTCCGGATGGGCATTAGTTACGCGGCGCGGGGCAGCCACCCCGCGCCGCTTATTTTTTAGGATCCCAGCGCATGGCCCTCAGTGATCTCCTCAAAGGATTTCTTGCCAAACGCTGGCGCACGTCCAAGGCCTGTCGGCCTTTGCCCCTGGTGTTCTTCCAATTCCGCGAGGTACTCAAGGCAAACAACCAGGCTCTGGAACTCATCGCCGACATGGGGGAGAAACTGAGCGGCGAGTATCTTTTCGATCTCCGTTATGTGGAATCCACGGTTGAGGAGATGATCGCGGCCATGCATCACGCCATTGCCGCAGTCAACACCCTGACCCAGGATCAGTGCGCAGCGCTGCCGGGAATCTTTGTCCCTATGGAGGCCAGGGTTCGGGCAATACTTGGCAAACGTGACGACCGGGAAGGCCCTGCCCTGCTCTGGCTTGCCGAGGTCGAGGCCCGCCACTGGCCTCTGGTAGGCGGCAAGGCCGCGCATCTTTCCGAGCTGCTCCACAATCCCAGGGTCAGGGTTCCGGAAGGGTTTGTCATCACCACCCGGCTGTTTCACGATCTGCTGGATCTTAACGGGCTCAGGCCGGAGTTCGACCGCTTTGAGCAGCTGCTTTCCGGCCACCTTGCCGAGGAAGAGGAGCTGGCAACGCTGCCTCGTCTTCTGAAGGGAAAGCTGCTTTCTGCCGAGCCGCCTGCTGGCTTTCTTGCTGCGCTGGCCGACTCTCTAAAACGGCTGGCCAGCATCAGCGAAGCCCCTTTTTTTCTCGCCGTCCGCAGCAGCGCCCAGGAAGAGGATATGGATTTTTCCTTTGCCGGGCAGTTTCATTCCGTTCTCCAGGTTCCTCCCCAGGCCGAGGCGGTGTATCGTGCCTATCTGCAGGTGGCGGCCAGTCTGTTTGGCGCCAAGGCCATCAATTACCGGCGTCAGGTCTTCCCCGAGGGCGGCCCCATTTCCATTGCCGCTTGTTGCCAGTGCATGATTCCGGCTTCCGCCAGCGGCGTCATCTATTCCGTTGATCCCATGGAGCCTGGCTCGCAGAGCATGGTGGCGGTCGGCGCTCTGGGGCAGGGACAGGCGGTGGTAGAAGGGCAGGTGCCCACGGATTTTTTCCGGCTCAGCAAGGGTGAGCTGCCGCAGATCGTGGAGCGGGTGTTGGCCGCAAAACACCAAGCCCTGCGGCCAACAGGGGAGGCGGCGGGCGGGCTTGTCTTGCAAATGGTGCCGGAGGGGCAGACAGCGGCTCCCTGTCTTGACGAGCAGACCCTTCTGGAGCTTGCCGGAGTCGCCATTCATTTAGAAACCTTCTTCAAGCGGCCCCAGGACATCGAATGGACCGTGAACCCCCAGGGCGACCTTTATATCCTCCAGTCCAGGCCCCTGTTGATCACGGAGAACACCAAGGGCAAGCCCCTGCTGGCCGAAAAACTCGCAGGCTATGAACTTATTGCGGCGGAGGCGGGACGGGTGGCCTACCAGGGCATCGGCGCTGGCCCGGCCTTCCGGGTTGACACCCTGGCCGATCTCAAGGAGTTCCCCGAGGGCGCGGTGCTTATCAGCCACCGCGACTCCTCCCAGTTCGTCCAGGTCATGCAGCGGGCCGCAGCCATTGTCACCGAAGTGGGCACCCCTGCCAGCCATATGGCCACCCTCTGCCGCGAGCTGCGGGTCCCCTGTCTGGTCGGGGTGCCGGATATCCTTGCCCGGATCACGCCCGGCGAGGAGATAACCGTGGATGCCGAAGACCGCCGGATCTACCGGGGCAGGGTAGGCGAACTGCTCACCTATCAGGCGACCACCTCCATGGATCTGCACTTAGCCCCGGAGTTTCGGATGCTGCGCCGTGTTCTCCGGGAGGTTTCCCGGCTCTATCTGGTTGACCCGCTGATGCAGGAATTCAAGGCCGAGGGGTGCAAGACCTTCCACGACGTGCTGCGTTTCATTCATGAAACAGCGGTGCTGCATCTGGTGGAGCTGGGGCGGGATGATCGCTGTCTGCCCGGCGGCCTGGCCAGACGGCTTGATCTGCCTATTCAGGCCGGAATCCTGGCCATCGACATCGGCGGCGGCATTGCCCCGGACGCCCCGCCAGACCAGATCCCCTTTGCCGCCATCCGCTCGATCCCTTTCCGGGCCATCCTCCAGGGCATGCTTTTCCCTGGGGCCTGGCACCAGGAGGCGATGTCGGTAAGCTTTACAGACATGATGCACAGCATGCTCACCACTCCCCAGGATACCCTGTCCGGCCAGTACACCGGGCACAATATCGCTATCATCAGCGAAAACTATGTGAATCTCTGCTTTCGCTTCGGGTATCATTTCAACATCATCGACGCCTTCTGCCATGAGGTGGAGCGCGACAACCATATCTATTTCCGGTTTCTGGGCGGGGCCACCGACCTGGCCAAGCGTTCGCGGCGGGCGACGCTCATCGCCACCATCCTTGAGGCCTTTGACTTCAGCGTCAAGACCAGGGGGGATCTGGTCATCGCCCGCACCGGCAATCTGATCCAGGGTGAAATGGAGCGCACCCTGGAGATCCTTGGTCGGCTGATCGGCTTTACCAGGCAACTGGATGTACAGATGAGGGATGATCAGACCGTGGCCCGCTATGCCGAGGCCTTTCTCATGGGCGATTACGACATCGCCGCCAGAGAAGGGTAGTCTTGTTAAGATCAACAGCTTTATTTTCGGAGGGAAACGTATCATGAGTAACAAAATCTGTCGGCTGCTGGTGGTGGATGACGAGGCCATCGTGGGCAAACGCCTCCAGCAGGTGTTCAGCAAGATCGGCTTTGAGATAGAGACTTACACCGAGGCGGCCGCCGCCATGGCCGCCATGGCGGCAAGGCCTTTTGACCTCGTGGTGACGGATCTGAAAATGGCTGGCATGGACGGCATGGAAGTGCTAAGACGGGTACGGGGCATGAATCCACGCACGCAGGTGATCATCATCACTGGCTACGCCTCGCCGGAAACGGCGGAACTTGCCCAGCAGCAGGGGGTTTTTGCCTTCCTGGCCAAGCCCTTTCGCCTCGATGAGCTAAAACAGATTATTTTCCGCGCCCTGGAAGAGCAAAAGGGCGGCAATTGAAAAGAGGCTGGCCCTATGCACAGTGATCCCCCCAGCTCTCCTTCTCCTCAGGAGGCCCACCAGAAACAGCCTGCTCCGCAGGGCGGCGCCTTTCCGGCCCTGCTGCCCCGCTCCATCCGGGGAAAGCTCATTCTCGCCCTTCTCATCGTTTCCGTGCTGGGCATTACCGCCACCGCCTCCTCTATCTATGCTATGTGGCGGATTGAAGACAAGGTTCGGATCATCGAGTCTTTTTACGAGCTTAATCAGCACGTTCTCGAGGTGCGGCGCTACGAGAAAAACTATCTGTTGTACAGCAATAAGCAAGACCTGATGAGCGCTCTGGATTATATCGATCAAGTGCGCGCTTCCATCGTCATGGTGAAAAAGTCTCTTCCGGGCAGCCAGAAAGAGCTGCAAGCCTTTTACGACGAGGAGCTGGGCCAGTATGAGTCGATCTCCCGGCAACTGGTGACAGAGGATCTGCCCCTGCGGCACAAGAAGCTGCTTGAGGCGGCCTTGCGCAAGCATGGTCAGGACATCACCAGGCGGGTTTTTGACATGGATGCCCAGGGCCGGGTGCAAGTGGAGCGGGAGGTGGTCAATTACCAGAAAACCGGGGTGCTGATTCTGGCCCTGGCCATCCTGCTGGGCGGGATCCTTATCTATTATCTGCTGCGCTGGATCATGCGCCCGCTTACGGCGATCCGCGAGGCCGCAGCCCAGATCATGCAGGGCAAGCTGCGCTCCATTCCCATCAATGAGGCGGTCAGCTGCTCGGAGGAGGGCATCGAACTGGTCAACTCCTTGAACCTAATGCTGAAGGCCCTCAACCATAAACAGGATCAGCTGGTTCAGTCGGAAAAACTGGCGGCCATTGGCAAGGTCACCGCCGGTATCGCCCACGAAATCAACAACCCCTTGAACAACATCTCGCTTACCGCCGAGGTGCTGCTCGAGGATCTGGCCAATCTTGCCTGCAGCGAGCGCTTGGACATGATCCACGACATCATGGCCCAGTCGGCCCGGGCCAGCGAGGTGGTGCATCATCTGCTGGAATTCTCCCGTTCCCGCAAGGCCAACGACACGACCAGGGTTGATCTGGTCAAGCTGGTGGCCGACTCCATCGCCTTGGTTCGCAACCAGTTCCGCCTGGGGGAAATCACCTGCGACTACCAGCATCCCGATCAGCCGTTGCCCATAGTCGGCAACCCCCACCAGCTTCAGCAGGTGCTGGTCAACATGATGCTCAATGCGGTGCAGGCCATGCAGCCGGGCGGCCGTCTGGAGATCCGGGTGGCCGAAGAAGAGCAGGAGGCGGTCATCACCATCAAGGATACCGGGGCAGGTATCCCCAGCCAGATGCTGCCTCATATCTTCGACCCCTTCTTTACCACCAAGAACGAGGGCACCGGCCTGGGCCTTTCTCTGAGTTACGCCATCGTCAAGGATCATCAGGGCGACATCGAGGTGCAGAGCCAGGAGGGCCACGGCGCCACCTTTCGTATCTCCCTGCCGCAGGCTCCGGGAACGGGGGGCGAGGCGCCATGAAGATCTTCGGCAAGAGCGGGGAGAGTGCCGCCTTCTCTACAACCTTTCAGCAGTTTCGCCGCATCCTCTTTCTGAACAATGCGGCGCTGGAAAAAATCGCCCAGATGGAAGCCGCCCTGGCCGGGGAATATGTTTTCGACCGTAAATTCCTCTCCGAGGCGGTGGCAGATCTCTCCGAGCTGGTGCGGGAAGTGGTTTACTGCCTGAACAGTCTGGCTGATGAGCGCTACCTCTCCCTCTACGAACGCTACGAGGAGATTTCTGGCAAGCTGGCGGTGCTGGCCGCCGAGTATGCCGGCCCCTACGACCTGAGCCTCACCCTGGCCTACGACCTGATCAACAGCGATTTCGAGGAGCTGGTCGGGGCCAAGAACGCCACCTTAAGCGAGATCCGCAACTGCTTGCACCTGCGGGCGCCAGAGGGCTTTGCCATAACCGTGGCCGCCTATCGCCTCTTCATGGAGGGAAACGATCTTTTTAGCAAAATCGAGGTCCTTTGCGCCCAAGGAGGGAGCAGCCGGGAACTTAGCGAGGGCATCAACCGGTTGCTTGCCGCCGCGCCGCTCCCCGAACCCCTGGTGGCTGCGGTGCAAGAGGCGCTGGCCCAGCTTGGCCCCCAGGTTTCTCTGGCGGTTCGTTCTAGCGGGGTGGGCGAAGATGCCGAAAGCCGCAGCTTTGCCGGGCAGTTCCATTCGGTGCTGGAGGTGCCGGTGGAACTTTCTGCGGTGCTGGCGGCCTACCGGCAGGTGATCGCCTCCCGTTTTTCGGTGGCGGCCCTGGAATATCTGGGGCCAACGGCCAGCAGCCGGGAGGTGCCCATGGCTGCCGGGGTACAGCCCATGGTTGCGGCGCGGGTTGCCGGGGTAACATACAGCCGCAATCCCGAGGAGCCGGGACAGAACCGTCTGCTCGTTACCGCAGTGCGCGGCGCGGCCAGCGGCCTGGTTGAGGGAACCAAGACGGCGGATCGTTATCTGGTCAGCCGCGCCTGGCCCTTTGCCCTGCGGGAAAGCCAGTTAGTCACCCCCAAGGAATTTCCGGGCAGAAAAGCCTGTCTCGATCTGCTGCCCAGTGGCCTGCGCCGTGGCTCGGCTTTGCTTAACCCCAAGGATTTGGCCCAGCTGGCCGAACAGGCCCTGCTCCTGGAAAAGGCCTTCGGAGAGCCCCAGGACATCGAGTGGGCCCTGGCTGACGAACTCTTTATCCTGCAAAGTCGACCTCTTTTTCTGCCGACGAAACCAGCGCCGCTGGCAGGCGAGCTGGCCGCCGAACTGGCTGCCGCCACCCCGCTCATGGGCGGCAGGGGCCAGGTTGCCCAGATGGGCATCGCGGCGGGCCGCGTGGTGCATGTGGATCACCGCACCGATCCGGCGCTCTTTCCGGTGGGCGCCATCGCGGTGGCCCGCTTTCCGAGCCCGCAGCTCAGCCCCATTGTCTGGCGAGCCGCAGCGATCATCACCGATGTGGGTGGCCCCACCGGCCATCTTGCCACCATCGCCCGCGAATACCGGACCCCGGCCCTGTTCGGCACAGGTGAGGCCACCAGCCTCCTTGCCGAGGGGGAGGAGATCACCGTTGATGTGGAAAACAAGCAGATCTACCGGGGGATCATTCAGGGGCTGGTTCGCTTGCAAGCCCTGGAAGAAGACCCTTACCGCTCCTCCAAGGAGCTGCGGATCCTGCGGCGGATCCTGCGCTGGGCTGCGCCCCTCACCCTGGTCGATCCCGCCGCCCCCGATTTCACTGCGGAAAACTGCCGCACCTTTCACGATATCCTCCGCTTCTCCCATGAGAAGGCAGTTGACGCCCTGATCAATTTCCATGCCGGACAGGGAGAAGGGGGGAGAATGGAGAGCCGACCGGTGCGGCTGCCGGTGCCGCTCAAGCTGCGGGTTATCGATCTCGGGGCCGGGATTGCCCCTGCGGCGCCACCCCAGGGCGAACTCACCCTGGCCATGCTGAACAGCCGCCCGCTTATTGCCATCCTCACCGGCTTTCTCAAGGAGGCCGAGTCCGGCAAGGAGCCGGTGGCCCTTGGCCTTAGAGATATTTTTTCCGGTCTTGGCAAACCCATGGCCCTGCTCGACGGCGCCTCCTATCCGGGAGACAACCTGGGTATCATCGCCCAGGATTATTGCAATCTCAGCCTGCGGTTGGGCTATCACTTCAATGTGGTGGACGCCTACATGTCGGCCGATCCGGACAATAACTACATCTACTTTCGCTTCCTTGGCGGCCTGGCCGACAGAAACAAACGCGAGCGACGGGCCCGGCTCATCGGTGCCATTCTCTCCGGTCTCTACTTCAAGGTGGAGCACAAGGGCGACCTGGTGATTGCCAAGGCCAGAAATCTCGATCTCTTGCAGATGGAGCGCGTACTGGGGAGGCTGGGGGAACTGATCTCCTTTACCCGTCAGCTTGACGTGCAGATGCATGACGAAGCGGCCATCGAACGTTTCTTTCTCCAGTTCCTCTCCTCCCTTAAAGAGGAGCAGGGGTAAGGATGCGACGCTGGTTTAAAAAACAGCGGGAGAGGCTGAAGGAAGCCCGGGCGCAGCGTAAGGTCGAGGCGCAGAACCTGCTCATGGCGCGCTATCAGGTGTTTCGTTCTCTGCTGGCCAGCAACAACCGGGCGGTGGACTTTCTCACCGAGATCTCCATCTTGCTCCGGTTGCAGGGGAATCCGGCCGGTTTGCTCAGGCTGATAAAAAAACTCCTCGTTGAAACCGGGGAGATGGTTGCCCGCCTGGAAAAACTGAGTAGGGGCAAATATCGGGGGCTCTGGGGAGTGCAGGAGCGCCTGGACGAGGCGATTAACGAAAAGCTGAAGCGGCTGCCCACCCCTGCCCAGGCGCCCTTCACCCTGCCGCTTGAGCGGATCATGCCCGAGCATACGGGGCAGACCGGCAACAAGGCTTCTACCCTGGCCAGGCTAAAAAAAACGGGGAGTTTTCGGGTGCCGGACGGCTTTGCCGTTACCCTGGCCGGCTGCTGTTTTCTTCTTGACTACCAAGGGCTCTCCCTCAAACTGGTGCATCTTCTTGCCGCGCAAGGCAGCGGAGCCGGACAGGCCATTGCGCCTGCCACGGCGCGCCAGATGCAGAAACTCATTCTGGAGAGCGCTCTGCCCCCTGCTCTTGCCGAGGAGCTGCTCGCTGCGGCCCGCCCGTTTCTGCAAAACGGCAGATCCTTGGCCGTGCGGAGCAGCAGCCTCAGCGAAGACGGTCTTCATCATTCCTTTGCCGGCCAGTTCAGTTCGGTGCTCAATGTCACCAGCGAAGAACAGTTTTTCGCCGCCTTCAAGGAGGTGGTGGCCAGCAACTTCAATGCCCGTATCCTTGCCTATCGCCTTAATGCCGGGCTGGATCCTCTCCGCTTCGATATGGCTGTCCTCTGTCTGGAGATGGTGGAGGCCCGGGCGGCTGGCATTCTGCTCAGCCGCTCCCCCCAGGAGCCGGAGAGCGGGATGCTGCTGGTCAGCGCCGTGCCGGGCTTGGGTGAGGCTGCGGTTTCCGGCAGCGCCGCCGCAGATCTTTATCATCTTCGTCCCGACGGCAGCGTGGACTGGCAGCGTTCTGCCATTGCCGACAAGGAAAGGTTTCTGGTCTGCAAGAAAGAGGGCGGTCTCGTCTGGCAGGATCTTTCGCAGGAGGAGCGACAAAAACCGGTGCTAACCGCAGAGGAGCTGCGGCTTCTGGCCGTCTGGGGGAAAACCCTGGAAGCGGCGGAGGGCAGGCCGCAGGATCTTGAGTGGGCGGTGGATAAGGAGGGGCAGCTGCTCATCCTCCAGATGCGGCCACTCACCACCATGGGCGCTCAGGGTGGTGAGTGGCAGGCGAAATCGCCGCCGCTGGCCGAGGGGATCATGGCCTCGGGCGGTCTGGCCACAGGCCGGGCCCTGCGGGTGAAAAACAGGGGCGAGCTGGAAAAGATTCCCCAGACGCCGGTGGTGCTGGTCATGCCCCAGAGCTTTGTCGATGCGGCCAGCCTCCTGGGGCTGGTGAGCGCGGTGCTGGTTGAGCTGGGCAGCCCGGCCGATCATCTGGCCTGTGTGGCCCGTGAACAGGAAACCCCCATGCTTTGCGGGCTGGGCCAGGCTGCCCGCCTTCTGGCCGAGGGGCAGTGGCTTACGGTGGACGCCTACCACGGCAGGGTGTACGCGGCAAGCGCGGAAGAAATCGAGCAGGCCCAAAAATCCTGGCTCCATGGCCCTCCTGGCGTCAGGGCTGCGCAGACAAGCCTGCCTCCCCTGTATCGGGAGCTGCAGGAGCTGGTCACCGCCCTGCACCTTACCGATGCCTACGGCCCGACCTTTTCCATCATGGAGTGCCGCTCGCTGCACGATATCATCCGTTTTGTCCACGAAAAAGGGGTGCTGGCCATGTTCGAGGCGGGCGATGCGCTGCTGGAGGAAAACCTGGGCATTGTACACGCCATCGACTCGCCGGTGCCGTTTTTCGTCAGCGTCATCGACATGGGCGGCGGCCTGGCCCCAAGTACCGGGCCGCGCCGCAGAAGAATCCCGCCGGAGACGGTGATTTCCAGACCCTTTCAGGCCCTCTGGCAGGGGATCACCACCCCTGGCCTGCACTGGGGCCCGCCGCCGGGCGGAACTCCCATGGGCTCGGTGATGTCCTCTTTCCTCACCGACCAGAAGTCGGAACGGCCCATCGGGATGCCCAACTACTGCCTGGTGAGCCGCGATTACTGCAACCTGAACGCCCGCATGGATTTTCACTTCATCATGATTGATGCCGTCTGCTCCCTGGCCCCGCGCAGCAACCACATCAAGTTCCGCTTCAAGGGCGGCGGCACCAGCCTTGCGCGGCGGCAGCGCCGAGCCCGGTGCATTGGGGAGATCTTCGAGTATTACGGCTTTGCCGTCGATGTGCGGGAGGATCTGGTCAACGCCGCGCTACAGGGGGCCACAGCCGAGGCCATTGAGGAGAAGCTGGTGATGGTCGGCAGGATCCTGGGCTTTACCCGCCTGCTCGATGCGGCCATGGCCGATGATACCACGATCGGGGAGGTGGCCCGCGCCTTTCTGTCCGGTGATTATACCCTTGCCGGTCTTGGCGCCTTGCAGGCTCAGGCGTGATAAAAGCGGAGACTCGGCAGTTCCACAGCGGTGAGCAGATTGCCGTAGGCGGCGCCGGTGTCGATCCCGATCTTGTTGGGGGTAATCAGCGGCGTAACAAAGGGGGTGTGGCCGAAGATGATCCGCTTGCCGTAATCCCGTTCTTCGGCAAGGAAGGGCCCCCGAACCTCGCAGAAATCGGAGATGTCCTGTTCCCTTAAGGGTTGATCATAGCGAAGGCCGGCGTGTACGAAGATATATTCTTCGCTCTCCCAGTAGGGCCGCAGGGATTCAAGAAAATCACGGTGCGCCACGGGCATGAAGGAAAGCGCGCCGAGCTGGGTCAGGCTTGCGCCGCCGTAGCTTTTCAGGGTGTCTTCCAGACCGAGCTTGCGCAAATAGGGAAGCAGGGCCGCATCCTTGCTCCGGTGATACTCAAGGAGCAGATACTCGTGGTTGCCAAGGAGTGCTTTCAGGCGGACGCCCGCAGCCCGCAGCCCGCAGAGCTGATCCAGTACCTCTCTGGCGCCGGGGCCGCGATCCAGATAATCGCCGAGCACCACCAGGGTGTCGCGTTTCGCGTTAAAAGGCAAGCGCGCCAGCAAAGCCTTGAGCTGGTCGGCGCAGCCGTGGATGTCGCCGATGGCAAAGATCTTTTCGTTTCGCATGCAGCTATTCTCTCCCTTAGCTCCTAAAACTACAGGCGCGGCGGCCCCAGCAGAATCATCTCGGCGATGGTTTTTTTAACCTTGGGCAAGGTGCCCTGCTGCTTTACGAGCAGCTCCTGCTCCAGGGCTGCCAGCTCCTGAAACAGGGGGGCTCTTTCTACGGCGGGCACTGCCTGACGGCCCGCGACCAGCTCCTGACAGCGGAAACAGCCGGGGAACCTTTTGTTCTGCCCGTTGGGAAAGGTGAGGCTGGACGGCACCCCGTGCATCCGGCAGATCATCAGCCTGTGGTGATAGAGACCACAGCGCCCCTCTTCGTTGAGCGGGCACATGACCTGGGGCCGTTCATCCCTGGCCAGCGCTGCCTCGCAGGCTGCGGCATAATCGGCAGCCCGGTTTTCGAGGGCCTGGCGCTGCGCTGGCGTAAGCTCCATGATCCCCTGCCAGAGATAGGCCCATTCCACATAGGTATGATGCTGAAAATAGGAGTCGCAGCAGTTGTCCGGACACCCCTGGCAGGTGAAATCGAGCTGACGGGCCACGAGATCGTAGGCCTTTTCCATGCGGCGGTAAAGATCGGCGATTTTCGTGGTAAGTTCCGGTTGCAGAATCGGGGTTTCCATGCTTAGTTATCCCTGTTTTGTGGAAAAAGAACAATCTACCCGAAAACAAATATTTCTTCAAAGTGTTACGCCTATGCCCTCTCTTCTTCCCTGTTTCAAGGCCTATGACATCCGGGGCCGGGTGCCCGAGGAACTCAACGAGGCCCTGGCTTTTAACATCGGTCAGGCCTACAGCGCCCTGCTGGCCCCGAAAAAGGTGGCCATCGGCCACGACATCCGCCTTTCCAGCCCTGCCCTGGCCACGGCCCTGGCCGAGGGCTTTCTCGCGGCCGGGGTGGAGGTGGTTGATCTGGGTCTTTGCGGCACCGAGGAGATCTACTTCGCCGCCTTTAATCTTGAGGTGGACGGCGGGGTTATTGTCACCGCCAGCCATAACCCAGCGGATTACAACGGGATGAAGCTGGTGCGCCAGGGGGCCCGGCCCATCTCCGGGGACACCGGCCTGCGGGAGATCGAGCGGCTGGCCGCCCAGGGCCAGCGGATTACCGCAGACATCCCTGGCAGCCTGACTCACTTGGATAACAAACCCGCCTATCTGGAGCATCTGCTGGGCTATGTCGACCGGCTGGCCTTGAAGCCGCTTAAAATCGTGGCCAATGCCGGCAATGGCTGCGCCGGCCCGATCATCGACCGGCTGGCCGCGCGGCTTCCTTTTGAGTTTATCCGGTTGCAATGGGAAGCGGACGGCTCTTTTCCCAACGGGGTGCCCAACCCCCTGCTCCCGGAAAACCGGGAGGTCACGGCCAGGGCGGTTCGGGAACATGGGGCTGATTTCGGCCTTGCCTGGGACGGCGATTTTGACCGCTGCTTTTTCTTTGACGAACAGGGGGGCTTTATCGAGGGCTACTATCTGGTCGGCCTGCTGGCCCAAGCCATGCTGGACAGGCAACCTGGCGGCAAGATCATCCACGATCCGCGCCTGGTGTGGAACACCCAGGAGCTTGTCCGACAGGCGGGCGGCATCCCGGTGCAGAGCAAGACCGGCCACGCCTTTATCAAGGAACGGATGCGGGCCGAGGATGCCGTCTACGGCGGCGAGATGAGCGCCCACCATTATTTTCGCGATTTTGCCTACTGCGACTCCGGGATGATCCCCTGGCTGCTGGTCGCCCAGATCTTGAGCAAATCCGGCCAGCCATTGTCCCATCTGGTGCGCAAACGCCAGGCTGCTTTTCCGGTGAGCGGCGAGATTAACCGCCGGGTGACGGATCCGGCGGCAGTCATCGCCAGGGTAGAGGAGTTTTACGCCGATATTCCTGGGAAAAGGGATTACACCGACGGCCTGAGCTTTGCGGCGGCAGATTTTCGTTTCAACATCCGCAGCTCAAACACCGAGCCGGTGCTGCGCCTCAATGTCGAGACCCGCGCTAACCAAAAGCTGCTTCAGGAAAAAACCGCCGAACTCCTTGGTCTTATCAACGGCTAAATGATGGTAGCTCTATCCAGCTTCAGAAAAAGAGAAGCCGGACCCCGCTTGTCTCGCTTCTAAAGTAACAAAAAATATTTTTCACCACGAAGGGCACGAAGATCACGAAGTTTAAAACTTGGTAAAGATTTTCTTCGTGTTCTCTGTGCCCTTCGTGGTGAGTCTTTTTATGTTTTATAATAGAGGCCAGGCCCGCCCGGTTAGAACGCTGGATAGTTACAAAAAAACAGAGCGGGTTAGGTAGTTATCGCCACCGTATTTCTACTTGGCTAACAGTCTGAATTTTGGTAGATTTCAGCCCCTTGCCCAGCCCTGGCCGGAAGAAAGCCAGGCGGTGGATGAACGATTCAACCTCTTGAAAAGATTATTAAAGATGTGATTTGCCGTTTTGTTTTCCGGTCAGGCTTTTCCTGAATGCTCATTCAGTATTTGCTTGACATCAATTTTTGATCTGGCTATTTAACTCGGAAGCTATTTATATAATGCGCTTCACCATAAGGAGCATACCGCCGTGGAACAGCAGGCAACTCTTGATCTTCTCTATGTGGCGGCTTTTTTTCTTGGCGGCCTGGGCTTTGCGGTGGGGCCGTTCGTTATCGCTCTCCTCCTGGCGCCCCGCTCTACCAGAAATACCCAAGGCAAAACAAAGCAGCTTATTGAATGCGGCATGGAGCCCATTGGCGACGCCTGGATCCGTTTCGGCATCGTTTATTATCTCTATGCCCTGATGTTTGTGGCCTTTGCCGTGGACATCCTTTTTCTGTTTCCGGTAGCGCTCGTTTATAAGTCGCAGACGCTGATCGGCGCTCTGGATGCCTTTATCGAGATCCTGCTCTTTGTCGGCATCCTGTCCTTGATAATCATCTATGCCTGGAAAAAGGGAGTGTTCAAGTGGGAACGCAAAATATACAGCCCGCGATAGTCCAGTTCGCCCAGCTTGACAAGCTGCTTGCCCTGGGAAGGGCCAATTCTCTCTGGCCCATGACCTTCGGCCTTGCCTGTTGCGCCATTGAGATGATGGCCACCGGCGCCTCCCGCTTTGATCTGGCCCGCTTCGGGGCCGAGGTCTTCCGGCCCTCCCCCCGCCAGTGCGACGTGATGATTGTCGCAGGCACCATCAGCAAGAAGATGGCCTCGGCGGTGGAAACCCTCTACGATCAGATGCCTGAACCAAAATGGGTCATTGCCATGGGCAACTGCGCCATCTCCGGCGGGCCCTTTGTTTTTGAAGGTCAGTACGGCATTGTCGAGGGCGCGGACAAGCTGTTTCCGGTGGATGTCTTTATCCCTGGCTGTCCGCCGCGGCCGGAGGCCTTGATTGAAGGGATTCTGGAGCTTGAAGAAAAGGTGACTGGTTCCCGCAGATGGCCCAGAGTGGAGGTGGCTTGATCATGAATTGCGCCGCGCTTAAAGAGAAACTGGCCGCTGTTCCGGAGGCGCTGGTAAGTGAAACAGATTACGCCCGCAAAGGCTTTGCCCTGGAGGTGCAGGTCTCCCCCCAGCAGCTGGTCGCCGCAGTCTCGGTGCTGGACGCGGAGGGATTTTTCCTTGAGGCCATCACCGGGGTGGACTGGCTGGGCGAGCAGGCGGCTCTGCGCAAAGAGGCTGAGGCAAAGTCGGCGGCAGAGGCAAAGGCCCAGGCTGCGGCTGCCGCAGCCGCAGGAGAAGAGCTACCCACTGCCGAGCCACCCGCAGAACAGGGCGAGCTCCCTGAAGACGAACTGGAGGCGGTGTACGACTTCAATCATTACGAGTCGCTCTGCCGGGTGACGCTCAGAACCCGGCTCCCCCGCAGCAAGCCGGAGGTGCCGACCATTTCGCCGATCTATCCTGGGGCCAACTGGCATGAGCGGGAAACCCATGATTTCTTCGGGATCATCTTTGTCGGCCACCCCTGTCTTGAGCCGTTGCTGTTGCCGGAAGATGCCGACTATCATCCTTTGCTGAAGGATTTTCGCCCATGAGCGCCTTTGCCCAAAGTCAAGCCAATGAAACCTTTGTCTTAAATCTCGGGCCCCAGCATCCTGCCACCCATGGGGTTTTGCGGGTCAAGCTGACCATGGACGGCGAGTACATTGTCGAGGCCGAGCCGGTTTTAGGCTACATCCACCGGATGCACGAGAAAATGGGGGAGAACCGGACCTGGGCCCAGTTTCTGCCCAACACTGGGCGGATGGACTATCTCCATGCCCTGGCCTTCAACCATGGCTATGTCGCGGTGGTGGAACGGGCCGCGGGCATTGAGGTGCCGGAACGGGCTGAATACCTGCGGGTGATTACCACCGAGCTGAACAGGGTTTCCAGTCATCTTCTCTGGTTTGGCGCCTTTATTCTCGATCTGGGTGGATTTTCGCCGCTGCTCTATGCCTTTGATGACAGAGAGCATATCCTTGATCTGCTGGAATCGGTGACCGGCTCGCGTCTCACCTATTGTTATTTCAGGTTTGGCGGGGTGTACAACGACATTGATGATAATTTTGCCACCGGAGCCAGGGCCTTTATCAAGCGGTTGCGTGGGCGGATGCCCATGTACCACAAGCTGGTCACCAAGAATATTATCCTGATGAAACGACTCCAGGAGGTCGGGCCGATCTCCGCTGAGATGTGTCGCAAATATGGGGCTACTGGCCCGGTTTGCCGGGGCTCCGGAATCAACTTTGATGTGCGCAGGCACGAGCCGTATTCCATCTACCCCGAGTTTGATTTTGAGGTGCCGGTGTACGAGCAGGGCGATTCCATGGCCCGCTACATGGTGCGGATGGATGAGATGGAGCAGAGTCTGCGCATCGTTGAGCAGGCCCTGGACAAACTGCCTGAAGGCCCGGTCATGGCTGAAAAGGTTCCTAAGATTCTCAAGCCTCCCAAGGGCGATTATTACCATGCCGTGGAAACGGCGCGCGGTTCGTTCGGCGTGCGGGTGGTCAGTGACGGGAGCAACACCCCCTATCGGCTGAAACTCCGCTCCCCGACCTTTTCCAATTTGAGCCTCTTTGGCGAGGCCTGTCGGGGCATGCTGCTGCCTGACGCCCTTGCCTTGATGGGAAGCCTGGATCTGGTTATTCCCGAGATAGACAGGTAAGTGGTGAAACTGTTCAGCAGCACCACATCTGCTTTGTCGGCACTGCTGCCGACGATGATCGGGCGCTACCGCCGATGATTGACAGACAGTCATCGGCCTGCTCGTGTGCAACAGCACACTTCGCAGACCTCTGGAGTTTATGCCCCTTCGGGGTACGCATCTGCGGCACTGCTGAACAGTTTCATGCCGCAGTGTTTGTGTTTGATTATGGTAGTTCCCAAGGAGCTTCGTTATGACTGTGGATCCTGAAATAATAAGGCTGCTGGCCTTTCTGGTGGGAGTGATTGCCTTCGCCGCCTTGAACGCCGCCTACCTGGTCTGGCTGGAACGGAAAGAGGCCGCCCATATCCAGCTGCGGATCGGACCCAAGGAGGTCGGCCCCTTTGGTCTGCTCCAGCCCCTGGCCGATGGCATCAAGCTGATGACCAAGCAGCTCATTATTCCGGCCGGGGTTGATCCGGTGCTGTTCAGAATCGCCCCGATTCTGGTCATGGTTCCGGCGATCATGAGCTTTGTCGCCATCCCCTTCAGCGACACCCTGGTGGCGAGAAATCTTGATCTTGGCCTGCTGGTGATCTTTGCCTTCGCCTCGGTGAATGTCCTCGGGCTGCTCCTGGGCGCCTGGGGCTCCTGCAACAAATACGCGGTCATTTCTGCGGCCCGGGTGGTTTCCCAGAACGTGGCCTACGAGATTCCCATGCTGGTCACGGTGGTGACCCTGGTCATGATCAGCGGCACCATGAATCTCACCGGGATTGTGGACTTGCAGATGGGCGGCTTCTGGCACTGGAACATCTTCAATTTTTCGGCCAGCCCCCTGATGCCGGTGGCCTTCCTGATCTTCTTTGTCTGCATGCTGGCAGAGACCAACCGGGCGCCCTTTGACATGGCCGAGGCGGAGAGCGAACTGGTCGCCGGGGCCTTTACCGAGTACTCCGGCATGGGCTTTGGCGTCTTCTTCATGGGTGAGTATGCCAATATCGTTATCGGCGCCAGCGTGGCCACCATCCTTTTCCTGGGTGGCTGGGATTGTCCGTTTGGGCTTTTCCCGGGGGTACACTGGTTTCTCGTTAAGATGTACTTCCTGATCTTCACGGTTATCTGGATCCGCTGGACCTATCCGCGCACCACTTTTTACGGGCTGCTCAATCTTTCCTGGAAGATTTTGATCCCGATTTCCTTTGTTAACCTGATTCTCACCAGCGCCATGTTGAAGGTGTTTTAATCATGATCGACTATCTCAGAGAGATTATCAGCGGAACCTGGAGCCTGTTTGTCGGCCTGGGGATTACTATCCGGTTTTTTTTCCAGCCGGTGGTGACCGTGCAGTATCCGCACCAGACCCTGCCCATGACTCCGCGTTTTCGGGGGCATATCGAGCTGGTGCAGGATGAGGAAACCGGTGAGACACGATGTATCGTTTGCGGCATGTGCCAGAAGGCCTGCCCCTCGAACTGTATCACGGTGAATGGCGAAAAGCGGGAAGGAGTGAAGGGCAAGGTGCTGACCGAGTACACCCTGGATTTCACCAGATGCAGCCTGTGCGGGCTCTGTGTCGAAAGCTGTACGCCCAAGGCGATCACCTTTTCCAAGGATTATAATCTCGCGGGCCTCAGCAAGGAAGCGTATATCTTTGATCTTATAGCTGAGTTGAGCAGCTTGCATGCTCATACGAAACTTATACCCTCTGGGTGCAAAAAATGTTTGGAGGCCAAGAACTGATGATCTCCCTGTTCACGGTTGAAGGCCTGTCCGGCCTCTTGTTTCTAGGGTTTATCGGGCTGACCCTGGCCGGGGCCCTGATTGCCACCAACGCCCGCAGCCTGATCCGCAGCGTGGCCAGTCTGGCCTTATGTTTTCTTGGGGTGGCCGGGCTCTATTATTATCTCAACAGCCCCTTTGTTGCCCTGATGCAGATCCTGATCTATGTGGGGGCCGTTTGCGTCACCATTATCTTTGCCGTGATGCTGGCTGAGTCTTCGGAGCTCAAGCAGGTCACCCGGCGCAATGTCCTGGTCGGCCCCCTGGCCTTTCTGGTCAGCGGGCTCCTGGTCTGGGGGCTGGCGGGTCTGGCCTTGAAGACAGAATGGCTTTCGTTTGTCTATCTCGCCAACTGGGGAAAGGTGGAGGATCTTGGCCAGTCATTGCTCACCACCTACAGCATGAGCTTTGAGTTGATCTCTGTGGTTCTGCTGGTGGCCGTAGTCGGCTCGCTGGTTCTGGCCAGGGCCGGGAGGGATAAATGATGGACATTCTTGAACTCAGCAACAGCCTGCACACCTACCTGATCATCGCCGCCCTGCTGTTCGGCATTGGCATCTACGGTCTGGTTCAGCGCCAGACCTTTATTGGCATGTTGATCTCGGCGGAACTGATTTTGAGTGGGGCTTCCCTTAATTTTATGGCTTTTAACCACTTTCTGGCCCCAGACCCCACGGTGGGGCAGCTTTTCACCCTGTTCATCATGGCCATTGCCGCTGCCGAGGCGGCCATTGCCCTGAGTATAATCATCGCCGTTTATCGGAACTACAAATCCATCGACACTGAAGATGTCAAGGATCTGCAAGGTTAGAGAGGAAAGGAATGGATACAATTGTTTCCGTAAAACCGCTGCTCGCCATATTGACGGCCCTGGCCGGGTCTGTTCTGGTGATGCTCTCCGGTCGCAGGCCCAATGTCAGGGAAACATGGTCTTTTGTCGCGGCGGTGACCATGTTTGGCATTATCGCCTCGATGGTCACCACGGTTGCCCCGGCGCCCATGGGCGAAGGCAAAACCATGGTCTATCAGCTGTTTCAGCTCCTGCCGGGGCTTTCCATAACCTTGCGGGTTGACGCCTTTTCCATGATTTTTGCCTTGGCTGCCTCTTTTCTCTGGATGCTGGCGGTGTTTTATTCCCTTGGTTATATGCGGGGGCTCAACGAGCATGCCCAGACTCGGTTCAACGCCTGTTTTGCTCTGGCCTTGTTTGGCGCTATCGGCGTGGCTTTTTCCGACAATCTTTTTACCCTCTATCTCTTCTATGAGATCGTTAGCGTCTGTACCTACCCACTGGTTGCCCATCATCAGGATGAAGAGGGCTATGAAGGGGCGAAAAAATATATCATCTATCTGACCACCACGGCCAAGGGTCTGGTGCTGCCGGCGATGATTCTTATCTATGTGCTCACCGGCACCCTTGATTTTGCCGACAATATCCGCACCGGTATTTTTTCTGGCGGTACTGTTGATGCCCATGGCGCTCTGGTGACCATGCTCTACATCTTCTGTATCCTGGGTTTTGCCAAGAACGGGATCATGCCTTTTCATAACTGGCTGCCAGGGGCGATGGTGGCCCCGACCCCGGTCTCCGCCCTGTTACATGCGGTGGCCGTAGTCAAGGTCGGGGTATTCTGCACTACCAGGGTCATGCTCTATGTCTTCGGTACCGACCTGATGCAGGGCTTGAATCTTGGCATCCCCACCGCCTACTTTGTCTCCTTTACCATCCTGGTGGCCTCGATCATCGCCCTGTCCAAGGATAATCTCAAGGCGCGGCTGGCCTATTCCACGGTGAGCCAGCTTTCCTATATCATCCTTGGGGTGGCTCTCCTTACCCCCAGCGGTATTCAGGGCGGGTTGATTCATATCGCCAATCATGCTTTTGCCAAGATCACCCTCTTCTTCTGCGCTGGCGCCATCTATGTGGCTACCCATAAAAAGAACATTTCGGAGATGAGTGGTCTGGGGCGGGCGATGCCCTTTACCTTTGGGGCCTTTGCCATTGCCTCGCTTTCCATGATTGGCGCGCCGCCGGTAGCTGGCTTTGTCACTAAATGGAAACTCCTGGTCGGGACAATGGAAATGGAGTCGCATTATATCGGTATTTTGCTGGTGCTCCTGGCCAGTACCCTGCTTAACGTGGCCTACTTCGCTCCGGTTACCTATCGGGCCTTCTTTGGCAAACGTCCGGAGGGCGAAGTTGAGGCAGGGATCAGGGAAGCGCCCCTGGCCATGGTGGTGCCCATTATGATTGCCGCAGTAATCTCGGTGTTTATTGGCATCTACCCTGATTTTATGATGAACTTTGTCAAGGCGGTGACGGGATGATCGTGAAACTGATTGATTTTTTTCGTGACCGTTTGCCC